>JAEEGK010028192.1_pt1 | contig 11289 bp, 2 predicted proteins | sample 8958771 | NCBI WGS metagenome assembly JAEEGK01 (sample SAMN16246547, study PRJNA631951) | gut metagenome | biome: gut microbiome; feature: rumen; material: SC-attached | host: Bos | place: Iran: Karaj | collected 2018-10 | reverse complement strand
CTTTGGCGCCGGTGACTGTGGTGGTGTCGGCATGGGTGTAGAAAAGACGACAGCTGATGCGGCTGCCACTGCAGACCAAGCCTCTGCCATTATTGACCTTCCCCGTGGTCAATTGAAGGCTGTCTATGGTGGTAGCTATGAGGAGGGAATTACCCGCCGCACGGTGGTCAATGTGCCTGTAGGCTCTACAGTCAAACTTGAGAATATCTTCGGTGGAGCCTATGGTATTAAGAACGATGTAGCTTGTGATGTTTATGAAGCTAATGTCAACTGGAGTAGTGAAAATGCTTTGGTAGGTGGCTACCGTTCGGGTATTTATGGAGGCAACAACAACAGCCGTCGTACGCTTTACGGTAAGGTGAACATCAATGCTCCCGTTTACTATGATAAAGACAATGAATATTTTGCAACCGTCTATGGTGCTGGTTACGGTAAGGATACCTGGTCACAATATACCGAAGTAAACCTGAATGCCAATGCAGACCCAACGAAGGATGGTGCAAGGTTATATGAGGTCTATGGTGGCGGTCAGCTTGGAAAGGTGATGAGTGCCAAGGCTGCAGCCAAATGGGCTGCCGCTGAGGGTGCAGCAAATAATGTGACCATTCCACTTGCGTTGGAGGAAGGCTATACTGATAACGGACTGGTCAACGATTTAGCCCAATATAAATATAACACCAATGTACGCATCAATCCGGGTGCCGAGGTTTGTGGTTATATGTATAATGGTGAGCGCAGTGGTGCATACGCTTACGGCGGTGGTCTCGGCAAAGATGGTGTTGAAGGTGCTGGTGATGTTTATGGTACCACCTTCATTGGATTGTTTGGCGGTAAGGTTGTCAAGGACATTTATGCAGCTGGAACCATTGGCTCAGTGAACAACAGATATAAGGCTGGCGCTGATAATGATAGTTCTGATGAACCTGCTCCCTTTGTGGCCACAGCCAATGCTTATATCGAGGGCGGTACGTGCCGTAATGTCTATGGTGGCGGATGGCAGGGCAGTGTAGGTTATCACGAAGGGGAACTCTCCGATTCCTATGCTACTGATGTCTATGGTGCTACCAATGTTGTTATTGGTAAACTGGATGGTACAACCTTTATTGACGGCATTCCTGCCATTGAGCGTAATGCCTATGGTGGCGGTGAGGGTGGACCGGTCTATGGTACGGCACACCTAACGCTGAAAAACGGCTATATCGGCTATGTGTATAACAAGGACGGTACTGATGACCCAGAGACAGACATCGACGAGCATTACGAGGAAAAGATTGACGACGAGACGTCTGATGTAGCAGGTACGTTATTCGACAGCGGCTGTATCTTCGGCGGCGGCTATATCGACAACAGTAGTGTGGATGTCACGGATGTCAAGATGTATGGTGGCTATATCCGTAACAGCCTCTTCGGCGGTGGTGAGATTGCCGCTATCGGACGTGGCACAGCAGACGAGACGGAAGACGAGAACGGTGTCGCTAACAAGATACGTAAGTTGACCGGAATCTATAAGGCAGGTGCCACCAACGTCTCTCTCTACGACGGTCATGTGCTTCGCCATGTCTTCGGAGGTGGACGAGGCTATGACAACTTAGGAGGTCATGGTCATCTGTATTCCGACGGATATGTGTTTGGCAAGACCGGTGTGAACATCTACGGCGGTGAGGTCGGTACTGAGGAAGGTATGGCTAACGGCTACGGTAACGTGTTCGGCGGTGGCGACGTAGGCTATGTCTATGGTGCCATTATGGAAAATGACGGATTGTATGTTGGCATCAAGGACGGTGAACGCTATGATGACGAATGGGAAGGCTACTATTATAAGTATAAAATAGGAGAAGATACACCATATACGCCATCTACTACCACACCGGCTGCTACCGATACTAACTGGGTGACAGACCCTGTAACAGGTGAATACATACTCACCGAGGACTGTAAGGTGCTGATAGAGCCGCATTGTCGTGCAAAAGTAGATGTCACTATCAACGGACATTCCTATTCGGCAGGCGATTATGTTCCTACTGAAGATCTCCACCACTTGGGGAATAAGAGTGCAGATGCATCTACATGGGCAAATCTCGACGACAAGGGTATCATCATCCATAACGCTGTGTTCGCTGGCGGTAATGTAACATCAGGTTCCGACCAGTTGTACGCTGAGGCGAAGACCGTGCTCGGCAATGCTACGGCCTCCATCCACGACGTCTACCACCGCGACCTGATTACCATTGGTACAGGACATACCGGCGGACTCTACGGAGACGGTAACCTGACCTTCGTCGATGGATATCGTGGATTGAACATCACCAACTATGGTACCGACTATTATAATATCTCCACGGAGATAGATATTATTACTTATCGTACTCTCCCCGCCCGTGAGCAGGCATACTATGAGCTGAAATACAGCTGTCTACAGGAATGTACCGATAATGAGGGAAAGACTTATTATCCTGCCGACCCGTCCAAGAACAGAAAGGCATCGACCATTACCGCCGACGAGTTCCTGGTGCGTTTTGAAGGTCAGACACCTGGTGCGTCTGACCCATGGATGATTGGTGAAGATGGCAAGCCAAATCCTGCATACTGGGAAGAGGCTGGTGTCTGCTCGCGTTATGCCGGTCGTATCATGAACACCATCCAGCGTGCCGACTTCTGTGGTGTGTTTGGTAGCCGTATGGTGATGCAGGGTGCCAAGGACCGTGTGGTTGACCAGAACGACAAGACCAACTACACCATCAACCGTGTGCGTGAGGTATCGCTCAACAAGAAACATTCAGTTATCTCCAGTGACAAGACCCTGAAACCTGGAGGAAAAGAAGAGGATGAGGATTGGGCAGATATGAACAAAGCTGTCCATGGCAACTACTTCGGTATCTATAATATCGTGAACTACCTCGGTGCACTGACCAGTGACGTACACTTCAAAGACCCGGACAACGGCAATGAGGACAAGCGTAAGACTGAAAGTACCAGTACCCCAGCAGACGGCAAGACATACTATCAGTGGAAAGAAGCCAACAAGAATAATCAGACGCGCAACAACGGTAGCAGCCTGAACAAGGTGGCTCTTGCCTCGGGTGTGTATCTGGAACTGACGACGGAGAAGAGCACGGGTAACTCCATAGAACAAAAGGACTGGGGCTATATCACGGGTGTCATCGAGTTGGACCTGATTAACGTGCAGACGGGTATCGGCGGTGGCTTCGTCTATGCCAAGAACGAGCACGGCAAACAGCATTACGAAAAGTTAAGCCACAGTACATTGACCGCCCTGAATGCGGAGGCTGTGACCCGGAAGGACTTTACCTATATCGAGACTAATCTTCAAGAGTTTGAGACATCGGGTAACTTCGTACACAGTACACAGACCATCATCGACGACTGCTATCCTGAGAGTAACCGCTATAATCCAAGTTCCAGCGATTACGTGAAAGCACACTACTGGTATATCAAGGGACAGGTGTACGTCTACGACCAATATATCTCTGCCTATACGGGTGCGCCCAATGCCTATAGCAAGGTGGAATACTTGAACCTGACGATTGCTGCAGCGTCACACGGTGAGATGACTCTCGTGGACGTGAAGCCTAACCGCTATGCCTACTACTCTTCATTTAATAACAATAGCGGTACCAAGCTCTCGGCGGAAGGCGAACTGGAAATCGGTGAGAAGATTTATAAGCTCAACGACCCCATCAGCTATTGGGACTATAACCTGTTGTCCGCATCAGAGAAGAGACTGTTTGTGGATAAGACCTATGTCACCATTGCCACCTGTAAGATCGGCCAAACCGTCTATCCTGCTGGTTACGTCATGCTGCAAAGTGAATACGATGATTTGAAGACTGCCGCAGGTGACCCGAGAACGATTGACGGTTATGACAAGCCGGTGAAGGCTGTCGAACTGTGGGGTAAGGATGAGAACGACCAGGATGTCTATCTGAATAAGGACGAGGCATTTGACTTCGTCTTCCGTGAGTCGAACAACATGAGCCATAATACGGGTTATATGCTGACCTACGATGTTACCAACCCGAAGGTATGGAACACGTGGTACACACCGGAGAATGGAACAACGGCAGACAAGATGACCAAGGAACAATATGATTCAGCCGGTAAACCAGATGGTTACCATAACGGTCCGACCTATCACCCGACTGCTGACGGTATCTACGGACAGAAGCAATACAAGGTGAGTGACATCATCGAGGAGGAAACGTATGTCATCTACGAAGGTGACGGTACTTCGGCAAACAAGGGCTTGAGAGGCGATCATTCAGCTGCCATTGAGGCACTCAACAACACCGATGCAGACGGTGATGGTGTAGCAGACCGCAAGCAGGCAACCTTTAAAAAGGCATACGTGGTAACGAGTACCATCACACTTGGTGACAAGCACCTCTATAAGGGAGCTACCTTGGCGAAAGAACAGTACACCGACGAACAATGGACAACCATATCCGGTAGTGTAACTGACGCCTTCGTCTGTACCAGTACCCTGAAGCTCGACGACAATGTCGTCATCTATGTCAACAGTGTGCTGACACAGGATGAGATAAATGACTTTAAGACGGCATACTCCAGTCTGGCTGATGCCATCGACGACGTGATGTCACCAGCCTACTATTGTACGGCTCCGGGCTACTACGGTGGCGACTGGTATGTATCGAATAAGAACTACCGAGGCTTGGCGGCATGGAGTGCGCTGTCACCCGAGGATCGCGCCTCATTCTCCTTCAACTACGATGCCTTCGACGTGCTCATCGATCCGAAATACAGCAGGAATGAACTGGAGAAATACCAATACGACGGTTTGAACTTCACCACTGAGGAACAGGCAAAGACGAATCCTGCAGGCTATTCCATCAGCCAGCCTCTGGACTACAAGGCTACCAACGGTGGTGCTGCATTCACGTACACTGATAAGGATGGTGTTTCGCACACAGTGGCTGCAGGTACAGAACTGGACCGTGTAGAATATGAGGTATTGCCCAATGAGCAGCACCACTATGCGCGCATCGAAGTGAAGACAGCGGGCAGCTACTACGTGGTGAAGAAAGGCTTTGTTCGCGGTGACACACCATACGCCGTCGGTCAGGTGCTCAGCTACGAGGAGTGGAACAGTCTGGGTGACGACCAGTCCAACACTACCACGCTGACCTTCACGTCTACCGGTAACTACTATTACTGCCGTGAGTCCTATGTGATAGGTGAGAACGGTGAGGGTAAGGCTGTGACAGGTATCACCGGCATCGGTGCGGTAGCATCGGGCAACAGAGCGGTAGGACAAACCGTAGAGGTTGGTCTTGTCATTGAAGAAGGTGACGAGGACGCAGGCTATAAGAGTCTGACCAACCGTCAGCTCGGCTTCACCATCCATGGTGTGGCACCTATCGAGACGAGTACGCTCTATGTCAGCCGACAGAGTGATATCTACGACCTCTCGACGGAGAAAATCATCACCGTCATCTACCAGTACAACTACGAGGAGAGCGATGAAAACGGTATGAACATCACACCGGTGAGCGAGCGGCACGTCATCAATATCCACATACAGTTCGAGAGTGGTATTCCTGAAGTGGAGAACATCTCCAAACCTAATATCGTACTGCCCGGCACGGAGATCACCATCCGTACGCCGAACGTCAAGCCTGGTGCCTTCGAGATCCAGGGTGGTGGATGGATGCTGTTCGAACGTCAGTCGGACACCGAGAGTCATATCAACGGTATTGAGTTCACGCCGTCCAGCGATCCGCTCTATTGGTATCAGGATGACTACTGGCTGGCCTACTATGCGAAGACCTACCTCGGCAAGACATTCTCGAATGCCGTCCAGGTGAGCGTGGCGAACTACCACGACCTTGCCGACGTGATGTCTGATGAGAATAAGACTCACCACATGTATATCGATAATCCGAATGTGAAGCGTGACCCGAAGATATATATTAAGTCTCAGGACGGTCTCACCAACTTGGCGAACCTGTTTAAGCTCAGCACAGGCGGAAGTGTAGGAGAACATAGTTCAGTGAATACCGACCAAATTGGCAACTGTGCTAATCTGCAGTTCTACCTCCAGACGAACATCGACGCAAGTAGTTCCGCATGGACTCCTATCGGTGACAACACAAACTGCTTCGCAGGTATGTTCCATGGTGACGGCTATACCATCAGCGGACTGACACCTGCGACGGGCACGACAGGCTCGCTCTTCGGCAAACTCTGCGGTAAGGTATATAACCTCGGTGTCACCGGTTCGTTCACGGGCAGCGGCATTGCTGACAGCGGCAGTGGTGACAAGAGCCGCGTAGAGAACTGCTGGGTCAAGACGACGGGTACCACTACGGGCAGCAAGGCTGTCTTCGGCGGCACTGTAGGCACCTTGGTGAACAGCTACTATGTCACAGGACAATACAGTAGTGCTAATACGGGTGCCACAGCCAAATCTGTTCAGGAATTCTACAATGGTACGGTGGCTTACGATTTGAACGGCTTCTACCTGAACAAGCGCTACTACGATAACAACTCTGCGTGGGAAGGTGAAAAGAAACCCTACGACTACCTCGCTTCAGCCATCGACGGTGAATTGCCTACAAGCCTGAGTGATGGTAATTATCCTGAAGGTTACGCCATCTATCAGCCTCAGCTGAAGGTGGCAGTAGGCGAGACATTGCCTGATTTGGGCTATGTGGAGAACCGCTTCTATGATGGTGACTACCGCTACGCTGGCGGGTCAATTCCCGAGGGCGTCGACATGCGTACACGGCCGCAGATGGTGACAATAGGTACGAAAACTGAGGAAAAGACGATCTTCTCGCCCATCTGGCCTGACGACTACCTGTTCTTCGGACAGGCTCTGAACTACAGTCACATGGATGGCATTGATGTCGCTGAGGAACGCACTCACCAAGACCTGCCGTCTCGTATCGTCAAGAGCAGCGACCGCATCCTGACAACTGAAGAGGGCAACGTCATCTACCGTGCTCCGGCATACTTCCAAAGCAGTACGATGGGCGTGGCCTACTTCAATCCGCATGCCGTCTTTGCACAGACCAAGAAGGACGATGCTACTGTCATAGCTTACAAGAATATGACGGCTATCGACTTCACTGGTGGTAATGGCGATGTGGCAGGAGGCTATGAGCAGGGACTCAATGGTGGTAAGTTCTATCCCCCGTTGCTCGACGATGGAGGACTGAAGGATATATACATCGCCGACCTGACACGCAACCTCTTGGTATATTCTACCAAGGGCACACAGACCGATGACGTGGTGAAAGGCTATCTGCTTGACGAGCCTATCGTGGAAACTGATGACAAATACCGTACCGTGAATACCTGGGATAGCTATTCGACCAATGTCCGTGGCCACTGGGTACAGAAGACGGATGATGGCTACATGGCACAGAGAGACCACCTGCTCGTCGACATGCAGGACTTCAACTGTCCTATCAGCTATAAGTTTGCCGATGACAAGCGCATGTGGTATCAACGCCTGCCTGAACGCTACGTCACAACGACTAAGGGTTGGGATGTCGTCAGTCTGCCGTTCACTGCCGAACTGGTGACCACTCAGGATAAAGGTGAGATTACGCACTTCTACAGTGGCAGTAAGAGCATCGAGGGTAGTGATGCGAAGATTGGCCATGAATACTGGCTGCGTGAATTTACTGGTGGTAGTGCAAGTGGCAACACGTTCAATGCTACCTTCGATGTGCCTAACGGTGCTAAAGCAGATAAGACCGTTACCAACACCTTCCTCTGGGATCACTACTACAGCAATGCCCATCAGTTGGATATCAATAAGGATACCTATCAGACGTTCTACAAGGCTGATCGCCAGTACAATGATTATGCCATGTTGACCAACGACCAGGCATACATTGTGGGATTCCCCGGCAAGACGTTCTATGAGTTTGACCTCAGTGGTGAATGGACAGCAACATACACGGATCTGCCAGAACCAGACCCCGTTTCACAGCAGACCATCACCTTTGCCTCTATGCCAGGCACCACCATTCTGGTTAGTGACACGGAGATAGCGAAAACTACAGCAAAGGGTCGTTACACCTTCGTACCCAACTATCTGAACAAGACGCTCACAGCAGGCTACTTCATGAATGATGACGGCGACAAGTTCAGTGTACCCAGTTCTATAGTAGCAGTACCGTTCCGTCCGTACTTCGTGGCAGGCAGCATATCTGCCCCTGCACCTTCTACGCGCGGCATCCAGTACATCGTCTTCGACAATGCTGACTCATCGTTTGCCATCGACGACAAAGACCCGTCCGAGGGTGATGTCAGTGGCGGTCTGGAGTTCAGCGTCCGTCGTCACACCATCATTGTGACATCGACGCTTCGTCAGGAGGCCGACGTCCGCATCGTCAACACCGGTGGTCAGACCATCGCTGCGTTCAACATCCAGCCCGGTGAGACCATTGAGACACCTGTCCGCTCCAGCGGCGTTTACATCATCCATGCCGCCGGTGGCCACTACGTGAAGAAACTATCGGTGAAGTAAACGACATGATACAATATGGGCACATATATTAACATAGGTAATGCAGGATTAGCGGTTGAGTTACCTTTGGGTAACTTACCTTTGGGTAACATGTTGTATCTTTGTGCTGTCAGATGAATATAAGTAAATATGAACACGCCATTTCAATACGGAAAACTTGCCACTAAGGAGAATTTCGTCGACAGGGTGGAAGACAGGGCTCAGCTGAAGAGCTTCCTTTCTTCGCATATCAACGTCATGCTGATATCGCCACGCCGTTGGGGAAAGTCTTCGCTCGTGAAAGTAGCAACAGAAGAACTCCAGAACGAAGAAAAGGACGTACGCGTCTGCTTCATCGATGCCTTCAGCATAGGTTCGGAAGCTGAGTTCTACAGGACTTTTGCCAGCCAGGTAATAGCATGTGTATCGACCAAGTTGGAACGGCGCATTCAGGATGCCAAGAAATTCCTGACGGGAGTTGTCCCGCAGGTCGTCATCAAAGACGATGTCACCAATTTCATGGCCTTCGACGTGAAGTTTACACCCGGTGAGCAAGACAAGATGGACATTCTACGTCTGCCTGAGACGCTTGCCGCAGCAAAGAAAATCCAGGTTATTGTCTGTATTGACGAATTCCAGCAACTGGCAAACTTGCCGGAATACAAGAACATGGAAGGTAAGATGCGGTCAGCCTGGCAGCAGCAACAGCACGTCACATATTGTCTGTATGGCAGCAAGCGCCACATGATGATGGACATCTTCAACAATTCCAATTCGCCTTTTTACCGCTTCGGCCAGATGCTTTTCCTTGAAAAGATACCCAAGTCGGAGTGGATGCCGTTTATCATGGCATCGTTCGAGAAGACGGGTAAGCATATCTCTGAGGCTTATGCCAGTCAGGTATGCGATACGGTGGAATGTCATTCATGGTATCTTCAGCAGCTATGCTATTTCATCTGGAATGCGACTACAGATGAAGTGACTGAAGACATCTACCACTATGGCTTACGACAGGTTGTCAATACCAATTCTCCTATGTTCCTCAGCGATACTGAGTCGCTGGCTCCGAGTCAGATAGAGATGCTCAGGGCCATTAAGGACGGGGTGCAGCAACTGTCATCGATAGAGACGAAGAAATCTTAGGCAATGGGTAATCCTAACACCATTAGCAAGAACAAGAAAGTGCTGAAGGATAAAGACATTATCGAGGAGAGAAAGGGCAGATTGCGATTTGTAGATCCAGTCTACCAGCTTTGGTTTTCTCAGGAATATTAATATGTAAGAAGTAAGACAATGGAGCAAGATACAAGAAGAAGAGGCTACGCCGTGGGCGTGCAGTCATTCGACTGGATCAGAGAACGCGGTTCGGTCTATGTTGACAAGACGAAGCATATATGGCAGATGGTCAATACCGATGCCAAAAACTTCTTCCTGAGCCGTCCGAGGCGGTTCGGCAAGTCGCTGCTGGTTGACACGCTGCGTTGTTACTTCGAGGGGCGCAAGGAGCTGTTCGAGGGTCTTTATATATATGATAAGGAGAAGGAGTGGCGGCAGTATCCCGTCATCAGAATTGATCTGTCGCGTGGCAAGTACTATGAAAAAGAGCGTCTCCACGGTACGCTCGACAGTATTCTTCACGACCATGAGGAGCGTTGGCGAGTGAGCATTAAGGACGAATACAACTACGATGCCCGCCTGACGGCCATCATACGGGAAGCCTATAAGCAGACGGGCGAACGAGTAGTCCTCCTTGTTGACGAATACGACGCACCTATGCTCGACAGCATCAATAACCGCGACCTGCAGGACTATATTCGCGAACGCATCCGCTCGCTGTTCTCACCTCTGAAGGAGCAGTCGCAGTATCTGCGCTTCGTATTCCTGACCGGCATCTCCAAGTTCTCGCAGCTGTCGGTGTTCAGCGAGCTGAACAACTTGCAGCAGATGACGTTTGACCCGAATTATGAGGCCATCTGCGGCATCACCGAGGATGAACTGCTTACAGAGCTGAAACCAGACGTTGAGCTGCTGACTGAGAAGATGAACAAGCTCTACAGACGCTGGGGTCTTCACTATACCTACGACGAGGTGTTAGAGAAGCTGAAGAAGACATACGACGGGTATCACTTCTCGAACAATTTTACCGACATCTACTGTCCGTGGAGCCTGCTTAACGCCTTTACGTTGGGGGACATTCAAAACTACTGGTTCTCGACAGGCACGCCATCGATGCTTATCAACGTGATGCGACAGCACAACATCAGCATGCAGCAGTTAGAAGGATGCCAGTATCCGCTGCGCCGTTTCGATGCCCCGACGGAGCGTATCACCGACCCCATCCCCGTTCTGTTCCAGAGCGGATACCTAACGCTGAAGGACTACAATCCACTTACGAACAAGTACGCGTTGGGATTCCCCAATGAGGAGGTACGAGAGGGGTTCGGCTATTCGCTCTATCAATATTACATGGAGGACTATGTAGGCAGTCAGGATACACTTGGAAATGCCTATAACGACTTGCGCAGCAAGGAAATTACCATTGAGCAGTTCGTAGAGGTTGTCCGTCGCTGGTATGCGGGCATCCCTTATAGTATCACTGATAAAAATCAGAATGAGCAGCTCTACCTGTCACTCATCTACGCTGCCTTGGTGGGAGTGGGCGCCGATGTGCAGGCAGAAAGTCAGACCAGTGATGGACGAATGGACATTGCATTGAAAATGCCCGACACCATCTACATCATTGAACTCAAGTATGGCAAGACGGCCGATGATGCCATCAACCAGATACT
>JAEEGK010028190.1_pt1 | contig 11289 bp, 1 predicted proteins | sample 8958771 | NCBI WGS metagenome assembly JAEEGK01 (sample SAMN16246547, study PRJNA631951) | gut metagenome | biome: gut microbiome; feature: rumen; material: SC-attached | host: Bos | place: Iran: Karaj | collected 2018-10 | reverse complement strand
CAATCCCCAATCCCCATTTTTACTTTAAAAAAATATAAAATATTTTTATAAAATATATCTAATTATTATTTAAAATTTATTTATTTACGTATTTATCTAAATAAATTTAATTAACACATTTAAAATTGGAGATGGCAATAAAACAAATAAAATTATTTATTTTTTTCGCCTGTCTTATTACTTTTATATTATCAGAAGTTCCAAAATTTGAAAATATACAAATCTCATATTCAGAATTCTCTTTCCCTCAAATAAATTACAATTCTATTTCTTATGAAATACTATTTGAAAATGATTTAAAAAAGTATTTACATTTTTCAGTAAAATCTTTGTCTAATTATCCTCAAATAGTTTCTCTTTCAACAGAAGACGAAAAATGTTTAACTAAAAGAAAATTAATAGGAATGCAGCCATATGAACCAATAAATTTATTTTTTTCAACTGAACAAATTTCCAATGGAAAGTTATATTTATGCATTCAATGTCAAATTGAAGAAAATTGTGAACATGAAACTACAATAGTTAGTGAAGACACATGCCAATTATCAATAGGAGAACAATATAGTTATTATGTGTCTGATAATTATTCTGAAAAACTTACCTTTAAATTTAAATCAGAATCAGAAACAAATAATTCTTTAAGAAGATTAGATTCTCTTGATAGTATAGTTAATTTTTGGGTAAAAGGAGAAAAAATCAAATCAACACAATTAAATAAAAAAGATACAGAAATAGAGGGAAAATCATTTATTAATGGAAAAATATATAAAACTGAATTTGATAGTAATTCAGACTATGATTTAACAGTTGAATCTGAAGTTGGAGATTATGTTACAATTGGAAGTTTATATGTAGATAACCAAAAATCTAACCAACTAAAAATTAATGGTTTAGAAGTAATGCTTTTATTAGACTCAGATTTTAGTGAGGTTTGTTTTCCAATTGAACCATCAAATGAATTAATAAAAGCTTCAATTAGTGGTCAAATTTATACAAAAAAAGCTATATTTTATTTAAAAGCTAAAGAAGAAATAATGAAAGGAACTGAAACAAATATTACAAATGGTATTTTATCTGAAGTTCTTATTATTTCTGAAGAAAAATATTCAATTTGTATGAAGCATCATGAATATAAAAATACAAATTTTAATACTATTCTTTCTCTTCAATTAACCTCACATGAATATAAAAATTATAACCAATTTATTTATGCTCCTCAAATTTCAGGTATTATTTATGAACATATTCTTTTTAAAAATCAAATAGCCTTATTCCGAGGTGCACAACCAAGAAGTGATTCTAAAGAAATAAATTATAATATGAAAGCAATAAATGGATTCCCAGATATGCTCTTTTCTAATCTTTGTGATGATTTTCCTAATTGTAATTATGATGTAACTGACTTGACAAATCTTGAAGATCCTAGTCATTCTAATAGAATGACTTTATATAGTTTCTATTTAGATGAGAAAAATAGACAATTTTCTCCCATATCTGGTTATCAACCTTTATTTGTCGTAAATTGTGTAGATGCATCTTTTTATGAAAACTCTGAAATTTGTCGTTTTCAAACATCAATTTATACTGATAAAGATCCTTTATATCTTGTAGAAGGGGAAGCTTATAGCCAATTTTTATTGAAAGAAGAAAGAGATTTATATGTTATTGATATAGAACAAGAAGAAGATTTAGAAAAAGTTTATTTAGACTTAATGATATTTAGTGGTGATGTTTATTTTGATATAGATTCATCAATAGACGCACATAAATATTTCTTATCAAATAAAATATTTTATAGTATTCAAGTAAATAAAGGTGATAAAAGAATAGAATTCAGTGTTACTGCTGGTAAAAATTCTTTTTATTTAATACAATATCAATTAGTTCATGGATCGAATGTAGATTCAGATAAGACTAATATATTAGAATCTGGAGTAAATTACCTTGAGTCAATATATGTTGGAGAAGGATCTGCTTTATATAAATATATAGATCTTCTAAATTTCAAAGCATCATCGGATATTCCTTACTTAGTAAGCTTTTATTCTCAAAACTGCAAATTCATAATTTCAAGAAAAAAAGAAAATAGTGAAACTGAATTTGAATATATTTACTTGTATGATAATTATGGCCAAGCTATAATTGATAAAGATGATTATCAATATAAACACTCTAAATTTAGGTTTATGATAGATATAACTGGGGATGAGTCTTCAGATTTCAATAAAAAATTATGTATGCTTTATGTTACAGGATTAGAATTATCAAATACTAATACAGGAACAGAAAGGTCTATTTCAGTTAGTGAAGGAGTTCCACAATTTTATATTTTTTCTGAAAAATATCCAGTTATAAAATATTCCTATCATGTTAGCGATGTAAGTAATACTCTTGTCCTTCAATTTAATTTAGTTGACAAAGCTCCATATAAAGTTACAATAAGTTTTAGAGATTATTTTAAAGAAACTACAATTCATAGAAATATTCAATTATTTGTTTATTCAAGTGAATTGAGTACTCATTGTAAGTATAAAGATGAAGTTTGCACTGTTAATGTTAATATAGAATTAGAAAGAAAAAATAGAGATAGAAGACTTGAAACAACTATATATCAAATAAATGGTGCTCCAATATATTTAGAAAAAAATGTTGTAAAACAAGATATCTTAATTGGTTCTGTAAGAAAATATTATTTTATGGATATTGGAAAAGATGAAACAGGAGATATAACAATTGATTATAAAAGAGGAAGTGGTTATATTAATGCAAAAGTTGTAAAAAAGCAATTAACTGAAGTTCAAAAATATCCAGAATGGAGAGGAATATACCAGTTTCCTAAATCAAAAGAAGAATCTTTACCATATGAAACTTATCTTAAAAAAATAGTTATATCAAATGATGATACTCAAGATTGTGATGATGGATGCTATTTATTAATAACTGTTATTAATTCAGTATATAGAGAAGGAGATGAATTTGATGAAAAAGCAGAAATAATCCCTTATAGAATTACTTTAACACCAACAATAATTCCAAGGGATGCTTATGATCCTCAATCAGAAGATTCTTTACCAAAAGTGAAAATACTTGCAAATGAATTTGTTATTGGAAATGTTTTTTCATCTGAACAAAAAATTTATAATTTCTATACAATAAATTTACCTTATGATTCTGAATATTTAATAATTGATTGGCAAGCTGATAAACCTTCTTTATTTATAAATGTAGGAACTGATAGGCCAGGCCTTAAAGAAGATGAATATGATTATAAACTTGAATCTGTAGATCATGATACAGTTTTTAAATTAACAAAAACACAAATTATTGATAAAGCCATAGAAAAAGAAATAACAATACCTAATGAAAATAGTATGAGATTTATAGATTTAACACTTGGAGTTTGGACAAATCAAATAGATAGTTTATATACCTCAGTTTATGCATTTAAAATATTTATGCCTCCAACATATATTGAAGAGGAAAGTGCAAATCGACTGGCTTTTGAATTAATTCATATAAGAAGTGATCAAAAAATACAATGCGATCCTATTCAAATAGAAGGTATTTATTCATGCATTTTTGCCGTTATTTTTGATGGAAGTGATGCAAATAGTAGCCTTGTTGTTTATCCAAGAGCTCAAAGTCCAAATGTCAATATTCATTTTTTTGGAGCAATGGTAGATGCCGAAGAAATTGAAAAAAATAATTTAACTTTTATTAGTCAATATACTATGGAATCTAGTGAAGAATATTCTTCAGCAGATGGAAAAAAATATATATATACAGAAAAAATAGATCTATCTAAATGTTTTTTATTGATAGTCGATTCAGAGAAATATACAATTATAGAAGTAATGTCATCAACTTATACTTATTATGAAGGTCAAATATTTGTTCCTAATCCAAGTACAGCCCAAGTTCTAGCATTAGGTTCAAAACATATTAAATTTAATTTCGAAACTTCTCAAGATTTATTAATAAATATTGTAGGTATTTCTGGAAGTGGATTTTTCAATTGGGAAACAGATAAAGAAAAAAATATTAATTATTTCTTAGATGGATTTGAAGATAGATTAACTTTAACTTCCGGAACTGATATTATAGATAATAAATTATCAAGTTTAGTTGTTCAATCAACTTCATTTTCTTGGCTTGAGGAAAATGATTCAGGATTTATCTTTTATGTTACATTTTATCCAAGAAATACAGAATATAATATTGATCAAGTTAGAGCAGGAAGATCAATTGAAATCAATTATAGGCAAGTTAAATTCCCATTAAATTTCTATACAAGATTAACTGATCAAGACATTGCAATTAGCTTTGATTTTTATAATTATTATATGGAAAAAGATGATATATTAACATATGATAAGCCAATGTTAGAAATATGGGGAAGAGTTATAAAAGAATCAGAAGCTTTATTGGCTAGATTTGATGAATTCTATAAACCTAAAAAAACTGAAGAACATACTGTATTTGGAGTTTTTGATGGTGCTTTTGGAACACTATTTTTAAATACAACAAGTATTAAGAATTTTGGAATTAATGATGATGATAAACCAACATTATTTTTCAGTGTAGAAATGGTTGAAGGAGTACCTTATAATTTTAATGGTGTCAGTGTTGAAGTAAGTATATTAAAAGAACAAGGTGAAAAAGAATCACAATTATTTGCCCCAGAACATGTATATCTTAATGGTAAATTACCAAACAATAATCCAAGATATAGATACAAATTAAGAACACTTCAAAATAATCCTTATATGCGTATTGAATTTTCTGCCAATAATGAATTAATTAAATATGCCATTGGAACTGATGAAAATATTGAAGAACATTCAAAAGAATTATTAGAAGTTGAAAATGATTATTTAAATGGAAAGTATTTAATGACTTTCAAAATACCTGAATCTATTTTATTAACAGATAATGGATTATTTATGGTTGTCTATTATAAAGGAGAAAAAAAATTAGATTCTAAGTTAGCCAATTATATTTTTAAATATATGAATGGAAAAAATAAAGAGAGCTTCTTTTCTTTCCCACAAGAAAAAGATAGAATTGAATATGAAATAATAGGAAATAATAATGGAATAAAAGATTATAAAATTTCATTTTATCCAGTTGAGCATTATGCAGTAAATTATTATGTAAAAGCAATATATAGGGATGGTAAAATTAATGAAGAAGTAAAGAATACAATTGCAATATCTGAATCGGAAGGTAGATACTGGCAAATAGATAATCCTGAATTTGATGGAGAGAATAAAGTCCATTTAAATCTTCTGAAAGTAGAAAAAGAAATATCATATATTAAAATTATTGCAAAATTGGATTTTGAAGCAGCAAAAGAATATATACTATATCAACCAATAGATATTTATGGAGATGATATTATTATTGATCCAGAAACAATTGATATTCCACCGTCAGAAAAATTAATTAAGCTTGATTTTAAAACTCAAGATAGAAAATTAATTGCAAATGCTAAAAATGCATTTAAAATACAAAAATATATAATTAATTTTGAAAATAATAATAAAATTCCAAATTATATAAAAGTCGAAGCAATTTCAAAAAGTGAAAAAAATCAAATTTTATATTTCTCTCCAGATAATGCAGATTGTAAGTCAAATAGAAAACAAATAGGACAAACTGGAAAAGGTAATACTGTTAATATGTGGATAAAAAAGGAGCAATTAGAAAATAGAAATTTTCTTTATATTACAGTAGAATGCCAAGTTAAACAATATGAAGAATGTAATTATGTTCTCCAATTTACAGGATATGAATTCCCTCAAATTGATTCTGCCATTTTTGTTCATAATTATTATGTAAGTGAAGAAAATGAGCAAATGAAATTTAGAATAAATAATATATTGGACCTCTCAGAAACTTCAGATCAAGTATTAACTTTATATGCAACTGGAGGAAAAAAAATAAATTTAGCTTTAAGTCATTGTCTAGGAGGATGTGATCAAATAGATTTCAAAACTGGAGCTGCTATAACCACAAAAATACAAAAACATATGTATTTCGAATTAACAGTTACTGCTCAAAAAGGAGATTTTATTTCAGTTGGAAGTAAGATAACTTCATCTAATGGAAAATCATTAGAAAATACTTTAATGCCAAATGAATATCAATTATCAGGATATTTAAAAAAAAATTTATTAGAGAAAGAATGTTATTCTTTCCCTATTTTTGATAAATCTGATTCATATTATTTGTCTGGTATTTTCTATAATAGAATAGCTGAAATAAGTTTCAAAGATTATAACTTTGATGATATAGAAGGTGATTTTGAAGTAATTAATAAAGGATTTTATTCATATGTACATACTACTAACAATCGTAATAGAAAATATATATGTATAGGATTTCCATCAAGAACAAAAGACTATGATATTAATGATATTCCTTATTCTTTACAATTAACAGATCCAACTCAACATGTTGGTTTATTAAACTTCTATGCACCTCAATTAAGAGGTATAATTTATCCAAGAATTACTCCAAAAGGAAGTGTTGTATTCTTCAATGTTGCAAATTCAGATTCACAAGAATTAATATATAATATGATAGCCACAGAAGGTTTACCTAAAATGTATATGTACAAATGTACTAGTTATCCAGTTTGTGAATTTGATTATAATAGCCTTGATTACACTGAAGGTATTATTAAACTTAATGAAATAAATCGTGTAACAAATTGGTATAATGATAAAGAAGAAAAAGATATATCTCCAATTGATGCTGAACAATATATAATGGTAGTAAAATGTGAAGATTTAAATGATCATGCTACTGATATTTGTCAATTCCAAACTTCAATATTTGGAAAAGATGATAATATATATTTGATTGAAGGACAACCATTTTCTCAATATAGAACACAAGGTGAAAAAGATACTTTTATTATTGATTTTTCTTATGACCAAAAAATAACAAAAATTCATTTAGATACTTTAGTTGTTAATGGGGATGTTACTTTTACTTTAAGAGATGAAAAAGGTAGAGAAGTAAATGCTCATAAATATTATTTAGCAAATAAAATTTTCTATAGTGTTACTAAAAATGAAATTCTAAATGAAAAATTAAATAGAATAATAATTGATATAGAATGTAAAATAAATTCTTATTATGTTTTAGAATATAAATTAGTAAGAGGTGATAAAACTGAATCAATGAATGATGTTTATGAAGGAATTAATTATTTAATACCAATACCATCAATAATAGGGTCAAATGAAAAATTAATAAATGTACATAATCTTAGATCATTATCAGATTCTAAATATCTAACAAGCTTTTATTCATTAAATTGTGAGTTTTCAATTGAAAGAGTAAATAGAAATGGAGAATTCACTTCAATAATAACATATGGAAATTATGGACAAGATATTATTGACGAAGATTCTGGAATTACTGATACTATGCATACCTACCAGGTAAAAGTTACAGAACAAGATATCTCAAAATACTCTAATAATATGTGTATGTTATATGTAAATGCTCTTCAATTAACAAAAGATAATAATTCTCCTGCACAAAAAGAAATATTAATTGGAGAAGGAGTACCTCAAAAAACTGTTTTCCAAAATGGAGTTAATAAAATAAGATATATATATCCAAATGCAGAGCCAGATAAAAATCTTGCCTTGAATTTCAAAGTTATTACTTCTGCAAATTATAAATTAATATTAACTTATAATCATAAAGAAAGTTATTCAGATAATCTTTCTAAAAGTGCTATTATTTATTTAGACAAAGAAATAGCTTCTGATAATTGTAAAGAAAGCCAATTATGTAATTTAATTTTAGAAGTAGATGTAGAAAATGAATATAATGAAATGAATCCAATTATTGAAATAACTATAAGAAAAATTGGTAATGTTCCTTATTATATACCTAAATCAGTTGTTAAGCAAGATTATCTCTCTGCAAATTCTTATTTATATTTATTCACTAATCTTGGAAGAGAAGATCAAGGTTATATTAGCATAGACTTTGCCCGTGGAAGTGGATTAATTTATGCCAAAATTGTTAAAATAGATGAAGAACCTGAAGAAGACCCAGATTGGAGAAATTATAAATTCCCAAAATCAATATCAGAATCTTTGAAATATGATTTTTATAATAAAAAAATATTATTTTCCAATTCTAATACTAAAGATTGTCTAAATGGATGTTATTTATTAATAACTATTGAACCCTCAGTTAGAGGTGATCTTGATGAAAATTATAGATTTTTCCAATTTTCAATTTCTGTTGGTTTAACACCAAGTGGAACTTTAAAACAAATTGCACCTTTAATAGAAATAGAGCCAGAGGAATATATTGTCGGCTCTTTATTATCAGAAGAAAAAATAAAATCAAAAGATATGTATGAATTTTATAAAATAACTATACCTTTTAATGCTGAATTTGTTGAATTTGATTGGCAATCTGATGCTGCTGTATTATTAATAAATGTTGGAGATGAAAGACCCAATATAGATAGTTGTCATTTTAATTATACTGCTCGATCTGATACAGTATTTAGGTTAACTAATGAACAAATTAAAAAACATCTATCAGCAGGTAATTATATTACAAATAGTCATCTAACAATAGGAGTTTATACTGAAGATATTGATTCTTTATTTGGTACAGCTTATTCTTTCAAAGTTCATTTCGTAAATAAAATAAATATATATAAAGTTAGTTCAGATCAAAAAACTTTATGTCTACCAGAAAAAATAAATAATAACGAATATAGATGCTTATTTATGATTATTTATAATGATTTAGATTTTGTAAATGATTTAATGGTATATTCTAAATCTCAATCCTCTTCAGCTGAAATATATATGTTTGGTAAATATATAGATAAAAATATTTATGATAATTTTAATATTGATAAATTAAATAAAAATATACCAAATGAAAATGACAAATATAATACTAAAAAAGAAAAAATAGATTTTATTTTCTTAAATATGGCTGAAATGAAATCTCATTTTTATGTAAGTGTAATATCAAATGAACCTAATATTATTGAATTTATAACTTCAATGAAAACATATGATAAAGAAATAAGTCCAAATCCAAGTTCAATTCAACTTTTTGCATTAAATAATGAGCAAAAAATGATATTAAATTTCATAACACAAAAAGGTCTATTTATTAATATTGTTTCTATATATGGTAGTGCAAAATTAACTTTACAAAATGAATTAGATGTTAATTATAATCTTAGAGGAAGAGATGATAGATTATCTTTAGCAATTCCTCCTTATGATGGAGATAATACAATATTAATCATTGAAAATTTAAATTTCCTACAGCCAGATGAAAGCCAATATGAACCTCATTCAGAAGATGATTATGTTAAGATAAGACCTGGATTTGCTTTTTATATTGAATATTATTTAAGAAGTAGTGATATGAATTTCGATGAAATTAGTTTAGGAAAAACCACAGAAATAGCTTATAAAAATTCAGATTTTCCTTTATACTATTATTCTAAATTAAATAACTTTGATTATAGTATAAATACTTTCTTTAATTTACATGATTTGGAATATATAGATAAAGAACAAGGAACTAATAGAGAAATAGATTCTCATGAGTTTTCACTTAAAGGAAGTCTTATAAAACAAAAAACTGTTTATGGAGTTAAAAGAAGTGAAGAATCAAAACCAAATCTTGATAATTCTCCAATTGTTGGTATATATGACCCAGCTTTAAAAGCAGGACAAATATATTTCCCTAAAAAAAATCTTCCTAATTTAGGTGTTTCTCTAACAGATGAACCAACTATCTATTTAGCCTTTGAAAAAATAAAAGATATTAAATATAAAAAAATTAGAATGGAATTTACAGCTTTCCAAGAAAATAGTAATATAATTGTTACAGAAAAATTATATCAATATGGAAAAATATTTGAAAAAGGTACTACAAATTACTATAGATTAAAAGTTGACAATTCAGCTGATGGATATATGCGTATTCAATTCGCCACAAATAATAAAAATATTAGATATACCATAAGTGAAGAACCTAATTCAAAATCTAATTCAAAATTTGATGAATTTGAGGAAAAAAAAGATGTGAGAGGTAAAACATTTATAACATTTAAAAGACCAAAAAATAAAGATTATATTTATTTAAATGTCTTTTTAGATGATAATTCAGGAGAAAATGATTTACAAAAAAATCATTATGTATTTAAATATATAAATGCTAATAGTAAAGAAAAATTATTTGAATATCCACCATCAAAAGATTCAAAAATAGAAATAAAAACAGAAAATAATCAATTAAAGATCAAATTTAATAAAATAAATGTAAAAGATACTAATGTAACCTATTCAGTAAAAGTAGTAAAATCTGAAGGATATTTAGCAGATGAATTAATGAATACAATATGTTTCACTGAATCAAGTGCTCTCGTTTATCAAGCCGTTGACCAAGGAGGAAATGATATTACTGTATCAATCCCTTTGACAGAATATAAATATATACAAGTTATTGCCCAAGTAAAACAAGGACCTATTAATGAATATGTTGCATATGAGGCCCAAGTCATTCAAGGTGTACAGAAAACGCCTGAACAAAAAGATAATAAATCAGCAATTTATGCAGTTGTTGGAATTAGTTCTGCTTTATTAGTTATTATTATAATTTTAGTTGTGGTTATTCTTATTTATAATGCCAAAAATAAAGATCTTATGGAACAAGTTAATAAAATATCATTTGCAGCTTCTAACGCTCAACCTAATGATGATGCGAATAAAAATTTATTATTAAACAATAATGAATTAAACTAGGTATTAAAATAAAAAAATTTATATAAAATTATTAGAATAATATTAATAATAATATTAAAACTTAAAAAATTATTATTATTTAAAATATTTTAAATTAATTAATATTTTTTTATTATTTAAATAATTAATTAATTAATTAAAAATAAATTAATATTTATTATTAAAAATATTTTAAAAAATAAATGAAATCATTAAAAAAAGAAAGAGATAAAAAAAAAACCTCCACAGTAAGTCTTGGGCAAAGTGATATTGCAGTTGAAACTGAAAAAAAATTTTTTGAAGAAGATAATAATTTCATCGATTATTTTATGGAAATAGGTGCAAAACCAGATATTTTTAAATTTAATTTTTTATATGAGGCTAAAACTCCCGATGAAATTTCAGAAAATTTAATACCTCAAATAATTTGTAAATTTCCAATTTCTGATAAAAGAAATATAGTTATTGAAAATGTTATGGTAAATCAAATATT
>JAEEGK010028188.1_pt1 | contig 11290 bp, 8 predicted proteins | sample 8958771 | NCBI WGS metagenome assembly JAEEGK01 (sample SAMN16246547, study PRJNA631951) | gut metagenome | biome: gut microbiome; feature: rumen; material: SC-attached | host: Bos | place: Iran: Karaj | collected 2018-10 | reverse complement strand
TTTCTATCAAGCCTGCTGCAATGGCAGGAACAATAAACTGTTTAATGAACAGTTGTTTACTTTGTGGTGAACAGTTCGTGACCATTTTTAGTTCAGGCACAGACATTTCTTTTTCTTTAAAACTTTGTATCAATGATTTAACTTGAATTGACAAGTCTTCAAGTAGCCGGTGAACAGCTGGTGAACAGTTGGTTTCATCATCCTCCTTCACCACCACGCTGAATGCGGTCAAATAACTAACATTGAACACCGCTTCCGGATTTTCATTTTCCCTTAACAAAGTCTGCACTTCGTTTATGCCATGATTAAACATATTGACATAATTCAACGTTTTCATCATTTCCGCCACCACACCGTTACGATAGTCGTTCACATATGGGAAATTCTCCGGACGAGCTTGCCCGTACAATCCGCCTGGATTCATCACCTCAATGTGGTTATCATATTGATAAAGGCGTGTGGGCATGTTAGACTGATAATCCCGATGCATCACAGCATTCATCATTAATTCGCGCAATGCCTTGAATGGATAGTTCAACACATCCTTCTCCCGAAAAATACTCACTGGAACAGGACGTTTCGTTACAATAGCATCACGGATGAAGTTCTCCAATTCCGGCAGCATTTTGTAGAGGCAACCGTCAAATCTCCGCTCATTCAATATCTCGCCACCATTAGTGCTTCCCTTAAAGCGCACAAACTGAATATAGGCTCCAGGCATGAAATACCTTTGGTTGTTGCCAAACATGATGAGTGCGGCATACGTAGGGCAATTCCAATGTAAATTGAAAAGATGCAATGAGGCTAACTGCTCCTCCAACGACCGCTTATCACTGACAAGCACATCAGCATTGATAGCCTTTGGCAAATATTCACTAACAATGGTTTTTACGTCAATATCCTCCAATTTCGCCTCGCGACATGGACATGTGTCGAAAGTTGGGAGACTTGCAGCACAACGTTCGGTAAGAATACGTTCTTCATCAGCACTGGCAATGTCACGACGAGGTCCTATTCTAATGAAAGTACGGCCACGATAGCGGACAGGCGTATCGAATGATGGTGTCACTTCCACCACCAGAACATCACCCATATCTGTTTCAACCTTTTCTGTACTCATCACAGGCAATGGCAGAATATTTCCGTCAGAACGTATGCCGCTAATCTTCTTCATTAGTGCATCGTCCACTTTCAAACCATCTATTTCCCCATTGTTTCTCACGCCTATCAACAGATAGCCTTTTTTCCGTGTGCCGGGCATATCATTGGCAAAGGCACATATAGCCTCCTGGAACTTGTCCATATCGCCTGTTGAAGTGGTCAGCTCTATGCGGTAGTTTTCATTAATGGCAATTATCTCATATAATTCTTCCAGTGTCATGTTTCTGCAACGTTTTGAATAGTTAGTGTATTGCTCCAACTAAAAGTTGGTTAATCATTTTTTGCAAAAATACACAAAATAACGTTACGATTTTCACATCGAAGAAGAAAAAATAATCCTTGTTTTAGTGGACTTTTGGTGCAAACCGAACGCAGTCGAGCGCAGCTCGGACTGCTGAGGTGCAGCCCAAAAGCAGCGAGGCTAACTGAAATGCTCTGTGAGTTGTTAACGGTGGTTGAGCTTGTCGAAACCACCGCGTGGTCTTAATCCTTGTTCTAAACAAATTTAATTCTTTCCGCCAGTTGTACAAAGTAACCGTTCGACCAACAAGTTCAATGTGTTCTTTTTCTTTCCGATAGCGGCACACTGGCGAATTATTTCCGGATTCATCCGAGAAAAGGCATCCATGTCCAACCGGATATCCTCCTCCAGCCATTCCAGCAATTCCTTCCTGTAGCGTAAATTCAGTCCAGGCGTATTCACTACCAAGTCGCACAAAGCCTTCTCGGGCGAGGCCATCACAAAATTGCAACCGTCCTCGCTGATCTGAGCCAATCCTATGCTGAAATAGTCGGGATGGCAGGATAAATACTGAAGACGTCCGACAGCATTTTCAAAGTAACGGGAGTGCTGTACTGTCAGCGACTGTGTTACATACACTGCTTCCGGAATCAGACCGTAATAGCGCAATGCGGTTTGCATCGACACATATGACGGGCCGTACAGACGGTTGGCCACCAATTCGGAGGAGATTGGCTTGCCGCTTATTTCAGGGCTCACCACATACAATCCGCGCTTTAGGCGGATGATTTCACCCGCCCTCTCCAGCTCGCGCACCTTCTGGTTCTTCCCCGAAATATCCGGGAACAGATTACCTATCACGCTGTTGCTAATCGGAATATTCTGTAATGTGACCAAATTATTCATGCTGCAAAAGTAGTAAAAATTTGAACACTAAAATATGTTTTGTATATTTTTCTGTACGAAAATTTGCTTTTTCTATTTCTCCGGTAATAATCTGCTGCAAAAAATATGTATTATCATCAAAAAAATCAATATATTAACATCGTTTCCTTTTTTCATGCCAAGTCCTCTTGTAAGGACGATGTGTACATAGTCCCAGACATCCACCTTACTGACAAGAATCCCCCTTACTCCCCCTTACAAGGGGGAAAGAATCCTAAAAGCATCCATTAAAAGAGGGAAAGAAATAGAGAATAAAAAAAGACTTTTGTAAATGTTTTTTATTTAATAATTATTTTTTCAGATAGTATTAATAAAAATGGTAAATTTGCAAATTATTCAAAACATATGAAAGACTTATCGCTACATGTAATGGATATTTTGCAGAATTCGACTCGTGCGAAAGCCAGCAAAATAGAACTGAAGATTATAGAAGACACAAAAAACGACACCTACGAATTGTTGTTTATTGACAATGGTTGCGGCATGGATGCCGAAACAGTCGCCAGAGTAAGCGACCCTTTTTTCACCACCAGAACAACCCGAAAAGTAGGCTTGGGCATTCCTCTTTTGAAGCAAAATTGTGAAAAGACAGGCGGACATTTCAAAATTACATCGGAATTGGGCAAAGGCACCACCACCGATGCCGTTTTTTCTCATTCCAATATTGACCGACCGGCATTGGGAGACATTGCCTCCACCATTGTTTTCACCGCCTCCGCCAATCCGGACATTCACTTTATTTACACACATGTCAAAGACGGACAAACCTATGTTTTCGACACTGATGAAGTCAATGAGGCATTGGAGGGCATGTCAATGCAAAACCCCGAAATCATCAAATATTTGATTGAAATGATACGGGAAAACTTACAAGAAATGGGAGTTGAATTTTAGTTATGAAGATACCTGCCATAGAACAAATTCGCCATTGTGACCAATATACCATAGAACATGGTATTTCTTCATTGGATTTGATGGAACAGGCAGCGGGCACTTGCTCACAACACTTGACGGACTTGTTTTCCCAAGAAGAAACTTTTGAAATATATTGCGGCATGGGCAACAATGGCGGCGATGGATTAGTGGTCGCCAGACACTTATTATCCAATGAATACCGTGTAAAAGTGATTGTTTTGAAACACAAAGACAATTTTTCTGACGACTGCCTGGCAAACTATCGTCTGCTAAAAGAAAAGTTTCCACAAAACATCACTATCATAGAAAATGAACAACAACTACCGGCTGTTGAAAGTACAGTGGTGGTGGATGCTATTTTAGGTAGCGGTCTCAATCACGAAATTGACCATCCTCTTATCACAGCCGCTATCAAAAATATCAACAAAAGCAATGCCTTTGTCTTCAGCATTGACGTACCTTCCGGTTTTTTTGCCGACCGACCCACTCCGGAAAAAGCCATTGCGGTAGAAGCTGACTACACACATAGTTTGGCATTCCCGAAATTAGGATTCATGTTTCCGGAAAACTATCGCTATGTCGGAGAATGGGATAGTTTTCCTATTGGACTGCATCCACAATGCATTGCCGATTTGAAAACCGACAATTTTTGCATCACCAATGCCTTAGTAAGCGATTGGAAAATTGTCAGAAAAAAATTTGACCACAAAAATTGTTTCGGTCACGGCTTACTGATTGCCGGCAGCAAATCTATGATGGGAGCGGCCGTGTTAGCCGCCAAGTCCGCCCTTCGTAGCGGCATAGGTCTGCTAACTGTTCATGTTCCGCAAATCGGCTATAGTATCATGCAGACCACTGTCAACGAAGCCATTTGCGATGCGGACGACAACGAAAATGTTTTCACCGACATGGTCTTTAAGCACTTGTCAAAATTCAATGCCATTGCCATAGGTCCCGGCTTAGGCACCGACCGCCAAACGGCTCAGGGTTTGAAAAAACTCATTGCCGACTTCGGTGGCAGTTTTGTTTTTGATGCAGATGCCATCAATATTTTGGCTGACAACAAAACTTGGCTGGAATTTATTCCGCCGAAATGTATTTTCACTCCACATATAAAAGAATTTGAACGACTTACAAAAAAAATCAGCAATAGTTTTGAAAGAATGAAACTACAAAAGGAATTTTCTTTCAAACACAATGCCATTGTCGTTTTAAAAGGAGCACACACGTGCGTTTCTTTACCCAATGGTCAATGTTTCTTCAATATGAACGGTCATCCATGTCTGGCAACCGCCGGCAGCGGGGATGTTTTAACCGGCATCATCCTTTCATTGCTTTGTCAGGGAATGAAGGCTGAACAAGCCGCCATAATGGGAGTATATATGCACGCACAAGCTGCCAACCATGCCATGCTACATCAATCCGAAGCCTCTTTAATAGCTACAGATATCATTGAAAATCTGAAATTTATATGACACTCAAAGATAGAATTCGGGCATTTGCTCTTTTGGGAGTCACCCTTGAAAAAATAGTGACCTGCCAAGAAAAAAATGAGCCATTGGAACATTGCATCAGCAATGAATATCACTACAATGCATGGTTTACACCTTATTTTATCCGTCAAGCTATTCAGGCGATAGCCCGTATGCTCCAAGAAAACGATTTGAATAGTTGGATGGAAAAATACAGTGAAAAAATAGAACAACATCAGCCTTGCAAAGTGGGAGTCATCATGGCAGGCAATATTCCTCTTGTCGGCTTTCATGATTTTTTATGTGTCTTGTTGGCTGGAGATATTTTTGTCGGCAAACTTTCTTCCAACGACCAACACTTACTTCCGGCAATTGTCAACATATTGCTAAGCATTGAGCCTCGATTCCAAGAATACATTTTTTTTGAAGACAAAATATCCGGTATTGACAAAATAATTGCCACCGGCGGAGAACAAGCCCACCAATATTTTTCTTATTATTTTAGAAAATATCCGTCCATTATTCGCTCACACTGTAATAGCATAGCTCTACTCAACGGACAGGAAAGCAATTCGGAATTGTCAGCATTAGCAGACGATATCATGCTCTATTTCGGGATGGGATGCCGCTCTGTTTCAAAAATATATGTTCCACAAGGATATCAATTTCGTCCTTTGTTTGAACAAATGGACAAATACAAAGACAGCATAGGCTTACACAATAAATATCTCAACAACTTGGAATACCAAAAAACATTACACTTGATGGATAGCATTCCTTTTATGGACCAAGGAATGATGGTGGTGAAAGAACATAAAAGTCTTTCCTCTCCTATTGCTGTTTTACATTATGAATATTATTCTGATATACAGACATGTAACGATAAAATAAAACAATTAGGCAATATTTTGCAATGTGCTGTCAGCAATTGTATAGACGACCCTTTTTATCATCGGTTGGGACAAGCCCAAAATCCTCGCATTGATGATTATGCCAACCATATCGACACCATCCGTTTCTTGACGGAATCATAAAAAAAATGACATCAGCAAATCTGAACAAAATTAATGATTGCTACCGATTATTTCCGCTTTTGCACCTACACGGATGTGATTGTGATAAATTTGAAAGAATCAAAAAAACTAATTATCAGTCAAATACATCACCATTCGTCCGTCTTCGTATAATTCCACCTTAACTTGATTATAATTCCATTCAAAATATTGTATTTTACCTGCTCCGCTATATGATGTGACAGGTGCTTCGCCTGTCAAACGAGTAAGAATTTGTCGGATTTCCTCAAATTTCTGCTCCACATCAATATATTTCCAAACTCGCGTATCTGAATTGTAATGATTGGTTATTCTCCAGTTAAAAAATGCACCTCTTACCACGGAATCGCTTTTATGCACACAATAGTCCACCGATAATGTTTTCTTACTATCTATCACTGTATAATAACTATATCTTTCATACTTTCCGGTCTGATATTTATCAGGATAATTACCATTGGCTAAATCTCTGAATTCTCCTTGACCGGTAGCACGCAAGGATTTCTCCACACTATCAATTTTTGAAAATTTCAGATTTTCAAGATGATCCAGCAAAAATTTCAACCGCGGCTCAATATTATCGGTACCGAGGTAAGATAATGAATCTTGATTATGGATAATATGAAAGACATGAATAATTGTATCTTTAATCTCTAAAATTCCGTATGAATTTTGATTTTCTTTAAATTTATTAAAACATTGATTAGGAGCAAAATTCACTCCTCTATAACAATCGTACCATTCATAAAACGAATATTGATGTCCGAAATCAAACTTTTCCTGCAATATTCCGTCTTTAAGTTGGGCAATATAAGTTTTATTTTTCGTATTCACCAAATAGTATATATCGTCATTCGTCAAAAAAGCGTTCTTAAACACTGTATCGTATGCCTTTTCTTTAAACCATAGTTCATCTTCATCATTGCTTGTGAAAGCAAAAAGAGTAGGAATGGGTTCCAACTTCTGATGTGAATTATAAACATTTGAAATAAAAGTTCTTTGATGAAAAGCAGCATCTTCGTATTTGTCGCCATATTCACATAATTGTGCTTTTCCGTTCAAAGAAATCAGGGTATCTACACGACCTCTACCAATGAAATAATAAACACTGTCCTTTTTGATGATGCGAGACAACTTCCTATACATAATATATTGATTACAAACATCTTTTACTTCTGTATTGAATGGTTTTATCCTCACCGAAGTAGTATTGTCTCTTATGTCACTGATTATTGAGGACATACTGTTTTTTTGAATATATACATTCGATACGTTTTTTTCAATAAACCAAGTATAATCACCCCATTCGCCAATATCGATATAGGCAATACTATATTGATCATCATCATATATTATATTGGGAATTACTCTAACAGGCTTCCACTTCCATACTCTCATGTCAAAATAATAACCACTTTGCTCATTGTGATACGAGGGTCGTAAGTAAAGCGTATTATGACGAACGAAAATATCACCATAACTATTGTTATTAAAATCATCGGGCAATTTAACCTCAACAACATTCTTTTCGTCTTCAGATATAACAAGTAATCGATGTTTATCTCTACCAGATCCATATAATTGTTGTACTTTGAAAATACAAAAATAATAGCCATGATATTTTGCTACCCACTTCATTTCAAAAGTTGAAATCGGACTGATAAAATCGGATGCGTTGATGAGTACGGTATCCTCCACCAACTTGAACTGTTGTGCATAAGCGGGATTGCTCATTCCCATCACGACTAAAGTTAGCGATATACAAACACCTCGCAACAAGCAAAATATTTTAGTAGTCTGTCCCATATTTTTTATAAAAAATTACATCTTCGCTATAAAGGATGCTAAATCCTTTAAATATCATCATTGAAAATGACCTTGCAAAAATACAATTTTTTATAATATCAAATTAGAGAAATGGATTATTTTCCTCATAAACATCTATTACCACACAATTTGGTGATAAATATCTTTAAATCGGCAAAAATTCTGTTATTGCTACCAGTTATTTCTGCTTTCTTTGTCTGTTTTCGTCTCTTCAGTTTTCCCGCCTTCAGATGAGACTTGCGAAATCACAGATTCTTTTAGTTTTTCTTCTTCTTGCTCTATTTGCTCTTCAATGGTTTCCATATTTTCCTCCTTTTGCCGTTTTTCCCATTCTTCGCGAGCATATTTTTGCATATCTTCCACTTTGTCGGTCTCGTCTATAATTTCCATACCGAAGATGGTTTCAATAATATCTTCCAAAGTAACGATGCCCAAAACAGAGCCATATTCATCCACAACAACAGCAATATGTTCTTTGTTTCGTATCAATGTTTCCCACAGACGTGTAATCACATGACCTTCTTTTACTGCCACTATATGTCGTTGCAGAGATTTTAGCGTTGTGGAGAATTGATCGTTGGCAATACAATCCATTACATCTTGACGCAGTACATAACCGGTCACTTTATCTTCGTCGTCGTCTTTATAAACGGGAATTCTTGCAAAATGCAATGCATCTTTATCTTTGTAAAGTTCCTCCACTGTCATAGTATCCGGCTCCATGGCCACCACAACTTGCGGAGTCATAATATCTTCCACTTTCACATTTTCCAAGCGAACAATATTCTGTATCAATTTGTTTTCCGACAATTCAAATTCACCTTCTTCGGCAGCCATTTCTGCCATGGCTGAAACTTCTTCACGGCTTATCGCCGGATCGTTGTCACCTTTTTTTATCAATTTTGCCAACAATTCCGACACCAAGACAAAAGGAAATGAAATCACTATCATAGTTCGCAATATCTTGGTAATACCCATTGCCATCGATCGCCAATAGGTAGCACCCAATGTCTTTGGCAGAATTTCTGAAAAGATAAGAATGACCAAAGTTAGCAATGCAGAGGCTACGCCGAAATAGGCATTGCCAAACAATTTAGTAACTTCGGCGCCTACACCGGCAGCTCCCAAAGTATTGGATATAGTATTAAAAGTCAATATAGCCGCCAAGGGTCTGTCTATATCTTCCTTCAATCTTCTAAATTTTTCTGCATTAGGATGTCCTTCCGCCTCTTTCATATTGATAAATGACATCGGCGTTGACAACAATACAGACTCTAATATAGAACAACAAAAAGAGCAGAATATTGCTAAAAATAAATAGACAAATAACATCAACATAATTCTCTATCTAAAATAATTGGATAAACGGGAAAAAAAGAGTATCTACCCTATGGATAGACACTCTTATTATTTTATGCATCACCTTTGCTTCCTCCAAAATTTAAAGGAATACCTCGCATAGGGTCAGGCTCACCGTAATCGGGAATAGAACCATGCATGGCTTCAAACCGCTTTATATTTTCTTCCAATGCTCCTAACAAGCGTTTGGCATGTTGCGGGGTAAGAATAATTCTTGACTTTACGTTACCTTTTTTCATACCCGGCATCAAGGAAACAAAATCTAATATAAATTCCGAATGCGAATGAGTTATAACCGCCAAGTTGGAATAGATTCCTTCTGCGACTTCGTCACTCAAAGCAATATCTATTTTACCGTTTTTATTATCGTCCATCTTCTATTGCTGTTTTGATGCTTGTAACTTTTCGTATTCTTCTTTAGAACCGACAACAATATTTTCATATTCTTTCAAACCGGTTCCACATGGAATCAATTTTCCTACAATAACGTTTTCTTTCAAACCTTCCAATGTATCAACTTTAGCATTGACAGCAGCTTCTGTCAAAACTTTTGTCGTTTCTTGGAATGATGCGGCAGAAATAAAACTTCTTGTTTGCAATGCGGCTCTTGTAATACCTTGAAGTATTTGTTTACCTGTTGCAGGAGATGCGTCTCTTACCTCCATAGGTCGCTTGTCTTGACGTTTCAAGAATGAATTTTCATCTCTGATTTCTCTTGGTGTCAAAATTTGACCATTATGATATTTTTCAGAATCACCTTGGTCGGTAACGACTTTCTTATCCCAAATTTCATCATTTTCTTCACGAAAATCAATTTTATTAATCAATTCACCTTCAAGGAAACGAGTGTCACCCGGGTCGGTAATTTCTATTTTACGCATCATTTGACGAACTATCACTTCAAAGTGTTTGTCGTTGATTTTTACACCTTGCAAACGATATACATCTTGTGCTTCATTGACGATATATTCTTGCACCTTCATAGGACCACCTACTGCCAAAATATCGGCCGGAGTAAGCGAACCTTCAGAAATCGGAGTACCGGCTCTAACAAAGTCATTTTCTTGTGCCAAAATCTGTTTAGATGTTGGTATCAAATATTTCTTTGTTTCACCTGTCTTTGAAGTAATAATTACCTCACGATTACCTCTCTTCAATTTCTTGCTGAAGGATACTTCACCATCGATTTCTGCAACAACTGCAGGATCGGAAGGATTACGTGCTTCAAACAATTCTGTTACACGTGGAAGACCTCCGGTGATATCACCTGCTTTTGCAAATGAACGAGGTATTTTTACCAAACTGTCACCTGCTTTTACAGTATCACCTTCATCAAATTCCAAACGAGCACCTACCGGAATATCATATTCTTTCAATACTTCACCGTCTTTGCCAAGAATGCGAATAGACGGACTCTTGGTCTTTTGACGACTTTCGATGACAATCTTTGATGTCATACCGGTTTGGTCATCTGTTTCGGTTCTATAAGTGATTCCGTCAATGATATCGTTAAATTGTACTTTTCCTGAATATTCAGAGATAATTAAGGCGTTGTAAGGTTCCCATTTTGCTATTTCATCACCCTTGTTAATCTTGTCACCTTCCTTGAAATATAGCAATGAACCATAAGGAATATTAGCTGTTGAAAGAATAATTCCTTTTTCGTCTGTAATGTGCATTTCGCCCGAACGGCCAATTACACGTTGACATGTAATTTCTTCGCCTGTATTTTTATCTTCTTCTTTTACTTCGATAGAACGCAATTCATCAAAAGTAACAATACCGCTGGATTTTGCAGTTACGCTGTCTTCTGCACCGGAACCGCCTGCAACACCACCTACGTGGAATGTACGCAATGTCAACTGTGTACCCGGCTCACCAATAGCTTGTGCTGCAATAACACCCACTGCTTCTCCTTTTTGTACCATTTTTGACGTTGCCAAGTTACGGCCATAACATTTTGCACAAACACCATGCTTTGATTCACATGTCAATACGGAACGAATTTCCAATTCTTCAATACCTGCGGCAACTATTTTGTCGCAAATTTCTTCTGTCAATTCTTCTCCTGACTTAACAATCAATTCATCGGTTCTAGGATCTTTTACATCGTGCAAAGCAGTTCTACCTAGAATTCTATCTGCAAATGATTCTACAATTTCATCATTTTTCTTCAATGCAGTTACTGTCAAGCCACGCAATGTACCGCAATCCACATCAACTACCACTACATCGTGTGCCACATCGACCAAACGACGTGTCAAATAACCTGCATCGGCAGTTTTTAAAGCGGTATCGGCCAAACCTTTACGAGCACC
>JAEEGK010028186.1_pt1 | contig 11290 bp, 4 predicted proteins | sample 8958771 | NCBI WGS metagenome assembly JAEEGK01 (sample SAMN16246547, study PRJNA631951) | gut metagenome | biome: gut microbiome; feature: rumen; material: SC-attached | host: Bos | place: Iran: Karaj | collected 2018-10 | reverse complement strand
CCGTGCATGAATATGTAATCCTTGCCGTCAAAGGTTACCACAGCGCAGTGTCCTACACCGACGTAGCGGTCATTGCTCTGGGCTACTATAGTGCCGCCTCCGTCTGTTACGGGCTTGCCGTCCATATCCAGATAAGGGCCAGTTACTGTCTTGCTGCGTCCTACGGCAACCTTGTAGTTGCTGTTCTCGCCGCGGCAGCAGAGATCAAGCGATGCGAACAGATAGTACCAGCCGTCATGACGGAATATGAACGGAGCCTCCACGGCACCGTCGCCGGGTTCTGACTTAAGGTCCATCTTGCCGGACATGAGTTCCGGTCTGTGCCAGAGCGGATGCCACTCCTGGGGGTCGGACAGTTTAAGCATGCTTTCGTCAAGCCTTGTAATCTTTAATCCGTCCCAGAATGAGCCGAAAGCCATCCATGGAGTTCCTTCTTCATCAATGATTATATTGGGGTCTATGGCGTTCCATTTGTCACGGTTGGGAACCGACTGGATTATCTTGCCGTGATCGGTCCATTTGAAATCGGGCGATTCCGGGTTAAGCGTCTTGTTGGTGGCTACACCTATACAAGATCCGTTGCTGGCAAAGGTGGAGCAGGAGTAGTAGAGATACCACAGTCCGTTGTGATAGATTATATCTGGAGCCCAGGTATGTCCGTTGTAACCGGGTACGGCCTTGACTGCCCATTCGGGGATGGGGTCCAGTACCTGTTTCTCAAAACTCCAGTTTTTCATGTCGTCACTGGACATTACGCTGATACCCATACCGGTTGAGAACATATAATAGCGGCCGTCGCAGAATGCAACGACGGGGTCATGGACTGGAGTATACTCGGGTGTAATTGCCGGCCTTCCGGGTGCCTGACCGTTGGCTGCCATACTGAATATGGCAGCCATAACGGTAAGCAATATAGAAGTCTTTTTCATGATTGTCGGAATGAAATTGCTAACTGAAATTATTCTATTGTCAAAACAAATATGCTGAAACTGAGCGGATTGATGGAGGCCTGAATGCTCTGCCCCTTTCCTTCAAAACCATTCTCAACGGGAACGATGTTTACCGGAGCCTCAATTGAGTTGTCCTCATAGAGTTTGTCACTTGACAGGTCAACACGCTTTGACGCCGCCATAACGGCCTTTTTCTTGAGCCCGTTGAAATTGAATGTCAGCTGCTGCTCCTTATCGGAAGTGTTTGCAACCTTGATATAAATCTGATTACCCTCACGTACAGCGCTGGCAAACAGACCGTTCTGACCGTCCTGTCCGGCTACGGGCTTTCCGTTCATGGTGAGTCCTACCACATTCTGGCCCTTGTACTGGCTGTAGAGCTGCTGTACATACCAGCTTACGGTGCGGAATGAGTGCAGGTTATCGTACCAGATAAGGTCCGGACGCCACTGCCAGCCCTCAACATGGGCAAACAGCGGGGCGTATGTGGCCATATGAACTATATCGGCATTGCGCTCCAGGTCTGTCATGAATGCGGCCTCAAGCAGTGATGCATAGTAGTGGTTCCACTTCTTGCCTGTAGCATGGCAGGCGTACTCTCCTGCGAATACCTTGGGACCCTTGCGGTCATAACCATCATAGCGGGTGCCCTGACTCAGGAACCACTCATAGGGACGATAGAAATGCTCGTCAACCAGGTCGGCACCCAGACGTTTCATCTCGGGCCACAGGTAATCAAACTGGTCACCCTCGGAGTTGGGCCCTGATGAGCCTACAATCTTTATGTTGGGGTAAGCCTTGCGGATAGCCTTGATGAACGGCTCCAGACGCTCGGGATAGAGTGCGTCCCACTGCTCATTGCCTATACCTATATATTTAAGGTTGAATGGCTCGGGGTGTCCCATCTCTGCACGAACCTTACCCCATGTGGATGTGGCAGGACCGTTGGCAAACTCAATCAGGTCCAGAGCATCCTGGATATAGGGGTCAAGCTGGTCAACCGGAACGTGTGCGTTGATATCATCGTTCTGGAACTGGCATGCCAGACCGCATGACAGGATAGGCAGGGGCTCTGCACCTATATCCTCACTCAGCTGGAAGAACTCAAAGAATCCCAGTCCGTAGCTCTGGAAATAGTCGGGATAGAAACGGTGGGGGAATGTGTACTCCCAACGGTTCTCGTTGAGCGGACGGTTCTCTACCGGACCGACGGTATTCTTCCAGTTGTAACGGGTCTCCAGATCGGTGCCTTCTACAATGCAGCCGCCGGGGAAACGGAATATTCCGGGATGCAGGTCGGCAAGTGCCTGTGCCAGATCCTTACGCAGTCCGCCCTCGCGGCCTTTCCATGTGTCGGCAGGGAAGAGTGATATATGCTCAAGGTCTACGCTGGCTCCGCCGCGGGTCTCCATGAATATACGGAGTGTGGCTTTTTCAAGTGTCTGGGTGGGACGGAGAGTAACCTTGTACTGTTTCCATTCCTTTCCGTTCACGGTCAGTCTCTGCTGGCATACAAAATGGTTCTCACCCATAGAGGCGGTGTTGACCAGTTCAACTCTCAGTACGACCGGGCTCTCAGACCTGGCCCATACCGAGAAGTTGTACTGTTCACCTCTTACAATACCAATACCAAAGAAACCTTCATTATCAAGACCGGTATGCTTGTGGGCATGACCGGGATCTGTGAGGCGTACATAGTGGGGGTTGCGCTCAAACGGACCGTCATCCATAACCTGTACGTTTCCGAATGTTTTCCATCCCTGGAGCGAGTTGGGGAATTCAAAAGAGCGGTTCTTTACCAACTCTGCGTAAAGGCCGCCGTCGGCAGCATAGTTTATGTCCTCAAAGAAGATACCGTACATGGTGTTCTGGATGGGAGCACCCGTCTTCTTGAGATTTATATCAAAGGTGTTGCTCTGTGCACTCAAAGGCATTGCCGTAATAAGGGCAATGGCTGTCGTAATTAGGCTAATTGGTTTCATATCTGAATAATAAATAGGTTTTACGGTTTGTTCTGTATGCAAAATTATATATATTCGTAATCCAAAAGGTGGAAAAATGAAAACTATAGGTGGAAAAATAATCCGTTCGTTTTTGCTGTCAGTATTGTCAGTCTGCTCTCTGAATTGCGCCGCACAAGGCTCGTTTGCAGGCTCGCATCTTTCCAGATATATAGGAATAACCCAGGGACTGCCGTCAAATTTCGTGGATGACATAATGTTTGATGATGCCGGATTCATGTGGGTTGCCACATCGGGTGGAGGATTGTGCCGGTATGACGGCTATGAATTCATAGTAATGGCCACCGGAATGGAATATGAACTCAAGAGTAATTTTGTAAGGAATGTAGTTGAGGATGGTTTCCACAGATTGTGGATAGGTACGGAGTGGGGTATTGAGGTGTTTGACCTTATGAACTCATGCATGGTCTCCGTGCCCGGAACCCAGGGCACGGCGTTTGACCTCTTTGAAGGTGGTTCCTGCTCATATATGACTCTTGATTCAAAAGGATGTATATGGGCCAAGACTGGCCAGACGCTTATGCGAATAGAGTTTGATGATACCGGAAACGCACTCCGTGTCGACAGCCTTGGCGATCCGCGTATGGCGCAGCCTGCTATGGTATTCAAGGATGTTGAAAAGAACGGAACGGTATGGATAGGAATGAACGGAACAATATACCGTGTACGCAGTACAGATGACGGATTGACATTTGTTCCCGCATTACCCGGTTTTGGCTATAACCCGGAATCGCTGGTTACCGATTATATAGTAAAGGATCAGGATGTGTGGATATCCACCATTGACGGACTGTTCAGGTATAACCTGCCAACCGGGCTGTGGAAGTTGTATGCTACTGACCCGGGTAATGACAAATCCCTTTCGCAAAACTACATAAGCGGTTTGGCGCTTACGTCCGACAATACGCTGGTGGCCATATCGCTTAAGGGTGCCAATTTCTACAGACCTATAGATGACAGCTTTGAACGCCTGTCAAGCGAATCGGATGTGGATGGATGCAGCTTGAGCAGCAACTTCCTTAATTGTGTAAGCGTAAGAGGTGATGATGTCTGGTTTGGAACCGAGAGCGCCGGTCTTGTCCAACTTAAGACCAAAAGGCTGGCTGTAAGCAATTACAGGCATCAGTCATCGGATGCCGCATCGATAGCTTCAAATCCGGTCAATGCAATTTATCAGACTCGTGACGGAATGTTATGGGTTGGAAGCGTGGAGAGCGGTTTGAGTTATACAATGGATCCCAAGGAAGGATTCCGCCATATTACGGCAAAGGACGGTGGTATAAGTCATAATTCGGTAAGTGCAGTTACAAGTGACGATAAGGGTAACCTCTGGGTTGGCACATGGGGCGGAGGCGTTGACGTGCTGAGTGGTGTCAGTCCGTATGTCAGGGTGCAGAAACTGATGTGGAAAGGCGCTCAGTCAGACCGTATAGATCATGTGGGCGCCCTTGAACTTGATACGCTTAACCACCTGATGTGGATAGGATGCAATACCGGAATATACTATTGTGACCTTTCGTCATACATTGTTTATTCGGCATTCCCGGACCAGACTACAGGTTGCATAGGTTCTTGTGTGGATAGCGAAGGCCAGTTGTGGATGGGCAGCCAGAACGGAGTTCATGTGATAGATCTCAAGAGTGCCAGAAAGAACGGTGACCGGTTGGATTTTGACTATGTAAACCTTAGTGAGAAGTTGGATGAACCGGGGTCGGGGGTTCCGGATAAGATTGTCTCCATAATACAGGCCAAGGACGGTACCATATGGCTTGGCAGTAACGGGAACGGAATATATAAGACTGAGGCGAGTCTGTCAGGAGACTTGAGTTTCAGGAATATCAGTATGAGAGACGGACTGATAAGCAATGTGGTAAGGTGTCTTGAGGAGGATGAGTGGGGTAATATCTGGATTTCTACGGGAAACGGACTGTCCATGCTGTCTCCGGGCTCCATGCAGTTCCTTAACTATTCTGTGGAGCAGGGGCTGCTGTCATCCCAGTTCTACCTGAATGCCTCATGTGTATGTTCTGACGGATCGCTCTGCTTTGGTACCGTAGACGGACTGTCTGTGATTGAGCCTTCCCGAAGCAGTTATCAGTATCCTCCTTTGAACCTGCATATTACCAAAACATCCGTAAACGGTAATGTAGATTACAGTCCGTACACGTCTTCAATAACCCTTCATGAAAGAGACAGGTCTCTGGTCTTTTCTTTTTCAACGCTTAATTATGCCACTAATTCAAGATTCAGTTACATGTATCGTATAGAGGGGCTGGACTCCAAGTGGTACAAGGTGGGCAATTCGGACAATACGATCACTTACCCTTCACTTCCGGCAGGTGACTATCAGCTGCAGGTCAAGGCAATGGGAGCGCCAGGTTCGGCGCCTGATATGATAACACTTCCCATTCATGTCAAGCCGTATTTCAGGCATACGATACTGGCCAAGTTGCTGCTGCTGTTCCTGGTATGGGGCTTGATCCTTGTCTGGCACAAACGCAGGACCCGTTTCCTGGTAAAACAGAAGGACCTGTTGCAGCGTACTGTCGATGAGCGCACTCGGGAGATCAACAACCAGCGCATACTCATAGAGCAGAAAGCCGAGGAACTTGACCGTCAGAATGCCATCCTGAAGCATGAGGTTGAGGAGTTGGCGGGTAACAGGCTTATTATAGCACTTAATCCCACACTCCCGGAAAACAGCAGGGATGATGATTTCAAGGCCAAGGTGATGGAAGTGCTTAAAAGCAGTTACTCCAACCCGGATCTGGATGTATCTATGTTCTGTGACCGGATGGGTATGAGCAAGACTTCGCTTAACAAGAAACTTCAGGAGTCAATGGGTCATTCGGTTACCGAACTTATACGTACCTACCGTCTTACGGTGGCTCGCGAGATGATTGTAAACAACCGCCAGACGGGTTTGATGAATATATCCGAAATAGCATATGACTGCGGGTTCAATGATCCAAAATATTTTACCCGCTGTTTCTCAAAGGAGTTCGGAGTGGCTCCAAGTGCTGTCTGAGGCACTTTTTCCGGTTGGTTCAAAAATCCACCTTTTGCGTTTTTTTATACACCTTTTACGCGTTTAAGTAAAATACTTTTGTACCAACCAAAATAAACTAACTAACGCTAAAAGGTATGAGAAGATCCAAATTTATCCTTTTGCCCGTGCTTACCTTATTATATATAGGGGCGGCCACGACAAGTTGTGAGGGCGGTATCGAGAGGTATAATATCGATGCTCCCGATAACATTCAGCAGATAGCCGATTCTATCGCTGAAGAGAAAGCCAAGATTGATACCGGTGATACGGTATATGTAACCATTGCAAATTCCATAGTTGGAGCAGAGGATTGCTCAACCGGTTGGGATGGCGCTACATCCCAGTGGTTTACCGTTCCTGCAAACCGTCTTCTGCACATTGATTTCATCAATCATGGATCGGAGGCCAACAACTGGAACAACTGGAACCTGCGTCTGGCCGATGCCTCAGATAACAAGGTGGAACTGTTTGTTATCCGTTCCGATGCATACGGATGGGGTAACGGCGATTTCGCTCTTTCAGCTATAGAGCATAACTATGCCGATCTTGCAGCCAAAGCAGGAATCGAGGATATGTGGGAGTACTTCCGCTCTGTTATGGACGGCGCCCGCGTGGAGATGGAGATTGACCACTCCAAGACCGGCAATGTCTATGTGACAGCAACCATGTATGCCCAAAACGGAGATATCCTGGTTGAAAAGTATCATCAGCCGGTTTCGGCTACCGAGGATATCCTTGCAACTCTGGTTTGTGACGGAAGCTGGTTTGATATCAAGAATGCCTATACCGTAACATCAAAGGTTCAGGCTCTGGAGGATTTTGATGCCGTTTCAATAGCAGTTACCGGTATGCCGCAATCTCTGGAGATAGGCCAGACCGATTTCTGGGGCAAGGCAGTTGCCACGGTTACATTCGCCGACGGATCCCAGGCTGTGGCAGATACAGCGGACATAACATTCTCTGTAATTCCGGACCTTAATACTTTGGGTGAGAAGACAGTTGTCCTGTCATATTCAAAGACCAAGCTGGGCAATGCCGGTGTCACTGTCATCGGTTATTATAAGGTATCGGTTGTAAATAACGTGGTATCCATTGAGGTCACCAAGATGCCGACCCTCTCAACCTATTATATATTTGACCAGCTGGAGGGAACCAAACTGCGTTTTGATACATGCGGGTTAGTGGTTACAGCCACCTATGCCGATAACTCAACAGGTGTAATCTCCAATGAAGCCCTTATATTTGACAGCATACCTGCTGCCGTTGGAACTCCCGATGTAAAGATTACCTATGTGGGCAGTACAAGCGAGTCTTCGACTACCTGTAAGGTAAATGTAGTCAAGGGTATATCTGAGGTAGGCAAGGCCGATTATTCAAACGGATGGTGGACCACATTCACTCCCGATACTGCCCTTAAGGCTGGTGATTCGGTGGTTTACAAGGCTATGCTCTATTCAAAATCGGCAGAAAACTTCCACAGCCCGTGCGTTATCCTGCGTAATGCCGCACTTGCAGAGTATGCAGTATTCCGTATGGACCATTTCGGTTGGGGAACAAGTTGGACAGACGCTGTAGTAAAGACCTCTAACTGGAACTGGGATACCTTTAAGCCGAATCTTACTTATTCTCTCGTTACCATCACGGTAAAGAATAACGGTGACGGTACGGCAAATGTGAAGTATGACGTGGTTTATCCCAACGGTGAGAATCATTTCCAGTATTATACCAATATAACTGTAGACAGTGCGGATCTTCAGACAGCTCTTGTTCTGGAGTCATCATACCTGGTATTTTTTGAATAATAAAACCCTGAATATATGAAACAGTTTAGTATTTCTATAGCAATATGCTGCCTGCTGGTCGTATCGGGTATTACCGGATCGGTGGTTAACGCAGCTCCTGTCACAGCTCAGGCTGCCGATGACATAACAGTGAGAGGTACTCTTGTCGATGAGACCGGAGAGCCTGTTATGGCCGCTGCCGTGGTTGTAAAAGGCAATACAACGACTGGAACGGCATCCGATATGGACGGTAACTTTACTCTCTCCGTGCCCAGTGATGCAGTTCTTGTTATCCAGTCTTTGGGTTATGAGACGAAAGAGGTAGCCGTGAACGGCAAGACCAACCTTGGTACCATTATAGTGAATACCGAGTCTCTGTTCCTGGATCAGGTGGTAGTGATAGGTTACGGTACACAGAAGAAGGCCGACCTGACAGGTTCCGTGGCAGTAGTAGAGGCCGAAGAACTGAAGCGTGTATCGCACAGTAATATCTCCTCAATGCTTGAGGGTAAGGTGGCCGGTGTCAATATCACAACCGATGGTCAGCCCGGTGCCGATCCTGCAGTCCGTATCCGCGGTTTGGGCAGTTTTGGTGATACCAGCCCTCTGTATGTAATAGACGGTGTTCCCATGGGTACCTCTATCCGTGATTTCTCACCCAATGACATTGAGACCATTCAGGTGCTCAAGGATGCTTCGGCTGCCGCCATCTATGGTTCACGTGCCGGTAACGGTGTGGTTATCATCACCACCAAGAGCGGTAAGAAGGATCAGCCCATGCGTATAGACTATTCAGGTTATCTGGGTGTTGACCGTATCAGGAAGGGCGTCTATGACGTGATGGACTCCAAGGAGTACGGTGATTATGTAAGGACAGCCTTTGCCAACAGCGGAATGGCTGCTCCTTCAGGCTATGATCCTACAAGTGCAGATTATCTGGATCCTGCCAAATACAATACAGACTGGTTCGACACCATGTTCAAGACCGGTGTACGTCAGAATCACAACCTGAACATTTCAGGCGGCGGACAGAACAATACTTATAACATTGGTCTGGACTATTTCAGCCAGAAGGGTACGCTCGAGGGCGCAGGTCCTGACTTTGACCGATTCACTGCCCGTATCAACAATAACATGGACGTAAAGTTCATAAGTCTCAAGACGGGTATCGTATACAGCCACAGCAAGCAGAACAACATGTCAATGAGTAATGCCAACGAGTATGTGCAGGGCCTCTATGGTCAGCAGTATCCTGTAATGGCATCGGCTCTTATCATGCCTCCCACCATCCTTGCGCGCGACAGCCGCACTTGGGTGTTGGATGATGTGCTGGCTCCCGCAACTGAGTACAACTACGACTCATTCGGCTATGGAACCTATTATGATAAGATACACGGTGACCTGCGAATGACCAACCCGCTCCTTACCAACAACCTGCTTGAGCGCAATACTCTGGTTGACAGGATTGTTGCAACGGGAACCGCCAAGGTTGACCTGATGGATATGATAGGTCATAAGAACGAGAACCATAAGCTCTCATATAACCTTAACCTGTCCTACAGCCGTACTTTTGCCAAGGACTTTACGTTCATTCCCGCTTTCATCCAGAGTACGACCAACTATCTGGACAAGAGCAACGAGACACTGAACGAGGGTTACCGTTCATATTCAGATGCCCTGATAGAGAATTTCCTGACATATGAGGGTACAATTGGCCGTCATCATCTGAATCTGGTTGCCGGTCAGACATTTGAGCGTGAAAAGTATCACACACTTACCGGACGCGGCAACAATATGCCCGAGCCCTATTACCTCCAGGTAGGTAATGCTGCAACCCGTGATGCAGGTTCATATGAGAGCGAGCATGTGCTGGCTTCATATCTGGGCCGATTCACATACGATTATGACGGCAAGTACCTGCTTCAGGCTACCGTACGTCGTGACGGCTCCAGCCGCCTTTCGAGCGATGACCATTGGGACTGGTTCCCCTCATTCTCGGCAGGATGGCGTATTGACCGTGAGAGTTTCTTCAATGTGGAGAGCGTCAATCTGTTCAAGATCCGTACCAGTTACGGTATCCTGGGTAACGAGAACATAGGTGAGTACCAGTACATGGGTACGATGCCCCGTGGAAACTACACTTACAGTTTCGGCAACACTAAGGTAACCGGATCGGCCATATCGGACTATGTCAATACCGCTATCCGTTGGGAGAAGAAAAAGACCTTTGACGTAGGTGTTGACCTTGCCTTCTGGGAGAACAAGTTTGAAATCAATGCCGACTGGTATCATGCAATGTCCGAGGACCTGCTGTATGCAGTAGCAGTTCCCGCCGAGGCTGGTGCAACCAATACTTCGGTTACAATGAACGCCGCTACCATGCTGAATACCGGCTTTGAGCTTGCAGCTACATACCGTAGCCACGAGAATGAGCTCAAATATGAGATATCGGCCAACATGACTCTTCCCAAGAATGAGGTCAAGAGCCTGGGTATGACCAATGAGCCGCGTACCGACGGTTACAGCCGTACCGAGGTGGGCAATGAGGTAGGCCGTTTCTACGGATATGTATATGAGGGTATATTCCAGAGTCAGGAGGAGATAGACAACCGTGTCAATGACTTGGGCAAACCCGTAGTGCAAAGCGGTGCAAAACCCGGCGATGTGGCATACAAGGATGTCAATAATGACGGAAAGATTACCAATGAGGACCAGGATTATCTGGGCTCGGGAATGGCTAAGATACAGTTTGGCCTGAATCTGAGGTTCGAATACAGGAACTTTGACCTCAATATCTCAACTTACGGAGCTGCCGGTCATAAGGTTCTTGACTATGTTGACATGGTGCTTCACAACTCATATGGAATCACCAACAAGAGCACGGACCTGCTGAACGCCTGGACTGCCGAAAACCACAGCGAGACTGTTCCTGCCGTTTCATACAAGACCGATGCCTCCATCACCAATGATATGTTCAGTTCACGCTTCCTGCAGAACGGAGCCTACTGGAAGATTGCCAACATTGAGTTGGGTTACAACTTCCCTGACGGCACTTTTGGAAAGACCATCAGTAACGCACGTGCATACGTATCGGCTCAGAACCTGGCCTCTTTGACCAAGTACAGAGGCTATAACGTTGACTTTGCCGGCGGAACTTTCACCCCGGGATTCAACTATTGCTCTTATCCCACTCCCATGTCATTCATGGCTGGTGTTCATTTCTCATTCTAATAACAGATATACCGTACTATTATGAAAAAGATAAATCTTATTATAGCAGCGGTTCTGGCTACCGGTATGGTTTCATGTACAGACCAGCTTGACGTGACCAATCCCAACAACCAGACCACATACGATTTCGGAAACACCGAGTCGGACCTTCAGGAGGCTCTGATAGCATGTTACAACAGAATCCGTCGGGAGGGGACATTTGCCCGTGTAGGTTACACTATGCATGCTGTACGTGGAGATGAAGTGTGGAATGCATCC
>JAEEGK010028181.1_pt1 | contig 11291 bp, 10 predicted proteins | sample 8958771 | NCBI WGS metagenome assembly JAEEGK01 (sample SAMN16246547, study PRJNA631951) | gut metagenome | biome: gut microbiome; feature: rumen; material: SC-attached | host: Bos | place: Iran: Karaj | collected 2018-10 | reverse complement strand
CTTGGCCGTGGCCTTGACATCTTCGAGAAATACAGTCCGTTCACTGTCGCCCGTGCTGATCAGGCCAGCCGCCGATGCCGTGAGTTCACCATCACATACATCAAAAAGTAAAGTAAGCTATGACATATTGGGATGTGTATAACACTTATGGCGAGCCAGATTATGAGATAGAGCTGGAACCAAACGATGATGGTGATGCCTTCTGGTATGCCTTTTTCTATTATGAAGAGGGCTTCATGGTTGCCGGTGGTGCTACCATCCCATTTAGTGATATTGCAGGTTATAGGACTGTATATCATCAGTATAATGCTGTTGATGCTTTACGTCATTGCTTTACTTTTATGATGGGCTGGCATAACTCTGACAATCCTCATTACTGTATCTATATCAGGACATATTCCCTTAAGGAAGAGATCATGATTCCATGCAACGGAATAACGGGAGCCATTGATGCCATACTTGGAGAACTGGAGAACATCGTGAACAATGGTTAAATAAGTTGATAGGCACAAAGTAAACAATTCAAAAAACAATAATTATGAAGAGAATAGGCATACTTCTTATCTCCATCTTGCAGTGCTGCTGGGGATTTGCTCAAACCTACAATTCGCAGAACTCTCTAAACAGAGTTGCTTTGGTTTATTTCTTCCAGGATGAAAAAGGTTTCTTCCAAAAGAAGGAAAACTTCAACTTGCAGGAAGTGCTATCAGTCGTGTCCAGCTACGGATATGACAAGAAATCACATGAGCTGTACGTGGAAACAGACAGAGCAAACTGCGTAGTCACAGTTACTGATGACCTTCACAAGGTGTTGAAGAAAAGTAAAAGCATACCACAGCTTAAGAGTGATGAACTGTCAATTAAAGCACAGGCCGTGAGCAAAGAGCTTGAAGATAAGTTCGAACGGTTAAACCAGTCAAGACAACGGCACATTGCTGACTCAATTGAAAGAGTGCATCAGGATTCCATACGTCAGGCACGTGAGGACTCCATACGCATAGCTGAAGCAAAAGCTAAAGCAGCAAGATACTTGGAAAACAACAGATGGTTCCGCGTGCCAACAAAGAATCAACAGCTATATTGTACTTTCTGCGAGAAGAACATTAAGGAGGACACACTGTCCATATATGGCATTAACAATGATTCTATTTTTTGGTTTGACCTGAAATGGGGGTATTTGGTGAATCCCTATGACCATGTACATGCAGCCAAAGTACCATTGTCCCTAAAACAAAACAAAGACTATGCCTACCATTGCGAAGTGTTTGCAGACACAATAAAAGCCAAGTCCGCCGGTTTCTCAACGGGAACGGCTGCGCTTCTCAATGCAAATTCATTTCTCAAATATTTGTCTGACCTGCAGAAAGATGCACCCAATGGATTCTTTCTCGATTGGGGATGGGACGATGAGTACTCAACCATCACCTTTAATTTCAAATACATGAATACCAACAAGAACACCATCAAATACATTGAAGTGTTCTTTGTCGTAACGAACGATGTGGGTGATGTCAGGAAGACTGGTAGTTTCAAAGGAACAGGCCCATTGGAGCAATGGGAGTCTGCAAGCTGGAACTGGGATCATTCACGCTATTATGTTGCTGGCGACGCATCCAAGATGAACATATCCAAGGTGATTATCACATACATGAATGGCAGCAAGGTGACTATTCCGAAGAATAAGCTTAGATTTGACCATAGTATAGATTAGTGGAATTAAAAGAAGACAAAACATGAAGAAAATTCTTTTCAACATCGCAGCAATTACGCTTCTGTCATCCGCATTCTGTTCCTGCTCCCATGAGAAGGAGGCACGGGCAGCAGTGGAAAAGTTTATAACAGCATGGAAGAGTGCCGACGAAGTGGATATGAAAGATGCGTATCCTGACGTAGAGAAACTGCCATCGTACTATAAAGCAGACGAAGCATCCATTACTGAAATTAGCTCAGGAGAAAATGACACCTATGAAGCGAAAGTACACATGAAGTTTACCAATGGCTTCGGCAAGACATTTGAGCGAGACATCACTTTCTATGTTGAGCCTAAAGAGAAAGACGGCAAAGATTCCTATATTGTGTTTGACTCCAAAGGACTGTGCAGCTTGTCGCAAATTCACGCTATGATGGTACTGAATATAAGGAATCATTTAAGGCGACAAATGATAGCATCAAATAAGGACTTCATATAAAAACAATAATCACAGATGAAAGTATTATCCGTACAACAACCATGGGCATCAGCCATCTGCTCCGGGATAAAAGATGTAGAAAACAGGACTTGGCAGCCGAAAGAGGTGCCGGGAAAGATTCTCATCCATGCTGGGGCCAAGAAAGTTCCAAAGGATTTCGACGCAAAGAACCTATGGCCGGAGATGATTTCGACAATGAGCAACCTCAGGCTGTTCGGAATAATGCCTGAATATGAGGATATGCCACTGTCTGCCATCATCGGCTATGTCGAGGTGGTGGGTTTCGATGCTGACAACAATAACGATTCACCGTGGGCAGGACAAGGCTGTACACACTGGCAGTTGGCCGATGCATTCCTATTCGATGAGCCGATTCGTGATGTCAAAGGAAAGCTGGGACTCTTTGACTATCCCCTCGACGAGAACAACCTTCCTCCTGCACACAAGGTCAGTCAGGACTTCCCTGTGTTGGAGGACGGCAGCCTTGAGGTACACATCAGCGACAGCGTATGGCAGATGCTTCAAGAGGATGATTCCGTATTCTGCATGGACATCAACGACCCATACGTCATTGAGACCATTTGTAAGGAGGATTCCTTCGAGCTGAAGGCTGTCAGGGAGATACGGTTCATCCATGCCGATAGAAAGAAATTACAGAAGGACGTGATAGTCCGTAAAGTGACAAACTGCGGATGGGATGCATACAAGGATGCAGAAGGCAAAGATCTTTCATATAAACTTGATGACGACAGCCCCGAAATAACGTGGATGTATGCCGTATACGAACTAGAAAGGGAATAGAGATGGACGGATGGGCACAGACACATTACCGTACAGAAAAAGACTATAAGCAAGTGAAAAACAGTTTTTATGTATGAAAGAGAAGTATTTGAGAAAGATTTTATTATGCTATAATTGTATAGCTGATTATGTCTTTCATTCAAAAAAGAACCATAAAGTCCAACAGCTTTCTGAGAAGAGCCGCTGTTGGGGGCGTATCCCTTCCGAGGTTTGTAACAATAGTTTGGCCGACTTTGGGTGTGCCTCTTCAGAATTTTAGGTACTAAATTTAACCCTCACCGCACCTTCTGTGAAGACCGTGCGGTTCCTAAAAGAGAACATATGAAAATATATATAAATATCATAGCTACTATCCTATTGTCAACTACTTTGGCATGTGGAAACAGACAAAGTGATTCTTTGCCTGTCAGCATATCTTTAGATAAAGAATCAATAGCAGAAGACACCGCTGACATGATAAAGTCGGATGTCATAAGAAGTGACCTGGCCAAGCAGAAAAAGGCAGAAAATGTTGCTCCAACTTCCCGTCACAATAAAGATTACCATGTGCCGCCGAAGGACAATATGCGTGGTTTCGACCCTGCGTCAGAAGATGACATGCCTGACAATGGCATGAGTCGATATATGGAAAACTGTGATGAAGAAGGCTGGGACTAGGGATGAAAAAAAGGATTTTAACTCATGGTACACTTAGGCCAATGGTCATTTATAATGTTTGAAGAATTATTGTCTGAAGAATAGTATTTTGATGTAAAGATAACAGAATATGAGTAAGTTCGCCAAAGCTGATAAAGTTAAAAACACCCTTACAGGTGAGACGGGATATATTATTGATATATACCCGCCACGCCGTGGGAACCAACAATATAAGGTGAAATACGATGACAGAGAGGCAGTAGAGAATAGTGAGAACTTACTGCCTGACATCGACCTGACTGACCCTTTTGAGCGGGTGCGGGAGAATTATTACGACCATTACTCTGATTACCTAAAAGGGAACACCGCATTCAAGATACAAAGCTCCAATAACAGCACCATATCCTCATTGAAAGCCTCCCGAACACTCTTTAGGCCTTATCAATTCAAACCGCTCCTCAAATTCCTTAACTCTGATAACAGACGGTTATTGATTGCTGACGAGGTGGGTCTGGGAAAGACCATTGAGGCAGGGCATATCATGCTGGAGCTGAAGGCCAGAGGCAGATTACATAATGCTCTAGTAATATGCCCCATGTCACTAAGGGCGAAATGGGCAACGGAACTGAATGAGAAATTCGGACTCGACTTCATAGAGATAGACAAGAAGGAGTATCTGCTACATGAGCTTCAATACCATAACGGTGCCGTGAGGGCTGTCATCAACTATGACAAGATCCGTGATACCAGCGAGATACTGAAGCTCATAGATGAACGAGGCATCAAGTTCAGCCTGGTTGTCTGTGACGAGTCACATAAGCTCAGAAACAGCACCACGAGGGTGTATCACGGAGCAGAACACCTCCTGATGTCGGCAGACAGCGTGGTGTTCATGTCGGCAACGCCAATCATGATTGACGAATTCAACCTCTATAACCAGCTGCACTTGCTTGACAACAATTTGTATGACAATCCGGAGATTTTCCGCAACAACGTTCAGCTGAACAGACCATTTGTCAAAGCATTAAGCCAGCTCAACAGCGGATATGGACTACAGGACATAGCAGAAGAGTTGGAAACGTCGGAAGTGACGACGTTCAACACCATCAACGACATAGAAACCACTCAGAAATTCCAGATAAAGGATTATTTCAAGGATTATCCTATATATCAGGAAATTATCGGGCTGATGAAAGGCAACATAGACGACCATGCCATAAGGGCACAGCTGCAATTTGACCTCTCGGAGATGAGTCCTATGAACACCATCTTTTCAAGGACAAGGAAAAAAGAGGTCACCAAAGACTGGTCACAAGCTGTACGCAACCCTTACACACATACCGTCAGCCTGTCGGAAGAGGAGAGAGACGCCTATGAGGAAGCTATTGAGGACTATATCGACGAACATACCACAATAGACGAATATGGCAGGGAGCTGTCGGGAAAGCTGGGGTTGGTAACGGTAAAGCGTCAGCTGGCAAGCAGCGTGTGGGCCTATCTCAATGATTCTGATGACCTTGACCGTGGCATAGACAACTACCAAGACAAGAATGATGCCAAGTTTAACCAGCTTCTGACCATCCTGGAAAGAGTATTCTCCAATGGCAATAAGAAAATCATTGTGTTTGCCATATTCAAGAAGACGCTGAAATACTTGCGGATCCGGCTTCAAAAAGCAGGATATAAATGTGCCGTTATCTATGGTGACAGCAGCATCGACAAGTCAGGAGTGCTTAAACAATTCCAGTTTGACGACAGCATCAAAGTGCTTCTCTCGTCAGAAGTGGGCAGCGAGGGATTGGACATGCAGTTCTGTAACACATTGGTCAACTATGACCTGCCATGGAACCCTATGGTGGTGGAACAGCGCATAGGCCGTATAGACCGTTTCGGACAGGAGTCGCCAAAGGTGAACATCAACACCATCATTGTCGAACAGTCCATCCTTGAAGACATCTATGCCAGACTGCTTATGCGCATCGGCATTTTCAGAGAGTCGATAGGTGACTTGGAGGCCATACTGGATGCAGAAATACGCTTGGGTGACGGCAAGAACATCACCATCCAGGATGCGTTGAAGAACATGGAGCGTGACTTCTACTCTGACAAACTTTCTCCTGAGGAAGTGAGACGTAAAGAGCTAGAGATAGAACAGGCTATTGAGAACGAAAGACTTAATCTCCAAAAAATCGAAGAAGGACTGACCAATGCCCTGACCAACGACTCTTATTTCCAAGAGGAAATAAAGAAGATAGAGAAGAATAACGCTTACGTCACCAGCTATGAGCTGTTGCTGTTTGTCCAACAGATTATCAAAGAGCAACTGACAACATGCGAACTGACCAAATCGAAGAAAAAAGGAGTGTTCATCCTGCATGTACCGAAAAGTGACCAGCGAGCTGTCGTAAGCTTCCTTGAACAGTATCAGCCGGCAGATTCTGACAACAAGAAGCTTTTCCGCAGATACCTAACAAAAATAGGTGGCGAGAACGACCTGGAAATGACCTTCGACCAGGAAATGGCTTTCAAAGACAAGTCGCTGACGTTCATCAACATCTACCATCCTATCATTCAGGCTGGAGTGAGAATGTTTGAAGCGAAACGTGACAAACGTCAGTGTACATTCTTCTTTGAGCTTAACTCTGAGAAGCTTCCTGAAGAGATTCACGAAGGCCTGTACATGCTGGCCATCTATAAGATAACAGTGTCGAGGACTTTATTTGAAAGGCCTATGACAACAGAGTCATTATATCCGTTATTATTCGATATTTCTGATGACTCCATCATCGACAAACAGGAGACTGCCGAGGCATTCATGGGACGGGCACAAGTTGACGGCAGATATGCTCCATTAGAGGATGGCTACAAGTTAAACGAAGATATAATCGCAAACGTTCGCTACGACTTTACAGATAGTGTGACATCGTATGTGCAGCGTTATAAGCAGGATGTTAAAAACCGTATAGAAAACAGTAAAAGGCTACGCTATCAGCAGACCATCCAATACTACGACTCACGTCAGAAAAATTTTGAGAGGAATATCAGCTCACAAGAAGCGATGAGGGAATATGCACTCACGGTAGACGATGATGATGAGTTGAGACGGGCAGAAAACGTACTTCGCCTGCTACGGGCCAACCTGCGAGACCTTTTGGAGAAAAAGGAAGCGGACTTGGAACGCATCAACAGGGACGTACAGCTTACTGTAAAATATGAAATCAAATCTTTGAACCTTGTAAAAGTGTATTGAGATTATGGATAAGATAAGAATAGGACTTGATTTTGGAACACACCAAACAAAGATATGTGTACAACGCACACCTGATGAAGGTCATGGTGAACCGAACTATGAGTTTCTTTCCTTCTGTGATCTGAAGGGGGAGATGCAGTATTTCCTGCCATCAATAGTACAGCTGAATAAAGACGATACTTTATCCTATGGATTTACAGACCCTGACTTCATGAAGGACGGTCTGGAAAAACCTGTAATGCCAAAAATACCTATCGAATCCGACTTCGATATTGCTGAGACAGCAAATGCACTATACGGCAAGTATGCAACAGACAAGAACGTCCCTGATGACCTCCAAGCACTTACGGAGATGCTGGCCATAAGGAAGAAGATGCTTGAAAGCAAGGAGAAAGAACAAAAAGCGGAAGCACTGACTCGATACAAAGCACAGATGAAGGAATACCACAGGTCTGTCAACATCTACCGCTACTTCAAACAGGCCACCTTCGTCGGACATGAATGGAATAAAGGAATACCAAGCAAGTTGCTTTGCGTCTGGTATCTAGCATACGTCATCTTCCGGCTTGAAGAGAAATTCGGACAGAACTTCTCCATCAATATGGGCGTACCTGCTGACCAGAAAGGATTCTCCATAAAAAGCCGTTTGGCAGTTGAAATACTGGCAAGTGCCTACTTCCTGGTGGAAGATGTCTACAAAAATGATATAAAAAGTTTCCTTCTAGAGCCTATAGAAAAGCTGAAGGAAAAGACAAAAATACAGAAATACTCATATGAGCTAAAGGATGAATATAAGATACAGATCTTTCCCGAAGCCTATGCAAGCCTGATTGGATTAACATCTAAGGGGAAAATATCTGAAGGCATGAGCCTTACCGCAGATATAGGAGGTGGCACGACAGATATATCCTTTTTTACCATCAACGACAAGAATCCTGTCATATACCGCTACTGGTCAATTCCAGAGGGCCTTAACTATGTCGCGGAGATGTCTGGTTTCGACTATTCGGATGGTTCCTTTGAAGAGAAAGCAAGCGGGAACGTCATAGACAGCTATAACGCCAAGAAAATCGAGATTGTCAACATACTGATAAGAGATTTGAAGTCCGCGCTTGGTGGGACTGGCGTTCCCAAAAAGAACTTGATGAAGGCGCTTGAAAACAGAGTCCTAGTCTATTCCGGGGGAGGTAGTACATTTGATTTTCTTGCCAATCCATTGGATACATTCTCTGATGTCAAACTTGTAGACGCAAGTATATGGAAAGAAGAAAACATAAAAGACAAGGATGAGGTATCAAGGTTAAGCGTATTGTTGACAACAGCCTATGGCCTGTCTATGGGTAAAAACGACCAGGAAGTAAAACTGGAGCCTTTCTCCTCATTATTTGGAGGAGGTAATTTCCAAAAGCGCGAGAAAGAACAGATACAAGCAATCGATAAAGACATGTGCTGATATGAAGAAATATTATCTGCTCGATTATGTTACATACTCCGTAGAAGATAAATATGCTATGGAGGTCTTGTATAATGTCATGAAACAGACAGTGGCAATACATCATTTCGACCTGAAAGACGTACAGCATTTCCACATTGACGGCAGGTTCCATGGGGAGGAAATCTCTATCTCCATACGGACTCAATATAAAACTACCCTGCATATCCTTGCCCTGCTGTTGTCTATTAGAGTACTGATGATAAACAACAAATGTATCAGCAATTGTGAGGATGACTTCCTTATTTTCCCGCCATCGACAAGGGAAAGATTTGAATGGATTGGCTATGCAGATATAATTATGAGCTGTATGGATGATGATGAATTCTCCATGATATACGAGATGCTTGAAAGCGCGTATTTTGACGAAGAATTGGAGGAAGAGCAAATAACAAAATTCCGTGATTCTGTTGCCATTCCAGAATATAAGAACATTTTGTTATTCTACCAGAATAAAGCTGCAAGAAACATTGGTGCCCATATCAACGAGGATGTTATATGTAACAATGCTTTTGTAGGAGAAAAAATAGCTTCATATGATGTGCCGGAAGACATCGTGTACGTTGGGAATACAGCATTTTCATATTGTAACAGTCTCAAAGAACTTCGGTTCAAAGGGAAAGTGTTGTTAGGAAAATTCCCAATTGTCGAATGTCCTCAATTACGACACATTATCGTACATAAACAATATCTCGACTATTACAAAGAGCAGTTGCCCTACTATAAAGACTTCATCACCACGGAAGAACAATTACGTGAAGAGTCAGAAAAATTAAAACAAGAAAAAGATTCCCCCAAAGCAGATATAAAGCTAAAGACTGATGACAACAAAAGAAGGGTAGACACGGAGTCGTTAGATAAAGTGTTTGACAAGAAAGTCACCTCATACAAATATTTCTGGTGGCTATCAATCATCTCGCTTGCCAAAGAGCGCAACTTAATGTGCATCCCTTACAAAGACATCATTGTAAGAATGGCCTCATTAGCCTGGCCACTTGTGTTTGATGAAAAGATAAGTTTCGGCGGACGAGATATGATGTCCAAATACCTGGACGAGATACTTAATGTGACAATGCTTGACAAAACATCATCCATTGAAACGGTTGAGAAGCATCTTAACAGATATTACACAACATCCGGAGTTGATGATATCCTAACCCCTTTATTAAAGAATGTGCCATATAGATTCCTTTCTCCGTGGATAAAGTTCACCACAAGTGAAGAGGTCGCTCAAAAGTCAAAAACTACGGATTATATTGGGCCGTATGTCATAAACGTAAACAATATATTACTTAATGACCAATGGAAGGTATATTTGAAAGATAATTATCTTGAACAATGCCTTTTCTCCCTTCGCTCATTTATTGACTATGCAGCGCTATATAATAACGACACTAAAGTAAAGAGTCTCTTTAAAGTGTTATGGAATCAGATGGAAAAATACTGAAACGGATGGGAGGAAAGCATGACTAAGCTTCCATAAGGAAGATATTGTTATAACCAAACTTATAAAGGAAACGAATAATGGATAAAAGAGAAGCCATCCGTAGGTTAGAGGATGCAAAAGACCTGATAATTGAGGCCCAGTATATGATAGAGGGCATTCTCCCTCATGTCAATATATTGGGTGTCAAGAAAATGGAAATATTGGAACCTGTAACAGACATCCTCAAAATCTTGTCTCAACTGAGCATGAAAGGTAATATTAACACCGACATCCCCATTGAAGGCATGTACAAGATGTTGTACCACGACTATAAAAAGGTTTGCCAGGAGAAGAAAGACCTTCAGAAAGATGTGGTCGCTCTGATGAGTGACAAGCAATGGGATTTGGAAACGGCTTCTCTTAATCTCAAACTGATGCGGGCTGAAAGGGAAATTGAGGACTTACACAAGATACTGGAATCCAAGAAAGAGAGAATATCATACCTTAAAGCTCAAAAGACAGACCTTAGGCATAAACTCAAAGGACTCGGATACAATATACAAAATGTTGATGAGGACTCTGAAAATGAAGCGGATGAATGAAGGAGTGCTACTTTAAATATTGATCAATATGCCGAACGATACACAGAACCTTCCCGCAGTGAGCTACTATACTCCAGTGGAGTTAGTCGGCATCTACCGCTCATTCCTTGAAAGAGGAAAGAGTAATGGCGTGGTTTGGCTGCGAGGCATATACATTCAGAAGCCCAACCAGAATCCTGGATGGGCTGCTTTCTATGACGAGCTGCGGGATGTCAATACAAATGTGACCCAGTCAAACAGTCTCGTTCAGGTGGGCGGCATTATTGAACTAAACCCATTTACCAACGGCACCATACAAATTGTAGTCAATGTCACACGATTCGAGATAGTCAAAGACCAGTTCATCACAGAGAACGAGCTGAAGCTGTTCGACCTCAGAAAGAAAAAACTTGCCTCCGGCCTGAAAAACGTCAAGGCCGTTCTCAGCCAGATAATTATAGAAGGCAAAAGGAAACCGAAGGTGGCACTTATCCTGGCACAAGGAACAAGGACACAGGGGGACTTTGAGGATGGGTTGCGTGCTGCAAGAGCGTCCTTTGACTTCGATGAGACAAAGGTGACATTCACACAGACAGAGGCACTATGCAACATCATCAGAAGCCTGGACGGACAGGGATATGATGCTATCGCCATCTATCGTGGCGGCGGCATTGACTCTAATACGGACGTAGACAAGCCCGAGGTCATCGAAGCCGTCGTGAGCCTGAGGACAGCCTTCGTATCAGGTGTGGGACACAGACCGGAAACTATATTCTTACGCGAAGTGGCTGACTACTGGACTTCGACACCGCAGGGTCTTGGACAGTATTTCTCAGAGATTCATGAGAATGCTTCTGCCATGCGTAACAACTCCCGTGCAGCACTCATCGAGGACATCAAAAAACAGTTCATCAAG
>JAEEGK010028180.1_pt1 | contig 11291 bp, 7 predicted proteins | sample 8958771 | NCBI WGS metagenome assembly JAEEGK01 (sample SAMN16246547, study PRJNA631951) | gut metagenome | biome: gut microbiome; feature: rumen; material: SC-attached | host: Bos | place: Iran: Karaj | collected 2018-10 | reverse complement strand
TATACTGGTACATACGATGGTCAGGCTCATGGTATTACGGTTAATGCGCCACAAGATGCTGTCATCAAGTATGGCACCACAGATGGTACTTATAATCTTGAGACATCACCAGAATATACCGATGCGGGCAACTACACGGTTTACTATCAGGTAACTCGCACAAACTACCAGGCCGTCACCGGTAGTGCTACTGTTGAGATCGCGAAAGCTAATCCATCTATCACATTCGATAAGGAGAGCTACTCAACAACATTTGGCGAGGCATTCACTGCACCTGTTGCTAGCACTAGTCCTGAGGGACTGACTGTCATTGCTACAGGTTCATCTAATACACAGGTTGCTACCGTAGCTAACGGAGTTATCAGTATTATTGGCGTTGGTGAAACTACAATCACTGTCAGCTTCGCTGGCAACAACAACTACAATGCAGCCACAGCCACTTATACACTTAATGTTGCTGCAGGTACTACAACGGGGATTACGGCTACAGGTTATACTGGAACATACGATGGCCAGGCTCACGGAATTACAGTTACTGCTCCCGAAGATGCTGCCATCAAGTACGGCACCACTGAGGGTACTTATAATCTTGAGACATCACCTGAATACACCGATGCAGGTAACTACACGGTTTACTATCAGGTAACTCGCACCAACTACCAGGACGTTACTGGTAGCGCTACTGTTGAAATCGCAAAGGCTGATCCTACGATTACATTCGACAAGGAGAGTTACGATGCGACATTTGGTGAAACATTCACTGCACCAACACCGACTACAAGTCCTGAGGGACTGACAGTCGTTGCTACAGGTTCATCGAATACGCAGGTTGCTACTGTCGCTAACGGAGTTATCACAATTGCAGGCGTAGGTGAGACGACTATCACTGTCAGCTTCGCAGGCAATAACAACTACAATGCCGCTACTGCGACATACACTCTCAATGTTGCTGCAGGTACTACAACTGGTGTTACGGCTACAGGTTATACAGGCACATACGATGGCCAGGCTCACGGAATTACAGTTACTGCTCCCGAAGATGCTGCCATCAAGTACAGCACCACAGAGGGTACTTATAATCTTGAGACATCACCGGAATATACTGATGCTGGCAACTATACGGTTTACTATCAGGTAACTCGCACAAACTACCAGGCCGTTACTGGTAGTGCTACTATAGAGATTGCAAAGGCTGATCCTTCTATCACATTCGATAAGGAGAGTTATTCTGCCACTTACGGCGAGGCATTCACTGCACCTACAGCAAGCACTAACCCAGAGGGCCTGACAGTCGTTGCTACAGGTTCATCAAATACACAGGTAGCCACCGTAGCTAACGGTGCAATCAGTATTATTGGCGTTGGCGAGACGACTATCACTGTCAGCTTTGCTGGTAATAACAACTATAATGCAGCTACAGCAACTTATACACTTAATGTTGCTGCAGGTACAACAACGGGTATTACGGCTACAGGTTATACTGGTACATACGATGGTCAGGCTCATGGTATTACGGTTAATGCGCCACAAGATGCTGTCATCAAGTATGGCACCACAGAGGGTACTTATAATCTTGAGACATCACCGGAATATACTGATGCTGGCAACTATACGGTTTACTATCAGGTAACTCGTACAAACTACCAGGCCGTTACTGGTAGCGCTACTGTTGAAATCGCAAAGGCTGATCCTACGATTACATTCGACAAGGAGAGTTACTCTGCTACTTACGGAGAAACTTTCACTGCACCTGTTGCTAGCACTAGTCCTGAGGGACTGACAGTCGTTGCTACAGGTTCATCTAATACACAGGTTGCTACCGTCGCTAACGGAGTTATCACTATTGCAGGCGTTGGTGAGACTACAATTACAGTAAGCTTTGCTGGCAATAACAACTACAATGCCGCTACTGCCACCTATATACTTAACGTTGCAGCAGGAACGACTACTGAAGTCATAGCTACCGGATACACTGGAATATACGACGGTCTAGCTCATGGTATAACAGTTGCTGCTCCACAGGATGCTGTCATCAAGTATAGCACTACAGAGGGTAATTACAATCTTGAGACGTCACCTGAATACTCCGATGCAGGTAACTACATAGTATACTATCAGGTAACACGTACAAACTACCAGACCGTTACCGGTAGTGCTTCTGTTGAGATTGCAAAGGCTGAGGCATCTATCACATTCGACAAAGAGAGTTACTCTACGACTTACGGTGAGACATTTACTGCACCTACTCCAACTACTACTCCGGAGGGACTGACTATTAAGGCTATCAGTTCATCGAACACAAAGGTGGCTACAGTTACTGATGGAGTAATAAAAATAGAAGGTGTAGGTGAGACGACAATTACAGTAAGCTTTGCTGGCAACAACAACTACAATGCCGCTACTGCTACATATACTCTCAATGTTGCTGCAGGAACCATCACAGGTGTTACTGCTAACGGATATACTGTTGTATACGACGGTAAGGCACACGGAATAACAGTTGAGGCTCCAAAGGGCGCTATAATAAAGTATGGTATTAATAAAGGCACATACAAACTCGATAAGTCGCCTACTTATACCGATGCTGGTACATATTGGATACACTACCAGGTAGAGCAAACGAATTACACCACCATCGCAGATAGTGCTAAGGTTGAGATTACAAAGGCTACTCCTTCGATAACATTCGATAAGGAGAGTTACTCTGTCGCTCTCGACGAAACATTTACTGCACCTACTCCAACTACTACTCCAGAGGGACTGACTATTAAGACTATCAGTTCATCGAACACGCAGGTAGCTACAGTCAATGACGGAGTTATAAAAATAGAAGGCATTGGTGAGACTACAATTACAGTAAGCTTTGCCGGCAACGTCAATTACAAGGCTGCTACGGCCAGCTATGTGCTGACGGTAAAGAAACCTAAAGCTAAGACATATGATCTGTGGATTGGAGGAACACAAGTGACTGAGGACAATGCTGAGGACGTATTTAACCAAGCCGAGGACTCTCAGCAGCCACTATATCTCTACAATGCGAAGAACAACACTCTGATCATCAACAGGGATCAGAGAGGCACCACCGTAATCGAGAGTAAACTTCCAGAGTTGAAGGTTTACATCATGGATACCTGTATGGTGAAGAGTATTTATTACAGCAACCCTGACAATGCTGGAACACTGACATTTACATGTAATGGAAACTACCCAGGAGAACTCATCATCGAGAATGATAATGGTGTGAGCGCAATACAAGGATTCTCAGACGTAAGCTACGAATACAACCTCTCACCAATCTCACCATCACCACAATATACCATCGTTTACGATAAGGGACAGATGATGAAGGAGACAAGAAACGCTAATGGTGAAGTATTATCAACAGTAGCCGATAGTGTTTCGATTGGCAATTACATCGTACCACTTACTAACGGCGAAACAAATACCGTAAACAAAGACGACTGCGAAGGTAAAGATTTGACGAATTACTCTAACGGAAAACTTATTTTCACTTTCCAGCCCAACAGTGAAAACCCAGATGAAGGTGACGGTATTGACACGGACGAGAATGGTGAGACGGGTATTTTTATCGCAACCACGATGACTGATGAAGCAGCAGGAAACGTTGCAAACAGCGTAGATAACAACGAACTAACGCCTGGTGGAGGACAGTATGCGGAAGATTACGATGGTATCACATTCATGATTCCAGCAGGCGAGGGAGTTATAATGATTGACCAGATAGTTGACCCTGGCTATGAGTTCCACCTTAGAATAGGAACAGAAGCACCCGCCACACTAAGTACTGGTGATCAAGGCCGAGTTGAGGCAAAAGTTCCATATAAAGTGGAAGAGCCTACATACTGTTATCTTTATATGGTTGAGGCACCTATGTCTGCCAGAGCTGCAGCACGCAGAGAACACGACACCCGAGTAGGAAAGCGCTCTCAAGCTCACGGAAAGATATTCTCAGTAACAGTATCTCCTAACAAGGTTAAAGCTTCCAATACGCCGGCGCAGGCTTCGGGTGGTATTATCCCACCATCTAAGGAACAGGGCGACGAAATTGAGATTGAAGGTATACAGGGAGTGAAGGTGGTGAACACCGTGGATGACAGATGGTTCACTATCGATGGACGACAGATAGACAAGCCTACGCAGAAGGGCTTATATATACACAACAGAAAGAAAGTGGTTGTGAAGTAGACACAATAATCCCCGCCGGGTTGGGCGGGGACTATTTGTTTATTAGAAGTTCCACTTAACAGCAAGTGTGGGATTTACAAAGAAGCTCTTATCATCGTAAGTGTTGTAGATGAAGTTGTTGCTTATCTCAACCTCGCTACCTACGCTGAAGTGATCGGTGATGTTGTACCAGAACTGCGGCTCAGACAGGATAACCAGCTGACCGTTACCATTAGCATTCTCGCCGCGCCAGAAATCTACGAAGCCCGAGAAGGTGCACTTCTTGTTGGCGAAGTTCAGTCCCCAAACACCAGTAAGCTGTACTGAGTTGTAGGCCGATGAGTATTCGTAGCTCTTGAAGAAGCGCTTATACATCAGTTGAACACTCCAAGTCTTTGAGAAGTCCGCATTGTGACCATTGTAGGCTCCACCAAGAAGAGCAGCCTGCTGAAATGAGCCGGATTTGTTCAGTCCACCGTCGTACTCTACGTGGGCAGCAAAACCCTTCTTACCGATGTTAAACTCACGAGAGATCTCGGTATAGGCACCCTCAGTAAACTTGTTTGTCATGTCTACATCAACGAAGTAGTACCAAGAACCCCACTGGTCGGCCTTGAACTGCTCGAGAGTAACAGTAACCTTCTGACGACCATCCTCCTGATCAGGATAGATGTTACGACCAAAATCATAATGCACCTGAATGTTCTGTGCACTTACGCCCATAGCTGCTACAGCCATCAGGGCCAAACAAAAAATCTTTTTCATATTACAATATAATGTTTAATATTTAATGTTTAATCTTTAATGTTTAATGTTTCATGTTTAACGTTTAATCTATCAACTATCAGTCTCGCTGCATTATCGGGGGCTTTCTTGTCGCCCAACGCGCGCGATACTTCTTTATATCCTTCGAGCATACGTTCGCGAGCATCGCCAGCAAGGATCTTTTCCAGTTCGCTGCGGATGTTTGTCACTGAGAAATCCTCAAGCAACTCTTTTACTACTTCGCGCCCTGCCACTAGGTTAACAAGCGAAACATATTTTACCTTAAGGAAGTGGCGACGCAGGAAGCCCAGAATACAGGGCATCGGGATTTTGTAGCATACCACCTGAGGTACGCCAAACAAGCAGGTCTCGAGTGTAGCAGTACCGCTGGTAACCAAGGCTGCATGCGACTTTGCAAGCAGTGCATAGGTCTGTCCAAACACGATATCCACCTTTGCGCCCTGCATAAACTGCTTATAGTAATCGGGCTCGATGCCGGGAGCACCAGCCACTACGATCTGGTAATCTTTTTCATAAGGCTTTACAGCCTCGAGCATAGCAGGTAGATTATCCTTAATCTCCTGTTTACGCGAACCGGCCAACAGGGCGATAACCTGCTCTTTCTCTGCCGTCGGTGACGACTGCAGGAACTCTCTTACCTCATCAGCAGTAGGGTTACCCACATAGTGCATTGGATACTGATGCTTCTTCTCGAAGAAATCCACCTCGAACGGGAGGATGGAATAGAGTTCATCCACATCGCGCTTGATGTTTTTGATACGGTATTCCTTCCATGCCCATATCTTTGGAGATATGTAATAATACACAGGAATGTTTGTATGGGATTTTACATACTCTGCAATCTTAAGATTAAAGCCGGGGTAGTCTACCAATATCACACAGTCGGGATTCCAATCAACGATATCCAGCTTACACATCTTCATGTTGCGAAGTATTGTGCGTAAGTGCAATAGCACAGGAACAAAACCCATATATGCCAATTCCTTATAATGGCGCACACGGGTCCCGCCGACAGCCGTCATCATATCGCCGCCAAAGAATCGAAAATCCGCTTCAGCGTCAATTTCTTTCAACGACCGCATCAGGCGCGATGCATGAAGATCGCCAGAGGCTTCGCCAACTATCAGGTAATACTTCATAGATTCCAGTCCTTAATCTGGTCCATAGCCTCGTAGGCCGTTACATCGATAGTGGTGGGAGTAATAGCGACATAGCCGTTTTCCAGAGCCCACTTGTCGGTATCATCGGCTTCGGGTTCATCGTTGCGATAGTGACCTATCATCCACCAGTAGTCGTATCCACGGGAGTGATGATGTTTCTCGGTCTCGTTGTACCATGTGCCATACGCCATTCGGCAGACCTTCACACCGGCATAATCACCACCTTTGGGGAAGTTAATATTAAGACATACACCCTTAGGCAATCCCTCGGCCAGCACACGACTGGTCATCTCTCTTACATAGCGCCTCATCGGTTCAAAATCAGCATCGGGATCCATATCGCACAGCGAGAAGGCCAGCGAGGGGATATACTTTAGACAACCCTCCATAGTCACACCCATAGTGCCGCTGTAGTGAGTATTAACCGATGCATTGTCGCCGTGATTGATTCCGCCAATCACCATATCAGGACGACGCTGGCAGATATTGGCCAGCGCCATTTTTACACAATCAACCGGAGTGCCGTTGCAACTCCATATCTCTACCCCATCCTCTTTGTGCTGCAGAGTCAGTCGCATAGGGGTTCCAGCCGAGAAGGCGCACGAGAATCCGCTGCGTGCATCGTCGGGAGCACACACTATGATGTCGGCCATATCCTTCAGCATATCTACCAGACAGTTTATGCCCTTGGCCTGATAGCCGTCATCATTGGAAATGAGCAGTAAAGGTCGTTTAATTTCCATAAAATATCAAAGATTTGCGTGCAAAAGTACGAAAAAAGGTTTAAATAGAGCGGTTTCTCGGCAGAAATGTGTAACTTTGTGGCCAAATTTCTTATTTTTATCAAGATAGAATCGAATAAAATGGGTAAGATTATTGCATTAGCAAACCAAAAAGGCGGTGTGGGTAAGACCACTACAACCATCAACCTGGCAGCTTCGCTAGCTACGCTGGAGAAGACTGTCCTAGTAGTCGACGCCGACCCTCAGGCAAACGCATCGAGCGGTTTGGGCGTTGATATCAAGGAGGTAGACTGTTCGCTATACGAATGTATCATCAATCAGGCCGATGTACACGAGGCTGTGTACACTACCGACATCGAGGGTCTGGACATCGTGCCCAGCCATATCGACTTGGTAGGTGCCGAGATAGAGATGCTGAATCTGGGCGAGCGAGAGAGAGTGCTTAAGAATATGCTGGAGCCTATCCGCAACGAGTACGATTTCATTCTTATCGACTGCTCGCCATCGCTGGGACTCATCACCGTTAACGCTCTTACTGCAGCCGACTCTGTAATCATCCCTGTGCAGTGTGAGTACTTTGCACTGGAGGGTATCAGCAAACTGCTGAACACTATCAAGATTATCAAGAGCAAGTTGAACCCAGCTCTCGAGATCGAGGGATTCCTGCTGACGATGTACGACAGTCGTCTGCGCCTGGCCAACCAGATATACGACGAGGTAAAGCGCCACTTCCAGGAACTGGTGTTCAAGACCGTAATACAACGAAACGTAAAACTGTCAGAGGCTCCAAGTCACGGGCTGCCCGCCATTCTGTATGATGCAGAATCTACAGGAGCAAAGAACCACCTGGCTCTGGCACAGGAAATCATTTACAAGAACAAGAAATAATTATGGCCGTCAAGAAGAAATACGATAAGAATGTCCTGGGAAGAGGACTTGACAACATCGGTACGGGCAGAGGCCTCGGACTGGATGCACTCATCAACACCAACGACATCAGAACAAAAGGCACAGCCAACCTGTTGATGCTACCGATAGACCAGATAGAACCTAATCCTGACCAGCCTCGTCGTGAGTTCGACGAGAGTGCGATGAAGGAGTTGGCCGTAAGCATTCGCGAGATTGGCGTGATCGTGCCTATCACCGTAAGAAAGATCGAGGGCAACGAGCGTTATCAGATCATCGCCGGTGAGCGCCGTTGGAGAGCATCCAACATGGCCGGCATTAAGGAACTGCCTGCATATATCATGGCCACAGGCGATGAGCACGTGATGGAGATGGCCCTGGCCGAGAACATACAGCGTGAAGACCTGAACGCTATCGAGATTGCACTCGCCTATCAGCGACTGGCCGAGACTACCGGTATGACTCAGGAGAGAATGTCGGAGCGACTGGGAAAGAGCCGTGCATCGATAACCAACTATATGCGACTGCTCAAGTTGCCCGCACAGATACAGATGGCACTGAAGAACCGCGACATCGATATGGGCCACGCCCGTGCACTGCTGTCGCTCGACAGTCCTTCGCAGCAGCTCAAGGTGTTTAAGGACGTGCATCGCAACGGCTACTCAGTACGTAAGGTCGAGGAAATGGTGCAGCGTGTAAAGAAGGGCGAGTCTCTGCAGGAGGTAAGAAAACTGATTTCGCCAAACCAGTTGCCACTGGAGTACAGCATACTGAGAGACCGTCTGTCGGAACTGTTCAAGACAAAGGTAACAATGACCTGCTCACCCGAGGTAAAGGGTAAGATCAGCATCAACTTCAGCAACGAGGACGAACTGGAGTTTGTAATGCAGGTATTCGACAAAGTGAAGAAAAGTCAGAAATGAGAAGAATAAGTAAACTGTGGATAACGGGCTTACTCTTAATGATGGGCAATGGTGCCGCATGGGCACAGGAGCCCCTGGAGAACGACTCGCTGACACAGGTCGTAAATAACGAGATGTCGATATTGATCGACTCCACACGGATTCCTAAGATTCCTGCGAAGGACATGAATCTGTGGCGCCCCGATCCCAAGCGTGCCCTGTGGCTGGCGCTGGTGATTCCGGGCGGCGGACAGATATATAACCGCAAATACTGGAAACTGCCTCTGGTTTACGGAGGATTCCTGGGATGTCTGTACGCCATGAACTGGAACAACACTATGTACAAGGACTATTCGCAGGCATACCTCGACCTGATGGATAATGATCCTGGCACACAGAGTTACAACCAGTTCCTGCATCTTGGCAATACTATTAACGACAGTAACAAAGAGCGTTTTGTGACTCTGTTCAAGAAACGTAAGGACCGATATCGCCGCTGGCGCGATATGAGTTTCTTTGTACTGGTAGGCGTATACGCACTTTCGGTTGTTGACGCATACGTGGACGCAGAGTTGTCAGTGTTTGACATATCTAAGGACCTGAGTCTGAAGATAGAACCTACGATTCTCAACGACCACACATCCAACAATCCGCTCAACTCGGCGTCGCTCGGAGTGCAGTGCAGTTTAAACTTTTAGAATATGATTAAGAAGAATAACATAAAAATTTTTAGTTTTGTGTGGATGCTGTTATTCAGTAGTCCACTTGCCGCACAGACTGTGCTAGACGATCCTGATTATGATGACGATGAGGAGGAAGAGGTCGACTCTCTGTTTGTACCAATAGAGGACGAGATCTCAGTACGTGACAAGCAGGGCAACGAGGAGCTGATCGAGTTCCCCGAGGCTATGACATTCGACCTCGACAGCCTGATGGGACTCTATATGTCGAAGACATACCTGAGTACCGGCGACTGTAATATGAAGGACGAGAACCCGACATTTACTCCTGAGGAGTATATCGAACGACTTCGCCGTATGCCTACCATCATGGAGATGGGATACAACGAAATCGTACAGCGATTTATCGACCGATACATGGGACGTCTGCGCCACTCAGTCAGCTTCATGCTGGGTGCAGCCAACTTCTATGTGCCCATCTTCGAGGAGGCTCTCGAGGCTTATCAGGTTCCACTCGAGCTCAAGTATCTGCCCGTCATCGAGAGTGCTCTTAACCCTAAGGCAGTATCACGTGTTGGTGCTACCGGTTTGTGGCAGTTCATGCTGGGCACAGGTAAGCAGTACGGACTTGAGGTAAACTCGCTGGTTGACGAGCGCCGCGACCCTGTTCGTGCCTCGTATGCAGCAGCACGCTATCTGCGCGACCTGTACCGTATCTTCGGCGACTGGAATCTGGTGATTGCTGCTTACAACTGCGGTCCTGGCAATATCAACAAGGCCATCCACCGTGCCGGAGGCGAGAAAGACTACTGGAAACTCTATCCTTATCTGCCCGCAGAAACCAGAGGTTATGTGCCCGCCTTTATCGCGGCTAACTATATCATGACGTACTACTGCGAGCATAACATCTGTCCGATGACCTCGAAACTGCCAGAGCAGACAGATACCGTTGTAGTGCACAAAGACGTGAACCTGAAACAGATTGCCGAGGTGATGGGTATGGATATCGAGATGCTGCGCTCCCTGAATCCAGAGTTCCGCCACGATATCGTTCCTGGTAACACCAAGGCCTACGCCATCCGTATGCCACTGACGGAAACGGGGCGGTTTATCGATATGCAGGATTCTATCTTCAGCTACCGAGCCAGTGAGATGCTCACCAAACGGGCCGTGGTGGATATGGACGATACGCCGACTTATTCTCGGAGTAATAATTCCTATCGGAGCAGAAACGGACGATACAGCAGACGAGGCGCCCGTAATGGTGGCAGACAAGGTGGGGCCGGGCATAGCGTGACCATCAGAAAGGGTGATACCCTCTCGGCTATCGCTAAGCGCAATGGTACCACCGTGGCCCGACTCCGTCAGTTGAACGGTATGAAGGGCAACAAGCTCATTGCCGGCAAGAAGATCAGAGTCAGGTAATCTTAACTTTTTTATTTATGGATGCAGAGGAGTTGAAACTACAGGAAGAGGCTGATGATAAACTGATCAACGCAGCGTTTCAGAAGTTGCTGGACGATTATGTGGCATCGCGCCACCGTAAGAAGGTCGATCTCATCACTAAAGCCTTTAACTTTGCCCGTCAGGCCCACAAAGGTGTGCGCCGCTTGTCGGGCGAGCCTTATATCATGCATCCTATCGCCGTGGCACAGATAGCCTGCGAGGAGGTCGGACTGGGGTCTACCAGCATTTGTGCAGCACTGCTGCATGACGTGGTAGAGGACACCGACTACACCACAGAAGACCTGGCCAATATCTTCGGTCCAAAGATTGCCCAGATTGTTGACGGCCTGACCAAGATCTCAGGCGGCATCTTCGGCGAGCAGGCTTCTGCTCAGGCAGAGAACTTCAAGAAGTTGCTGCTGACGATGAGCGAGGACATCCGCGTCATCCTCATCAAAATCTGCGACCGTCTGCACAACATGC
>JAEEGK010028177.1_pt1 | contig 11292 bp, 14 predicted proteins | sample 8958771 | NCBI WGS metagenome assembly JAEEGK01 (sample SAMN16246547, study PRJNA631951) | gut metagenome | biome: gut microbiome; feature: rumen; material: SC-attached | host: Bos | place: Iran: Karaj | collected 2018-10 | reverse complement strand
CTCTGCGATGCAACGAACACGACATCAGCACCCGAGAGCAGGAGTGCTCTGCACCCTGCGGCCTCGTAGCTTCCGCCGTATGACGTTGCTACGATCATGTCTCCGACACGGTCGAACTTCGACCTTTCGATGCATTTCATGACCGATACGCGTTCGGACATGCTCGGTTCTGATTTGGTCAGCGCCATGGCCTCGTCCATGTGTATGCCGGTCTTCTCCATCACATAGGAGAAATCGTTCAGCAGTTTGGTATCAGCGAACTGGAAGTGTCCGCTGTCCGTGAGCATACCGCCCAGCAGCATCATTCCCATGTCCCTGTCTATCTGCAGATCATTCTCCCTGATCAGGTCGAGTATTATCTCGGCGCATGCGACCTTCGTGTCGTCTATGTATGATTCGTATTCGTCCCATTTGCCGTTCCTGTGATGATGGTCGATGACGAACGTCTTCTCCTTAGGGAGTACGATGCCTTCGATCACCTGGTCGGGGGATGACGAATCGACGGTGACTATGAGATCATAATCATCGGGATCGAACGATTCGATGACCTGGAATCCTATCTTTTCGGATACCATCTTGGAGACGCGGTCTATGCTGTTCATCGCGCAGATATCTGCAGGAGGGAAGCATTTCGAGAGCACATAGGCTGAACTTATGGCATCCATGTCCGCATTCCCGTGGACGAGGATCACTTTCTTCTTGTCCCTGAGCTTATCCGCGATCTCCTTGAACATAACGGTCACTCAATCATCCTAAGATATATGAAATGAAAGGTGGGGAAGACCCCCGTTTACTTCCTTGCTATGGCGACTACCGCCAGCAATGATATCACAGTCGTGATCACACCTATCGTGAGCAGCATGTTGCTGATGCCCGGGATCGTCTCCTGGCTGAGGAACTCCGCTGCCTTGCTGATGACGTTGTCGATCTTGTACGTCACGGATGATGTGTCCTCCCAGACCGCATAGAGCGTGGTGTTGCCGACCAGTGTGATGTCATCTCCGGCCTTGTAGGTGATACCCTTACCGTCCTTGGAGGTGTTCCACTCGAGGAAGTTATGACCTTCTCTCTTGGGTGTGATGTCGGTGATCTTCGTGACGTTGTCATCGACCTCGACCCTCGTGGCCTGAACGTTGGTTCCGCCGCAGGTGTCGTATTTCAGCGTGTATACCTCAACGGTCACCCATTTTCCGTCGATGGTCAGATCGGAGTTGACGGGGTCGGAGAAGTTGAATTCCGTGTCGGTTCCGTGCTGGTACCATCCGAAGAAGTGGTGGCCGACACTATCTGCCGGATCATCGGGGATGGTCGCGGTCATTCCCTCTCCCACGTACTGGATCTTGTAGACTCTGGTGGGATCTGCCTCGGGGTCGTACAGGAATGTGATCTTGTACTGTGTTCCCGGGGTTCCGTATTTGTAGTATGATAACGACTCATCTACACTGAATCCGGAATCCAGTCCTGTGGCCTTGTGTGAATCTACGACAAGGACATCACTGAAACCCTTTGTTCCCCATCCTGCCATGAGATAGTCATCTACGACGTCACCTATCGGGCCGTCCTGCTGGTCATCCCAGGTACAGTCGACCAGATACCACTGGTCATCGACCTTCACATAGTTCCACATGTGGTTCTCGAATGAACCGGTCGTTCCCGCCTCTCCTGTGACGATAAGGCAGGGGACATCGCATGCGTCGCAGAGGGCCTTGAACATCTTCGCATATCCTTCGCAGACGACCTTGTGATCTCCGCAGAGTGCAGTGTATGCTGAACGGATGAGACTCGCGGTGGGGTCGCCTGATGACATGTGCTCCTTGTCGTAAGCAAGTGTGTTTGCGACTGTGTTGTGCAGTGATGTGACCTTCGATGCGGCGGCCGCGGATAAGATGGGTGTTATGATCTCATTGATCTTCGTGGTCATCTCAGTCTTGTAGGCAGCCATCGTGGATGAGTAGTCTGCAATCTTGTTCACAGTGAATGTGATGCTGGAATATCCTCCCTCATGGGTGATACCGGTCGCGGGCTGTGAAGTGCTGATGTAGAAACCGACCAGAGGATTGTCATAGACAGCAGCTATGATCCCTCTGTTGATCTGTTTGGAAACGAAATAGGGATCACTTTCCATTTCAGTGAACTTCGTCTTGTCCGCTGCTGTGGGGTCGATTGTAATAGTCAGAGACCCGAAAGCGCCAGCATCATATCTGTTCTTGATCTCGTTGTATACTGATTTCGAGAAATCCATATCCAATTGGCTGTAGTAGTAATTGGAGGCTGTTGGTTCAACAGCGCTGGAATCCTGCTCATCCGTGAAGACGATGACCATCGCCGAAGCGATCATGGCCGTGACCATGATTATGGCCGTCAGTCTCTTGGCACTGCCGTTCATAGTTCGAGGATATCTTCCCTATTAATAAAACAATAAGGAAGAAAAATCAGAACTTCCGTTCTGATTATTGGATTATGTCCTCATTATCTCCATCCGCGCCCTTGCCTTTCTTTTTCTTGAAGGACAGTCCGGTGATCAGGATATCGGAGTTGTATATCCTCACGGTGGCGTAGAACGTCACTGCAGCGAATGCAAGGAGATAGATCGCCCCGCCGATGATCCATGTTGTGTTGCCGAACATCAGGTTCTGCATGATGGTCATCGGATGGGTGAACGGTATGGCGAACATCAGTCCCTGTGCAAAGCCCGGCAGGGCCTCGATGCTGGAGAACATGGTCACGAACATCGGGATCACCGCAAGGATGGAGATGGGCATGATGTACATCTGCGCGGCCTTGTAATTCTTCGCGATGGCACCGAGTATCATGCAAAGACCCAGCGCGCATGTGATGGAGAGGAACATGAACGCCGCTACGATGACCCAGTCGAGGATCGACAAAGACAATCCGAGGTCCTGCATCGTGACCCCTCCGGAGCCCGTCATGGACATTCCGCTGATGTAGAAGTACATGCCTATCATGTACAGCGCACCCATTACCAGTCCTGCGATGGTGGATCCTATCAGCTTTCCGGCGACGATGGTGGTCCTGTTCACAGGGAGTGTGAGCAGCGTTTCCAGGGTCTTGTTCTCCTTCTCGTTACCCATCGACGAGATCACGATGCTTCCTATCATCACTATGACCAGCATGATGATGATCGGTACGAACATTGTCTGCTGGTTCATCGCGCCGTAGATCTGGTCAGGGGTGTATCCGACAGCTTTACCCTTCAGGAAGGTCGCATGGGCATCTGCCATGGTCGGAGGTATGGGCATCAGTGCGACCTTCCTCTCGTTCTCATCCGGGACGGGTGTAACGAGTATCTTGTCGCTGATCGCCTTGTTCATGACGCTGATGGCGGTCTCCGAGGTCACCATCCCTATGGAGCTGAATATGCCCAGTCCGTTCTGGTTCCAGTATACCGCGACGTTACCGTTCTTCATCGGTGTGCCGTTGAGATTCGTATCGAAATCCTTCAGGATGATGATCGCCGTATCCACGCTCTTCTTCGTCATCTCATCGTAGAGCTGAGATTCGAAATCGCCGGTGCCGTATTCGGCAGTCACACCGTTCAGCAGGATGACGTATTCCTGTGGATCGAGCTTCAGACCCTGGTAATAGTCGCGGAGTGCATCTATTCCGATGCCGGAGTAATCCGTGCCCCCTGTATCGTCTGAGAGGTCGATGTAACCTATGGGTTTCGCGGATGTGACATCCTTCGTCTCTCCGCCCAGGAACGATCCCATGGCGATGAACAGTACGACCACGGCCAATACTGACAGTAATGAAGAAGGCGTGAGCAGTTCCCTGAGCTCCTTCTTGACAAGATTCCACAGATGGCTGCTCATTCCCTCACCACCTTCATGAACACTTCCTCGAGATTCTCAGCATTGAATCTCTCCAGAAGTTCCTTCGGTGTACCTTCGAGGACTATGCGTCCTTTGTTGATCATGGCCACCCTCTCGCAGAGGAGTTCCACTTCGAACATGTTGTGAGACGAGATTATAACAGATGTGCCAGACTTGGCGATGTTCCTGATGATCTCCCTGACCTCGAATGCATTGGCGACATCGAGTCCGGAGGTCACTTCGTCCATGATCGCGAGCTTGGGGTTGAACATTATCGCTCTTGCGATGAGCAGGCGTCTCTTCATTCCCTTGCTGTACGTATCGATCTTGGAATCGATCCTGTCGCCGAGTTTGGCGATGGATATGCCCTTCTCGACCATGGCCTTCTTCTCATCACCCTGGGCGAAGAAATCGGCCATGAAGTTCAGGTATGCCCTTCCGGTGAGGTCCTTGTACGCTCCCGCATCCTCGGGGAGGTAGCTGATCATCTTCCTCACCTCTTCGGATTCGGTCATCACGTCCTTGCCGTAGACGGTGATGCTCCCCGACGATATGTCCAGCAATGTGGAAATCATCCTCAGGGTCGTGGTCTTCCCGGCACCGTTGGGGCCGATGAGACCGAATATCTCTCCTTCTCTGACGTTGAAGGTCACTCCTTTGACTGCCTCGGTCTCCTTGAAGACCTTGTGCACGTCATTCACTGCCAATGCATCCATTCTCTCTCACCTGTTATTCTTCTTTGTAGTGGAATATCTCCTCTATAGTCATGTGAAAATATCTTGCCAGTTTGAATGCCAGATCCAGGGACGGGTCGTATCTCCCGTTCTCGATGGAGATGATGGTCTGTCTGGACACGCCTACGGCTTCCGCAAGCTGACCTTGTGTAATGTCCTGCCTTGCACGGCAGACACGAAGTTCGTTGTCCATCCCATCCCTCCGGCCGTTATGTATCGGCCTCCGGCACCGGCTGCCGGAGGCTTATTGAATGGAGAACAGGGGGCATCCTTACCCTGTGATCCCTTTAGGACGGGGATCCGTGGCTGCGCACGGTGTCTTGCAAGGTACAGACATCTGACGGCGCCGAGGAGAAAAAGCGGAGGCAATTCCTCACCAGACTCCATTCTGTAAAGCTACATTGACTTTTTGTAAATAAAACTTTACATAAACAACTATCAGAAAATCCGTTCCAGAACACTGCAGAAGGCTCGCGCTGGTCAGTGAAAAATTAAAAAGTGGGGTTGGGGAAGGGGGTTTACTGCTGCTTTCCCATAGCAGCGTTGATGGTGTTCTGCATCTCGGTGTACTTCTCGCGCAGGTTCTTCTCCTGGCGCTCCAAGGATTTGATGCGGACCTCGAGTGTCTCCTTGGACTCTTCGAGATCCATCTTGACCGCTTCCTTGTCGTTCACCTTGATCATCAGGGAACCGACGTTCTTGTAGACGTCGCCGGTGGCCTTGTCCAGCTCCTCCATGGTCCTTTCGACCTCTTTGACCTGGGCCTCCATCTGGATCTTCTGGGAGGTTACGGCCTGAAGCTGCTGCTGGAGCTGCTGGAACTGTGCGATCTGGTTCTGCAATTGGGGACTGATGCTGTTCATTCGTTCACCTTTGTAATCTTGCTGATATCCTCTGTGATCCGGATACAACCGAGATACGAGTTGAGCGCCGCCCTCATGGCGGTGGTGTCCTTGGCGTCTATCGACACCAGGACGGTACCGTCGGAGCACGAGACCTCCACGTGTGTACGCGGGAGCTCGCGTCCGGCCTCGGGCATGAGCGAGGATGCGATGGCCCCCGAATCGGGGGAATCGACCCTCAGTCTGGCGCTCAGCATCGTACTCAGTCGGATTTCAGGACCTTCTTTACGTTCGGCCTCTCCTTGTAGAAGATCTTGGATCCGCACTTCTCACACTGGAGTTCCGACGCATTGATGTTCCTGATGGGTTCGTTGCATTTTCCGCATCTGTACAATCGAATCACCTCGAATATACGCTCAGTTCTTCACTGCCGACTTCTTGATCTCGGGGCTGTATGCGCCTGCTGCGTACTTTGCTCCGCAGTGCTTGCATGCCCAGATACCTGAGCTGACCCTCTTGACCGATGCGTGGTGGCAGACCGGGCATTCGTGACTCTTCTTCTGGTTGGCCTCGATCGTCTTGACTCTGTTGCGGACGACGACACCGTACCTTGCTCCGAACTTACCGGATGTTCCGGCCTTCTCTGTTCTCTTTGACATCTTTATCACCCAATGATCTTTCTGATCTCTTTGCCCTTAGCGACGGACGCATCGAGGCACTGGCTGAGCTCATCGAGTGTGATTGAGCCCTTTCCGCCCTTCTGCATCGCCCTGAAGTTGCCGTTATCGTCGGTCGTGACCGTCAGGCGTGCAGACGAGATGTGTTCTTCGTCGAAATTCGGGTCTAGTATTAAAGTATTATCTATCTTGCAGGCCGTCACAGAGATGGGGGTGCATGTTATGGGCATGTCCTTGTCCTCTTCTCCGAGTCCGTACTGGACGTACGGTACCTTGGCGGTCTTGAGTGCCATGACTGCTGCGAGGTTCGCTGCATCGAACAGGTTACCGTCGTAGTCGAGTGCGTACATGTCGATGAAGCACATCCAGACCTTCTCTCCGGGCTCGATGCACAGTGCTTCGACATCCACCATCTTCGACTCACGGATACCGCGGTCGACGACACGGGCGAGCTCGATCGCATCCTCTCCCGGCGGTCCTCCCTCGAACGAGGGGTGTGCCATGGGCAGGAACTCCATTCCGGTCGTCAGCACTCCCTCGGTGGGGGTGTCGGGGAAGGGTGTTCCGGGAATGATCTTGACTCCCGCGATGACCTCTGTCTTTCCGAGCTTGACCCTTGCGGATCCGTCTGCGGATTCGATACAGTTGGTCATGACATTGATCTCTCTCCAGTCAGTGAGGCCGCGTCCGTCGGTCCTCTTTCCGTCCTTCAGGAGCTTGATGATGTGGTCGCGCCTGATCTCTGAGATAACTGAATCACTCATCTGCCTCAGCCTCCTCTTTCCTCTTGGCGTAGCGCCTCTTCAGTGCGTCCTTCTGCAGGTCGTAGAGCTCGTGGCATGCGCCGACTGCCATGGAGATGGCCTTGTCGAACTCCTCCCTGGTCATGTTACCGTCCATCTGGAGGAGGACGATCTCGTCGGTGGAGGGGACGATGGCGATAGGCACATCGGCCTGACCGTAGTTGTCCTCTTCCTTGTTGAGGTCCAGCAGGACCTTGTCGTCAGCCTTTCCGGCTGCGCATGCGGGCACGATGTCCCTCATGGGGATTCCTGCGTCTGCAAGTGCGACTGCAGCTGCTGTGAGTCCTGCGCACCTGGTTCCGGCGTTCGCCTGGAGGATCTCGATGTACACATCGATGGATGCGCGGGGATAGAGCTCTGTGAGAACGACGTTCTCGAGGGCCTCTGCGGTGATCTTGGAGATCTCGATGGATCTTCTGTCCGGTCCGGGCCTCTTACGGTCGCTGACCGAGAATGCCTGCATGTTGTACTTGCACTGGATGATCGCCTTGGTGGGATCCTGCAGGTGCCTGGGGTGGCACTCCCTGGGTCCGTAGACCGCTGCAAGGACCTTGTTCTTTCCAATCTCTACGTAGGCCGATCCATCTGCGTTGTTGAGGACTCCGGCCTCGACCTTGAACGGTCTGTGCTGGTCGGCGGTCCTCCCGTCGATCCTGATGCCGTTCTCATCAACTAAAACCATATCAGTATGTCCACTCATAGTCACTCCTCCTCGGAGTTGGGGATTCTCTCTTCAATAAAGGCCTTCACCCTCTCGGTGAGGTTTCCGGACTGTGCGTTGGCCGCGATGAACTCGATAGCCTGTTTCGCAACATCCGCGTTCTCGTCGTCTCCGTCGATCCAGATCCTTCCGTTCTGTCCGACGAATATGCGGCAGTCCGTCATGTTCTTCAGCATCTGGATCATCGATCCGCTCTTACCGATGACCCTCGAGGTCTTCGAATAGGGGATGTCGACGATCTGTCCGCCCTCAAGTCTCCTGAGGCCCGAGTCGTTCATCGTAACCTGTATCTTCTTGCTCTCGTCGACCATGAGGACCTTGAGCATCACTACGTTTCCGATGTTCAGGTACTTCGATGTGTCTCCGAACTCCACCTTCCAGGGCACCTCGTTGACATGGAGGGGCGCCGGGTAGGGTGCGCTGATGTCGACCATCCAGTTGGATGCGCCGATATCGTTGATTATACCTATGACGGTGTCGCCTGTCGACGGCATGTACACTCCGCCGAGGGGTATGACGCTGATTCCGTTGGGGGATACGTTCTTCACTCCCAGAACGGATGCGTACAGTTTACCGTCCATCACATAAGTGTTGTCTCCTCCCTTGACACCTTTCGTATCGAGGATGTCACCGGGGACAACTATCTCGCGTGAGGGTTTGGCATTTCTTTTTTCCATTTTATCACTTCTCGAATGTTATGTTTATGAGATCAGTTTGACGTCGGCACGGCCCTTGGTCCTGCTGTTGAGCTTGTTGGTCAGATCGGTGATCAGTCCTGCGGGTATCTCCATGAGACCGATCCACGAACCGTCCTGCTGCCACTCCTCCCTCTCGACGATGCCGAAATGCACCAGATCATCGTAGCATTTCCCGTAATCGTCTCCTTTGAGTCTGACCGCGACCTTGCTCTTCTCGAACCTGATGGGGAGCAGCGGCCTGAGGAGGTGCATTGCCTCTTCGACCTGTTTCTCCACCGATTTGAAGGGATCCACGTGGAATTTTGATTCCTCAAGTGCGAGTTCGATCCTGGTCGGGGGGTGAGGGAGCTTGGTCTGGGGGTTGATGGCGTTGGCGGAGATGTATGCGACGATCTTGTGCCTCTTCACCTCGAGCATCTCCTTGCGCTGCTCGGCGGTGATCTGCACCTCGCCCTTGGCGATGATCTTCTTCGCTATCTCTCCGATGTCCTCAGTCCCGAAGGCCTCCTTCAGCTTGTCCTCGGCGGGTCTCGTGCCTTTCCTGGCGTTGTTGAAGATGTCCTCTACCGCCATGTAGTCGATGAGGTCGACCTCCTTGCCCTGTTTGATGAAATCCATCACCTTGGGGTCAAGGAGTATCTCGAACGTCTCCCCGTGAGTCTCCAGACGGGCGACGATCGCATCTTCAAGATTGACCATTTCTTCAGCCTTCAGAGTTTCGCGATGAATCCCTCGAGCTCCTCTTCTCCGAGTCTCCTGAAGGGTTCATTGATCTTGACGACGCCTGCTTCCACTGTCTGGGGGGTGGGCTTGTCCTCGATTGCTGCTGAAAGTGCTTTGAGTCCGAGAACCATCGCATCCTCGTACGTCATGTCGTCCTGGTACTCCTTCTCGAAGGTGTCCATGACGATGGGGCGTCCGGAACCGATGCATCCCGCCTTGTATGCGACGAGTGCGCCCGAGGGGTCGGTCTCGAAGAGGTGTGCTCCGAGGTCGTCGGTACCTGCCATGAGAAGTGCGGTACCGAAGGGACGTACGCCTCCGTACTGGGTGTAGTTCTGCTTGAAGTCGCAGATCTTCTTCACCAGCATCTCGACGGCGATGTTCTCGTTGAATGTGATCTTGTGCGTCTGTGCATCCTTCCTTGCCTGGTCGACGAGGATCCTTGCGTCAGCCACGAGACCGGATGTCGCACATCCGATGTACTCGTCGATGTTGTAGATCTTCTCGATCGAATCGGGCTCGATGAGTCTGCTGGAAACACGTTTGTCCACGATCAGGATGACACCATCTTTGAATTTCAGTCCGATGGTTGTCGTACCTTTCTTGACGGCCTCACGCGCGTACTCCACCTGGAAGAGCCTTCCGTCGGGGGAGAAAACGGTGATACCTCTGTCATAGGCCATTTGTCCTGGTTGCATTTTCCTTTCTCCTTGCTAAGGATGGGTTATTATAATCGCGTATATAACGTTTATACGCGGTCACCTGCGCGCAAGAAGAACGCTGCGGAGCTCAGGGACCCTGTCCGCGATGGATTTCCTGAGGTCCTTCGACTTGTACGATGAAAGGAAAGCGTGCGATCCAGGGTCGATCTCCGACATGATGCCCTTGGTCCTGTCGGCATCCCTCAGGGTGCATTTCACGATGGCATATCCCGAACCGCAGAACTTGAGTGATGGGCCGTCCGCATCGGCCTTCTCGGAGATGCCCTTCTGAATGGTCTCTTCATCGGCGGAGACTGTGAAAGCGATGTATCTTGGGCGGGTCTCCCAAAGGATGGGATACTCGCGTCTGAGCGTGATGAGGTTTCCGGAGGTGGACATGGATCTGGAACCGGGGCAGGCCTTGTCCATTATCCCGTTCAGACGTTCCAGGAGCCAGGGTTCGCACCTGAGGATGCACCATCCTCCAGCGCACTGGATGACACTGACCTGTGAGTATCCCGTCCTCCTGATCCCGTCCTCGAGATCGGACCTGCTGACAGGCTCTCCGAGGACGAATGCGACGTATCTCCTGCGCCCTCTCTTCTCCTTCACGACCATTGTTGCCACCATCGTCAGCAGGTTTATTTACGTTTCCCGGGACCGTCGTACGTGAACTCATACACGGAACCGCAGTCCTTGCAGTATCCTTCGTTCCCGTAGACCGTGCTCCCGCAGGTGCATTCGAATCCCATGTCCCTGTTCGGGAGCACCGTACCGCATGAAGGGCAGACGTTCTTCTCGATGATCTCCCCGCACCACGGACACCTAGGTCTCACGATATCCCTGACCTGCATGCTCTCGAAACGCTCCTTGCAGTAGGGGCATTCCCCGGTCATCGAAGCGCATTCCTCATGGAATTTCATATCGCATTTGCACACCGCGACACGGCCTTCTTCGAACTCTCCGAAGCAGATGTCGCAGGTGTCGTCGAACTTCTTCTTGTCCAAAAACTCGGTAGATTTTTTCTCGGCGAGGCGGCGATCAGCGATAACGGTGCATTCTTTGGTCCTCCTTCTCATCTGCACTGCGGTGTATGAAATCAGTAACACCGTTAAGACGAACAGCAGTGCCAGTACGATGGTGGATGCGGAATACATCGATTGTTAATCGGTGATTAACGGATATTAAATTAGCGGTAAAAATGCCCGAAAATTATTTCGGTTTATCGGATAGATTTCCTATTTTTCGACAAAATTCTTGGTAGTATTACCACAAAAGGTAATATTGAGCGTTTGCAAATTTTGGATGTCTGGCTCATTGAAGTTTAGGACAAACTCAAAATTTGTACGAAAATTTTTTTTCGGAAAATGATTTTTTGTTATTAAAGACATTAATCGTATATATGGATTTTGTAGAAATAGTTAAAATACCCAATCGTATCCACCGTCTCGTTCCAAACCCTATAAATAACGGAGGCAAAGATTTGACAAAATCAGCGTTGGTTATCGGTGGAGGAATCGCAGGTATCCAGGCATCGTTGGATCTTGCAGGAAGGGACAT
>JAEEGK010028176.1_pt1 | contig 11293 bp, 7 predicted proteins | sample 8958771 | NCBI WGS metagenome assembly JAEEGK01 (sample SAMN16246547, study PRJNA631951) | gut metagenome | biome: gut microbiome; feature: rumen; material: SC-attached | host: Bos | place: Iran: Karaj | collected 2018-10 | reverse complement strand
ACAAGAATAAAAAGAGCTGCTCCAAGATAAGTCATAATATCTGTAACAAAAAAACGTCGCTTATTCATATATTCTATTTTATCTGCAAAATTTAATCTTTACAATAATAAATCACTATGTTAGATTAAAAAATATGAAATTTCAAAAAACAAAGATAATATCACTGCTGTTGTGCGGGGTTTTTGCGGCTAATATTCTGGTTTCATGCTCAGATCAGACCTATTCTTCCACCTTTACACCGGAAGAAACCCAGAAACAGCTTAACTATCTGCTCGAAACCCAGGAGCTCGATTCCAAACAGCGCTATGCCATAATAAATCAGATTGCAAACACAAAGCTTGCAGAAGAGGATTACCAGGGAGCCATTCTTCTTTTGACGGAATGGGTAGAAAAAAACCCTGATGATATGTACAACTCCTACTGGCTGCTTATGACTGCCCATGCCTATCTTTCGCTGGGAGCTGAGCCTGTTGCAGAATACTATTTTGACCGCATTCTTGCAAAATGTCCGGACCTGCTTGTAAAGGGAAATTCAATTCACTTTATGTGTCTGCAAAATCTTATTCAGATTAGTAAGACACCGAGCCACAGAATCAAATATTTTAACGAGCTTATAAACCGATTCCCTCAGGATATTAATACTACCGAGCTTTATCTGCGTCTTGCACTTGAATACGAAAACGACAATCAGTGGGATCAGGCACTCAAGGCCTGTGAGCTTTTTGTTCAGCAGGCAGATGCAACTACAATTCAGATTCCGGGTGAACCCGATGCCTATAAAAACGCACGTCACCTTGTAGATTTTAACAACTCTTCTAAGGACTGGACTTTTGAAACCTTGCAGGAGCTGGAAGCTGCTGTACGCAAAGCAATCAACAACAGAGACTGGCGTGCTCTTGATAAATACAAGGCAAAGGTAAACTTTTTTACAATGTCGTGGAGACAGGATGAAACTGCAACCAACGCACAGGAAGAGTTTAGTATGGGTAACTGGATGATCCGTAAGGCTCATTGTGCCGACACCCTTGATGAATCTTCTAACTCTAACGAAGCCTATTTAAAGACCTGGGGCTGGAACACCTATGTTTCTACCTGGTACCTTTATTTTAGAAAAATAAACTTCCCTCTGGACCCGGATATCAACGGTAACTGGGAATGGGCCGGAATCTATCTTGGAAATAAACTCTAATGAGTAAAAAACTTCCTGTACTGTTTATTGCTTTTTCTCTTTTTACCGGACTTGGAATACAGGCTCAGGAAGTTGATGTTCCCCAAGAATCGGTGGAAGAATCCGTAGATGAATCAATAATTTTTGACAGCATAACCGAAGAGCTGCCGGAATATATTGAAGAAGATTTGCTGCCGGAGCAGGAAGAGACAGTGGAAGAAACCGAAGGAAACCCCGAAGAAGAGCCTCCGGAAGAAACCGCTGTTCCAAGAAAGCCCCTTACTCTTCCCATGCCCGAAAACGAAGAAGAAACACAGATAGAAAGATTCCGCAAACAGTATCTGGAACCAAAATGGACACAAGTTCTTTACAACGCTCTGGAAAGTGCAATAGATTACCGTCTTTATGTTCGCAACGCATTGGCTCAGACAGAGCTTCCGCCGGAGCTGGAATATCTTCCTATTGTAGAATCTAACTACAAGACAAATGCCAAATCAAAATCTGGCGCACTTGGATTATGGCAGTTTATGGCAAACAGTGTATGGCCTTTTTTAACGCTCAACGATTATGTAGACGAGCGCCTTGATCCCTGGAAGGAAACAGATGCAGCGCTTAAAAAACTGCAGGACAATTACAACACCTTTGGAGACTGGCTCATTGCAATTGCGGCGTATAACTGTGGTGCGGGAGCAATGACACGAGCGCTTGCAAAGCTTTCGAAGGATGACACAAAGGACTTTTGGACTCTTTGCAAAAAAAATCTTATTCCGGCTCAGACTCAGGCCTATGTTCCAAAGCTGCTTGCTATTGCAGACTTATGTATAAACTGTGAGCATTATGGAATAGACCTTCCGATGCACGAAGAAGAATACGAGGTTTTGTACAACGAGAAAAATGCTGTTTTTGATTATGTTACTGTAGATAAGGCTTATTCAATTACCGCTCTTGCACAAACCATGCGCATAGATTCACAGGAGCTAAAGCGTCTTAATCCTTCGTTTGTACTGGGCTTTACCCATCCTTCTACAAAATCCCAGATAAGGCTGCCTGCCGGTATGCAGGAAGTTGCACAAAGCGCTCTGGAAACAATGGAGCCTATAGATTTTCCTATAAAGTATACAGTGGTTCAGGGAGATTCGCTTTGGGCCATAAGCCGGAGGTACGGCTGCACTGTAAGTCAGATCTGCGAGCTCAACGGTATAAAGGAAAACGCAATACTAAAAATAGGAAAAATTCTTTATATTCCCTCAAAATAGTCCGATAAAGAACTAATGAAAAAGAATTTGTTTAAATCAGCAGTAATTAGTCTCGCTATTATTTGTACCGGCTGTTTTGTACCTGTTTTTGCACAGTCGGCTGCAGGAAATTCTGTAACAACACTTGAATCTACCAGCGAAATAAACTGGATGTCGAGAACCTTTACCTCTAATCTTACTCTCGATACAAAAAAAGCCGGACTCGAAATGCCTTCCGGCAAGAAAAAGGCTTCTTCTATTATAAAGTCAAAAATGCCCCAGCTTATTCAGCCACCGCTGCTTTCTCTTTATGCAGATTCTTCCAACACTCTGGAAGACCTTGTAATTAATCAGGACATTACCCTTGATGATGTATATCAGTTTATTCTTAACGGCTACAAAACTCCGGATGTTTTTACACCGGATGCTTCAAGCATTTATTCTACAAACACCCTGAATGTAGATTTGCTTGGCCAGAAGCTTGTAAGACATTATTACGGCTACACACCGGAAGAACCAATTGATATTGTTCCTTCCCGCGCTTACTCTGGTATTATTATTGATGCACGCGGAAAGCTTCCTGTTCACGGAGAATTTGTAAAGGGTGACACAAATGCCTGCTTCTTCCCTACTATCTGGGACGAAAACATGAACATTATCTACGAAAAAAATGAAGTTGCACCGGATATAGTACGTCAGAACGGTCTTGTTACCTATGATTATTCAAACAGCACCGAGCGTTATGCCTGGCGTGTTGGAAATGACCCGCTTTACATAAGGGCAACAGAAGTTTTTGGCATTAACCGCACAGACCCTGTAATTAAGCGCAGCGATGCACTCAAGATTCTTACAGTACCTGAAAATATAAAGCTTTTGAACGAAGGAAAGGTTGTTATTCTTTTGGATCAGGACCAGCTTGTATACAATATTGCAACTGCCGAAAAAGACCGCACCTACTACGCAAAGTATGAAGCAGTTAAACAGTATTTCTACGAAAATGCAATCCCGGATGTTACTGTTACCGACAGTCTTGAAGGTATTCTTTTTGCAATTAATCTTAACTTCTATCCAGACTCCCCTGTTCTGCTCCCTGGCGAAAACGAAAGAGTTAAACAGATAGCAGAGCAGCTTAAAAAGCTTTTGGTAGATGACGGCTACACAATCTTAGTAGAAGGTCACACTGCTGACGTAGGTAAGCCTGTTGGACAGCTCAACCTTTCTATAGAGAGAACAAAAACTGTAATGGATGCACTTATAGACGAAGGCCTTGATAAATCACTGTTTACCTATAAGGCCTACGGCGGAACAATGCCAATTGCTTCTAATGACACAGAGGAAGGCCGCGCCCAGAACAGACGCGTTTACATTACTGACCGTCCCCGTGCTACTTATATTCAGAGAGACTGGTAAATTTGTCCATCAAGCCGTCTATTAAGTAACCGTACTTAAGAGACGGGAATATTACAAAATCCGGCCTGAACGCAATGGCATAAGGCTGAAGCATTTTTTCCTTAAGCTCCAGACATTCATCTTCTATCTTAGACTTAATCTTTTTGTAGTTGTCAATTGTAAGTCCCGGACTTATGATTGCAAATTTATCTCCATCAAAACGGGCGATAATATCGTTTGAACGGAAATGATGCTTTAAGATGTCGGCAAAGGTCTTTATTGCAAGGTCTCCCGCAGAATGTCCAAATTCATCATTTATCTTATTAAGATTTTTAAGGTCAAAATAGAGGATGAGTCCGCTCTGGGCCATTGCCTGAGAATATTTAAGCGCAGTATCTCCAAGCTCCATAAAGCCCTTTTGATTTTTAAGACCTGTAAGATAGTCTATATGAGTTACTTCATTTATGATGTTGTAGCCTTCGGTTACTGCAACCTTTGTTTTTAGATGCATTGAATATTCAAAGCTTTCGTCAATCTGAATGGAAACAGCTTTTGAAATAAGGTCATAAACACTTGTATCAAAGTTTCCGCGCCTCATGAGCATATAGCCGTACTGAATCTTATTTCTGAACAGCGCAACTGCTACAAAGCCTTCTCCCGAAAAATTAAGATATCCTTCTGGAACAATTGCATCGTTAGGATTAAACTCTATGGCCTGTGTAAACTTATTAAGCTTTTCGGAAGTAGAATAATCAAAGCAGGAAACAAGCCTTGCTTTTTGAGGAAGATTAAAATATTCAAAAGGCTTTTTAAATTCGGCCGGCTGGTCATAAAGCACAACTGCGGCAGCCTGAATACCAAAAGTAGTTACCTGTTTTGTAATGCGATTTCCTACCTTTTCTAAAACAAGGTCGTCGCGGATATAAGCATCCATCTGTGCTGCCTGAAAAACCTGCTGGCGTTTATTAAACCATTCTGTAACAGTAAAACGGTCGTTACTGCCTGAGGAATGCAAAAGGTCAAAGGAAATACAGTCCTGCGGTTCAAACTGCTTTTTGCTGTTTTTGTTTTTTGCAGTAGATTCGCGGAGAATTGCTTTTGCCTGTATTGTCTGAACCTCCGGAACTTCTTCGCAGTTTATCTGATTTATAAGAGTTCTTGCAGCTGCATAACCCTGATAGTATACCTGCTGGTTTATTGTTGTAAGAGTTGGGGTACAGAACGATGCTCTCTGCATGTCATCAAAACCGGTTATTACAATGTCTTCCGGTACTCGCAGATTTGCCCGCTGAGAACAGAAATCCATGCACGCAAAGGCAAGGTCATCGTTCATTGCAATTACAGCATCAAAATTAAAACGGTTTTTCTTTTTTGCATAATAGCTGCTCAAAAGACCGTAAGCCGATGCATAATGAAAATTACTTTTCCAAACCTCTATATTTGAAGATGGAATATTATTTTTTTTGAGTGCTTCTTTAATTGTTTCGGTACGCAGATTCATTTCTTTTGAATCGCTTTCTACACTCATAATGCCAAACTTTTTACAGCCCTGCTCCTTTACAAGATAGGTAATGAGTGCTTCCATTGATTTTTTTGCGTCGCAGATTATGGAAGGAATGCCGGGTATCTGATGTGCAAGACTTACAATTTTAAGCGGCTTGTAGGAACGAAGGTATGAGGTATACGCAGACTTGGACATACCGTGCAGCTGTGTGCCCGAAGATATGATTATTCCGTCTACGTTTTTTTCGTTTATCTGGGAAGAAATTGCCAGAAACTGGTAGTCGTGTCCAGACGCAAATGTACCTGGTTTGATTTTTCCAATCTGGTAAATGAGAAGCTCTACATTATGCTCCTTGCAGCAGGTTGTAATTCCACTGACAAGACACTCCGAATATTCAGAATTGAGATAGTCGGCAACAAATCCAATTCGTATTTTAGTACGTTTCATAATATATTTATTATAAGGGTAAAAGCGGGATTTGTCTATTTTTAATCCTTAATAATCTGTAAAGCCTTAGACTGGTATTCCGGGAGGAATTTTTTTACACCGCCGGATTCAAACTGAACCTGAATTACAAGCTCGCCTTCGTTATAAAAAGACTTTGTTATTACACCGTAGCCGTAATCGTCGTGGTAGAGTTTGGTACCTGGTGCCCATTTGCCGGAAGAGGTACCGTGTGCTTTTTGTGCGGTGTGTCCGTATGCTCCATAACCACCGTAAGCTCCCCAGGCTTGCGCACGAGGTTTATCACCAATTACCCTAAAGGCTTCTTCGGATTCCTGAATGAACATACTTGGAGTCATCATGCGAAGGCTTCCGTACAAAATGCGGCTTGCAGTAGAAGTAACATACAGTTCATTTTTTGCACGCGTTATACCAACATAAAAAAGCCTTCTCTCTTCTTCCAGATCTGCACCGGTTTTATCTTCTCGCGGAAATACTCCCTGTTCAAGCCCCGTAATTATTACCTTGTTGTATTCAAGACCTTTGGTATTATGCAGGGTAATAAGTGTTACACTGTCACCTGAATTTTCTTCGTTCTGAAGCTCAAGTGCACGGTCAAGATTGATTGCATCCAAAAAGGCAGTAAGCCCATCTATGCTGCATTCATACGGCACCGCACTGTTTACAAGCTCCTGAAGGTTTGCAAGACGCTGGGTTCCTTCAATTTCATCGCTCGAACGGTGATACTCATCAAGTCCTGATTTTTTGATAACTGCTTCTATAAAGTCAGAAAGCTTTTTGGATTTATCAAAGAAGGTCTGTAACTCTCCGTATATTTTTAAGAAAGCATCTGCACCCTCCGCAGCTTTTTTGGAAAGGTCCGGCATACAGTTACGGCAGGCATCCAGAAGACTTGAATAAGAAGCAGTTCCATCCGGAGCTACAGTCATAGCACTTTCCAGAATCTTATCCTGAGTTTTGTCACCAATTCCACGGGTAGGCTTATTTATAATACGCCTGAACGATATTTCGTCCTTTGGATTTGCGCACAGTGCAAGATATGCAAGAGTATCTTTAATTTCTTCGCGTTCGTAAAACTTAAGGGAGCCAACAACCACATAAGGAATATGACGGTGCAGAAAATCTTTTTCAAAGCCAAGCGACTGCGCATTTGTCCTGTACAAAATTGCCCAGTCGCTGTACTTACCGCCTTTTGCGATGGATTTTTCTATAAGCTCTGAACAGAACGAAACCTCGGTATTCTGGTCCGGCAGGTATGCAAGCACGGGCATTTTTCCGTCCCCTCGTTCGGCAATTAAAGTTTTTCCAAGTCTGTCTGTATTCTTTCCAACTACAAAGCTTGCTGCATCAAGAATCTTAGAGGTAGAACGATAGTTGCGTTCAAGACGAATTACCTGAGTGCCGGGAAAATGCTTTGAAAAGCTAAGGATATTCTGAACCTCGGCGCCGCGGAATTTATAAATGGATTGGTCGTCGTCACCTACTACACAAACATAATTATTGTAGCCTTCCTGCACACCCGAAAGCTTTTGAAGCAATTTAAACTGCGCAATGTTTGAGTCCTGATACTCGTCTACCATTATTACGTTAAAGCGCGAATGAACCTCGGATGCAATGAGTGCAGAATTATTCATTACAGTAACAGGCATCATAATAAGGTCACCAAAATCTACGTTACCTGTAGAACGCAATCGGTTTTCGTATTTTGCATAAATATCGGGAAGGTCAAATTCGCTGCCAATAAGTCCAAGATCATCCTTTGGGCTAAGACAGTAATCCTTTGCAAGAGCAATCTGATGTGCTGCAATTTTAGATTCCTTTTGGGAAAGTGACGGAACAGCCTTGCGTATAAGAATTGCCATGTCCTCGTCATCATAAACGGTAAAGCTCTGCTCTACCCCCGCATCTTCATAATACTTGCGCAAAAACCAGGATCCAAAAGAGTGAAAGGTTCTTATCTGAGCTTTTTCGGCAAGCGGCTCCATAGCAACTGCACGTTCACGCATTTCGTTGGCAGCTTTTTTTGTAAAGGTAACCGAAAGAATTGAATAAGGATTTATATTCTTCTGTCCTATGAGATATGCAATTTTTGTAGTGATTACGCGGGTCTTACCGGAACCGGCACCCGCAAGAATAAGAAGCGGAGAACCTTCGTGTTCAACTGCTTCTCTTTGTTCGGGATTCAGTACAGACAGAAACTGCTCAAGGTCATTTTCTGCCATGCTTCTTCCTTTTTTCCTTATAGAGCATTACATCGGCTTCGGCCATAAGGTTTTTGAGCATGGAAGATTTTTCGAGCGTTGCATAACCGACACTAACCGAAAGCGTATACGGCAGCTTATTTTCCTTAGAAACCTTTTTGCAGGCTTCGTCAATTTTTTTACGGATCAGCGGTACGTGTTCAATTATCATACCAGGTGCAACAATACCAAATTCATCTCCGCTAAGACGGCCTACAACATCGTTCATGCGGAATACTTTTTTGAATATTTCTGCAAGCATGCGGATTGCATTGTCTCCCGCGTCGTGACCGTAGGTATCGTTGATTTTTTTGAGGTTATCCATATCGGCGTAGAAAACAATACCCGCATTTTCCATTTCCTGAATAATATCCAGGGTGCGCTGACCAAATTCATAAAAGCCCCGTCGGTTCAAAATGCCTGTAAGCTCGTCGGTCTTGGACTGCATTGTAAGCGTTGCATTGTCTTCCTTAATTTCGGTGTACTTGTTTGTAAGCTGCTCTGCTTCCATAAGCTTGTTGGTGTATTCAATGGCAGAAGCAATAGAAGTAATGATAATCTTAAGATAGATACTGTAATCGGCAAATTTCTTTTTATTTACTCTGGCAATTAAATAACCGTAAATTGTTTCGCCCGAAAAAACCGGATGAAGTATATACTGCCCCGGATTATTATCAAGAGATGGTTCAGAAAAAATAACCTTACTTGGATTAAACTTCTTCTGGGGATTAAACTCTTCGGTGTTATGAACAATGTCGGAATACATGGCAAGATCCATTTTTTCCGGGATTATGCAGTCGTCGCTTGCATCCATGTAAATTGGCATGGGGAAAAGATTAACCACCATATCATCCATGGAACACAGGTGAACAATGTGCTTGAGGTTATAATAGAACTGGCGCATTGTATTTGCGCTCTTAAGAATGTCCAGCAGAATGATAATATTGTTGCGTTCATCAATATCGTTCATGTATTGATTAAGACGCGAAATCTGTCCCTTGTCTTCCTGTTCTACAACTCCTTCCGAATTGATGTAAATCTGGTCTCCCATTTCGAGCGAAATACAGCCGCACGACTGACGGAATTTTGGTTCAAGGTCGGAATACTGAATGCGATCAACATCTTTTCCGTCCAGAACATCCAGAGCTGTCTTTGCACAATTATAGCCCTGTCCGTAAATATTCTGATTGATTGTAGAAAGACGTGGATTAGAGCAGTTTGCAACCATGGAGTCGTCAAAGCCCACAACCTTAATATCCTTTGGAATAGAAAGTCCCAGCTCCTGCAAAACGCGGTAGGCACCAATTGCCATCATATCATTTGCACAGACAATTGCGTCAAAACCTACATCTGACTTTTTTTTGAGCACAGCTCTAAGTGCGGCCTCGGCATCAAAGTCGGTAAAGTTACCTTCAAAAAGATATTTTTCGTTAAACTTGAGCTTATTGGCAGCCATGGCTTCTTTAAAAGATTCAAGGCGCTCTATTGCTTCTTCGGATCCGGTTGCAGCCGCAGAAAGAAAAGCTATTTTTTTACAGCCGTGAACTTCCTTAAGGTGAGTTACTACATCCAGATAGGATTTTCTGCAGTTTGCAAGTACGGCGTAGGTGTTTGTAAGCTTGAGCGGAACAGCAGCAGTAATTACAGGGCGGCGTCCAAAACGGTTGAGTTCTTCTTCCAGTTCTGTCTGGCTCATTGTGGCACAGTAAACACCGGCTGCCACGATGATTGCATCTACTTCTTCTGAAAAAAGCAGGTCGGCACTGCTCCAATACTGGTAATCATAAGAACCAACCGTACTGTGAGGGAGCTTTGTCTGGGCATAGATAACTGCAACATCCTTATCGCTGAAATAATCATAGATGCCGTTCAAAAAGTCTGTACTGTATTCAATATTAAATGTTGGTATCAATACCCCAATTTTTTTCATACAAACACCAATATATATTCATTATAACCTAGAATTTAATATAATGATAGTTCTTTTTTATAAAATACGTTTCATAAAATTGTTTGCCAGAGTAACTGCTATGCCCCAAATTTCTTTTCCAGAAGGTTACCGTCCAAATCAAAAATAAATGAATAGTCACCTCCACGCACATTTTTATTTTTTGGTTCAAAATATATCTTTACTTTGGTGCTTTCATATTTTAAGGTTATATCAAAATCATCTAACTTTATAAGATACCTTTTCCAGAAATCTTCTCTTGTTTCATAATTCCAGTCACGAAGTTTTAAATACAGGATGTAATCGTTTTGGTCATGAATTTCAAATGTATTAATATCTGTTTCAGAAGCAAACCGTTCAAATTCTTCTATGGATGCTTTATCATGCTCAAAAAATACAAGACCATTTTCTTTTATTTCTTCACAACATAATAAAATAAACTTTAAATCTTGTCCGTCTAATTTTTTTTGTTCCTTTGCAAATACTGAATTAAAATTGCCGTTTCCAAGAAAAATAATAATACTTACGATAATTATGCTTATTCTTTTTGTCCATTTCATTTTTTAATTCTACACTCATTCTTAGCTTGTTGTCAAAAATTTCTTTGACTTCGTTGTTTTTGCCGTAGGTGTAAGAAGTTTCACGGTTTGTACTTAAAAGTTTTATTCTATTTTCTGCGTCATCATATTCAAAATAAACTTCTTCGCCGGTTGTTACATCTTTCTGATAAATAAGGCGGGCACCGCTGTCATAGCGGTAAACAGTTTTTCCGTAAGCATTCTGTGCTTCGGTTATGTTTCCAAGAGAGTCATAAACAAAAATGTTTTCTGAACCGTCCGAATAAGTAACTGTCCTTGTTGTCCGGTTCTGACTGTAAGTTATGGTCTGTATTGAATTGTCAAAATTTTTCTGTATTTCAAGTTCTCCGTTTGCATCGTAAAGATAAGTTTGCTCAAGTCCAAGCCTGTTCTTCTCGTTTACAAGCCTGCCGAATACATCATAATTATAAATGTAATCTTCCCCGTTTCCGTCCTTTACGGTCACGGTTCTGCCGTCTTTTCCGTAGTTATATGATTCGACACCTTCTCCTCCGCATAAGACTTTTTTTACCCTGCCGCCGTCATCGTATTCATAAACCTTCTCGCTGTCAGCACGACTTTTCTCAGAAACCAATCTTCCGGCTTTGTCGTAAGATGCTGTGTATACTGTTCCACAGTCGTCTGTTACCTTTTCAAGCAGACCTATAAAATTGTAGAAATTCTACCCTCAATTATCTTTTTTTAAAATATTCATATATCTTTATTAATACAAAAACAGGTAAAGCAGAAAACAAAAACATAGCAA
>JAEEGK010028174.1_pt1 | contig 11293 bp, 8 predicted proteins | sample 8958771 | NCBI WGS metagenome assembly JAEEGK01 (sample SAMN16246547, study PRJNA631951) | gut metagenome | biome: gut microbiome; feature: rumen; material: SC-attached | host: Bos | place: Iran: Karaj | collected 2018-10 | reverse complement strand
CTCGGAACCACTGCGCGGATAGAGGGGCTGACTCACCGAGTTGCGTGACAGCACAAAGTTATAACTAAACAGGTTAAAGGTACCATTGCCATCACCCACGTTAAGGAACGTCGACAAATAGTTGTTCAGCTTGTATCGTTTAAAGTTGAGCCCATGATACACAGAGAAGTAGTCGTCAGGCCAGGTCAAGCGACGACCCAAGCCGATGGTACCACCCGTCATGTTGAACCAACCATATTTTTCATCTCCCTTTTCATAGTTGTTAGTATAGAATGCTTGGTAAAATGAAACCGAGAATGCATTGGGCTTGCGGCCACCCAACCAAGGCTCGGTAAACGAAATGCTGTAGGTAATGTATCTTCTGCCCAAGGTGCTCACGGTCAACGAGAGTTTCTGTCCATCGCCCATCGGCAAGGGTTTCCAAGCCTTCTTGTTGAAGATGTTGCGCATGGAGAAGTTGGAGAACTGCAAACCTGCTTCCAGCATCAGCATCTTAGCAGCAAAACCAGCCGAGAAACGAATCTGGTCGGCGGCGGCTTCCTCCACGGAATAGCTAATGTCGACGGTGTTGTCGGAAGGATTGGGCTGCACATCAGGGTTGATGCTCTCCTGGGCGAAGAAGCCCAAAGTGGCCAACTCACGCACCGAGCGCACCACATCGCTACGGCTGAACAGCTGTCCAGGACGGGTGTAAAGCTCACGCAAAGCCACATGGTCGTAAGTCTTTGTGTTTCCCACTAACGTCACGTTGTTGATGCGAGCTTGTTTGCCTTCGGTGAGGCGGATTTCAAGGTCGATGGAGTCATTCTCCACCTGAACCTCGACAGGATCGACCCGGAAGAAGAGGTAGCCATCGTCCATATAGAGCGAGCTGACGTCGAGAGTGGTCTCGCTGTAGGTCAGGTTGGCGTTGAGCAGTTCCCTATTGTAAACATCACCTTTCTTGATGCCGAGGATGTTGTTAAGGGTCTCATCGCTGTATTTGGTGTTGCCTGTCCAATCGATGTTACGGTAGTAGTATTTGTTGCCTTCATCGATGACTAGATCGATGCCAATGTTACGGTCATCGATAGGATAGACCGAGTCTCTGACGATGATGGCATCGCGAAAGCCCTTGGCGTTGTATTTCTCGATGATGTTCCTCTTGTCGTCGCGGTAGTTCGACTCCAAGAACTTGGAGCTCTTGAAGATTCGGGGTCTATAGTTTTCGTAGAAGTATTCTTCCACGGTATTGATAGCCTTCAAAGGCTTAAGGGTAAAGACATTGGCGAGGGTATTGACCACGGCTGGACCAAGCGGGTCAAGGGGGTTGAAGTAGCCTCGTTGCTTGGTCTCTTTCATGGCGGAGAGAATCTGAACGTCGGAAACGTTCTCATTGCCATAGATGTTGATGGCTCCGATTTTGACTTTATGGCCTTTGTTGACATCGATGATGAGATCGACATAGTTGTCGCGGGCAGTGTCGGGCACCTGTTGGATGGTGACCTCGGTGTTGAGGAAGCCCTTATCGGCGAAGTAATCTTCGATGATGCGACGGGTCTTGGTCTCGAGGTGGTTGGTGGCGATGTCACCACGACTTAAGTTGATTTTATTACGGATGTCATCGGCTTCTGATTTCTTGACGCCGTTGAAAGAGAATTTGGAGACGCGCGCACGTTCTTTGACGACGATTTGGAGGAAGATCTGGTCACCGATGATGTTGGTGGCATTGATGGCCACGTCCTCGAACATGCCTTGTTCCCAAATCTTACGGATGGCGTTGGCGATGTCATCGCTAGGCACTTGTATCTCATTACCCACTCGGAGTCCAGCAATCATGCTGAGGACACTTGGATCGACGAATTTGGTTCCTTCGACGGTGATGCCAGCGATTTCGTATTTGCGGGGGTTGCCGTAATCGATGTCGGAGAGGTCGTCGCCAATACGTATTTGGGCATTCGCCGTGGTCGCCACAAGAAGCATCATGGCGAGGCTGAGTAGTATTTTAAAGGGATTAAGGCGTATCGATTTTGTCATCAATTTCATGGTTTAAGTTGTTCGCTAGTCTTGCCAAAACGGCGTTCACGGTGCTGGAAGTCGAGGATGGCCTCATAGAGGTCATCTTTTCGGAAGTCCGGCCAATATCGGTTGGTAAAATAGAGTTCGGAATAGGCGAGTTGCCAAAGCAGGAAGTTGCTGATACGGAGTTCACCGCTGGTTCGGATCAACAGTTCAGGATCGGGGATGTTGGCAGAAGGAAGATAAGCCCTCAGGGTGTCTTCGTTGATGTCGTTGGGGTTGATTCGTCCTTCCTTGGCTTCGGCGGCGATACGTCGCACGGCCTCGGTGATCTCCCATCGGCCAGAGTAACTCAAGGCGAGGTTCAGGACCATGCCAGAACAATTGGCGGTAGTGTCGATAGCCTCTTTGAGCTGCCGATAATTCTCTTTAGGCATCCTTTCCACATCGCCAGTGACGACAAGACGGATGTTGTTTTTGACCAGGGTTGGCACTTCGTTTTTCAGTGTCTGTCCAAGCAAGAGCATCAGACCACCGACTTCTTGTGCGGGTCGATTCCAGTTCTCGGTGGAGAAGGCGAAGAGGGTAAGATAACCGACTCCCAGTTCGGCGCATGCTTCATTGACCTCACGCACCGACTTGATGGCACTTTGGTGGCCGAAAAGGCGCGGCTTCCCCTGTTCTTTGGCCCAACGTCCATTGCCATCCATAATGATGGCAATATGTTTGGGCAGGCGTTCTATGTCGATTTGTTCTTTTAGTGTCATGTCAATAACTATTTACCCTACAAGCTCCTCCGCCCGGAAGCGGGATTTTCCAAGTCAGTGAGATGGTGATGCTTCCGAACCAATCCATGGACTGTGAGTTACTCATCTGTTGATACTCCTTGAACAGGCCCGTTTGGTCCGTCAAGTCATAACCTCCAGCCGGGTTGCCTCCTTGGACGATATTCACTTCATATTCTTTCAATACGTTACCATTCTTATCCTTCATAACGGTGCCATCCTTGTCATGTCTATCCTTGCTTTTGACCGTGGCAAAATAATGGTTATCCACTCCTTGATAGAGGAAATCCAAGCCATCGAGACGATCTGTCAAGGTATAATGCATTCGCCATTCGATGCTGGTGGCAAGGTGTTCACTAATGGAGAACTTGCATCCAAAACCGAAGGGAATGGAGTAGCTGACTCCGGTATTCATGGACTGCCAGGCTTGATTGAACGCTTTGAGGTTTTGAGGCACGGAGTCGCCCGCGAACTCGATTTGTTGTTCCCTACTGAGGAGAGGAGCCGTCTTGTATGTGAATCGGGAGATTCCACCAAAGAGATAAGGAGATACGGTGCTTCCTATTCTTCCCGTATAAAAATCGAGAAAGTTGAATTCGAACATCAAGCTGACATCGTTGATGATGGCTCTGAAGCTCTTTTCACGTTCAGGTCGCCAACCGGCGATAGTATCGGTGCTTTGTATCATGGAGTGGGCATAGTTGATCCGGAAGGCCCAACGTGAGTCGTGGTTGTAACGGATCAGGCCGCCATATTCGTAACCAGGTTCGCTAAAGAAGTTCACGGTGTTGATGTCGTTGATGGTCATGGCCATGCCGCCATAGGGGCCGAGTTCGATGGTGCGAGGAGATTGGGCACACAACGACCCACCCCACCCCAAGAAGGCCAGGAACATGGTTATCAGCACAAAAGACAATCTTTGCTTCATAGTATAAAAGTTTGCAAAGTTAAGACTTTTTTTTACGTGACAACGCAAGAAATCAATTTCTATTGTCTTTTCCCCACATCAGCTTGTTGCGGATTGTGCTGTAGAAGTCGGTGCCTTCCATTCGGACGGTACGGAAGTGGAAGTCGGCCTTTCGGACGACGAGTTCCACGGAGGTGTCAAGGGCGCAAACGCGAGAGTCCATGCTGAACACGAATTTCTTCTCCCTCCCTTCCACTTGGATGCGGACCACGCTGTCGTCAGGGATAACGATAGGACGTACCGTTAAATTGTGTGCAGCGATGGGAGTGATGACGAAATTTTTGGCATCGGGGGTTAGGATGGGGCCTCCAGCGCTCAACGAGTAAGCCGTGGAGCCGGTAGGCGTGGCCATCAGGATGCCGTCGCCCCAGTAGGTGTTGAGAAACACGTCGTTGACAAAGACTTTGATGGCTAGCAGCGAATGCTCAGGGATGCGGATGATGTTTATCTCGTTGAGGGCGTAGTTAACCCTATCGTCAAACACGCCTTGAGGCGACACCAATTCGATAAGCGAACGGCACTCCGTGGTATATCGTCCTTCCATGATCTGAGTGATGGCTTGGTGGATCTCTTCCTTGGCAACACTGGAGATGAAGCCCAATCTTCCCATGTTGATCCCCAGCACCGGGATGCCAGAGTCGCCAACGAGAGGCACTGCATCAAGGATGGTGCCGTCACCTCCGATGGAGAGAAGCATATCGACATTGTCGGGAAGTTTGCTTCGACGAGCGAAACAGTCCACCACTTCCACATGGTTATCCACCAATTCCTGAAGCAGTTGTCGATAATAGATCTCGTTTTCAGGGGCAATGGTCTTACCAAATAGTGCAATTCTCATCATTGTTATCCTAATTAAATGTTCAGGTAGCGCATCAGATGCGAGTAACGGTCGAGGAGATCGTTGTTCTCGCCTGGTGAGCTGAATGTGTTAGCTACATTGTAGTTGTATCGGTAGAAGCTTTGGATGAGTGACCCACAATCCGCTTTGTTGACCAGGATATTGACCATGATTCTTCCCGGCTCGCCTTCGATGGCCTCGATGCAGAGGGCGAGGATTTTAGCGTCGTCGTCTTCCACGATATGGGCGATCTCGGAAAGGCTATAGTCGTAGCTACCCATCTCGAGTTGGATGAGGCATGCTTGTTCGTCATCGAGACGTTTCATCATCAATTCTTTAATCGTCAGTTCCATAGCTCCAGTCTTCATCATTATACATTCTCAGGTAGTTGGAATATCGCCAGGGTGCGATGTCATGGTCATCGACGGCTTGTTTGACGGCGCAGCCTGGTTCGTGGGTATGGGTACAGTTGGCGAAGCGGCATTGGCTCATACGGTCGCGCATCTCTGGGAAGCGTTGTGCGAGGGTCTCTTTTTCCATGTCGTAAAGGGCGAACTCGCGGATCCCCGGGGTGTCAACGATCCAGGCACCGAAGGCCAGAGGATGCATTTCGGCGAAAGTCGTGGTATGTTTCCCTTTGTTATAGACGTCGGAGATTTCGCCGATGCGAACGTTAAGGTCTGGGTCGAGGGCGTTGACCAGTGCCGACTTACCCACACCGGAATGTCCGGCGAAGAGACAAATCTTGTCTTTCATCAGGTTCTTGAGCTGATCGATGGCGTGGCCTTTCTTGGCGGAGACGGCGAAGGAGACATAGCCGAGCTTTTGGTAATACTGCATCAGGTCGTTTGCCTCTTCTCTTTGGCTTTCATCCCAGAGGTCGCATTTGTTGAAGATGAGTGCGGCGGGGATATGATAGGCTTCGGCGGTTACGAGGAAGCGGTCGATGAAACCCGTCGAGGTACGGGGTTGGGTGATGGTGGCCACGACGATGGCCAAATCGACGTTGGAGGCGATGATATGGGAGGCTTTGCTAAGGTTGACCGACTTACGCACGATGACGTTGTTGCGAGGTTCGATGGTTTTAATGACGCCAGTTTCTTTGCCGGGTTCTTGTTCAAAGAGGACATTGTCGCCCACGGCCACGGGGTTGGTGGAGCGCAGTCCGTCGAGGCGTATCTTGCCTCGCAGTCGGCATTCCCACCGCTTTCCTTGTTCATCGCTTACGACGTACCAGCTACCCGTTGACTTGATGACTTTTCCTTTCATTTGGGGCACAAAGATACAAAAAAACTTCTGTCTTAGCCCAGAAAAAGTTTGGCAAAGATTCCCCAAACTATCCCTTCCGATTTGAACAAGTCAATCCAACAACGGGAAAACACAACATAAAATAACATTAATATAATAAAATATATTATTTTTGCTGATATTTTTAATTCTATCATGAATAGTCAATTATTATATCAAATTGCCATCACCATGGTTCCGGGAATCGGCGACATCAGCGGGAAACGACTTATCGCCTATTGCGGTGACGTTGAAGGCGTGTTCCATGAGACCAGAAAAGCCTTGGAGAGAATCAACGGCATGAGACAAGCTACCATCAACGCCTTATGCCAGCCAAAGGAACTACTCAAACGAGCCGAGCAAGAGATTGCCTTCATCGAACGAAACCACATCCAACCTTTATTCTACCTGAACCAAGACTACCCACGCCGGCTGCTGCAATGCGATGACAGTCCGATGATGCTTTATTACAAAGGCAACGCCAACCTCAACGCCAAACGTGTGGTGGCCATCGTGGGCACACGCAACATCACCGACTATGGAAAAGAGAATTGTACACAGCTCGTAAACGAACTCGTCGAAGAGCAAGTGTTACTGGTGAGTGGACTCGCCTATGGCGTCGATACCGTGGCACATCAAACGGCTGTCAAGGTCGGCATTCCTACCGTGGGAGTGCTCGGCAATGGATTGCAACAAATTTATCCCGCAGCCAACAAACGCCTCGCACAAGACATGCTCGGTAACGGAGGCCTCCTCACGGAGAATCTGAGCGGCACCCAGCCCGACCGCGAGAACTTCCCTCGGCGCAACCGCATCATCGCCGGCATGGCCGACGCCATCATCGTCGTAGAATCAGCCTTAAAAGGCGGCTCGCTGATCACCGCCGACATCGCCAACTCCTACAACAGAGAAGTATTTGCCTATCCCGGAAAGGTCATGGACCTCTATAGCCAAGGATGCAACTACCTCATCCGCACCCACCGAGCCCATCTGATGGAAAACGTTACCAACCTGAGATATATCATGCGCTGGGAACAAGCTGAGCCCGCCAAGGAACGACAGACAACGCTCTTCCGCGACTTCACCGAGGAGGAAAAACGCATCATGCACTGTTTCGAACAACGAGCCGTGGTTGGGCTCGACGACATGATTGTGGAAACGGAGCTGAGCATGACCAAGTTGGCTGCCTTGTTGCTCAACCTGGAGTTCGATGGCATCGTGACGGCATTGCCAGGAAAACGATACCAGAGAACATGACCCTTAATCGAGCTTCAGCACGGCGAGGAAAGCGGACTGCGGGACTTCAACGCTGCCAATCTGGCGCATGCGTTTTTTACCTGCCTTCTGTTTCTCAAGGAGCTTGCGTTTACGCGACACGTCACCGCCATAGCATTTGGCAGTCACGTCCTTACGCACCTGACGCACAGTCTCACGAGCGATGATCTTGGCACCAATGGCCGCCTGGATGGCAATGTCGAACTGATGGCGAGGGATGAGTTCCTTGAGCTTCTCGCACATGCGACGGCCAAACTCATAAGCATGGTCACGGTGAATCAAGGTTGACAAGGCATCGACCGACTCTCCGTTGAGCATGATGTCGAGCTTGACCAAACTGGCCTCTTGATATCCCGCAATGTGATAGTCAAAGGAGGCATATCCCTTGGAGATGGATTTCAGCTTGTCGTAGAAGTCAAAAACAATCTCGCTGAGCGGCATCTGGAAAGTCAACTCCACACGGTCGGTAGAGAGATAGACCTGATTTTTGAGAACGCCTCGTTTCTCAATGCAGAGAGTCATTATAGGCCCAGTAAACTCATTTTTAGAGATAATCTGGGCGATGATATAGGGCTCTTCGATATGGTCGATCTTGGTCACCTCGGGCAGGCCTGAGGGGTTATGCACCTCAATCATCTCTCCATCGGTCTTGAAGCATTTAAAGGAAACGTTGGGCACGGTGGTGATGACGTCCATGTCGAACTCGCGGTCAAGACGTTCCTGGATGATCTCCATATGCAGAAGACCGAGGAAGCCGCAGCGGAAGCCGAAACCGAGGGCTGCTGACGACTCGGGTTCCCACACCAAGGAAGCGTCATTGAGTTGCAGTTTCTCTAGAGAGGCCCGAAGCTCTTCATAGTCGTCGGCATCGACGGGGTAGATTCCGGCGAAGAGCATAGGCTTGACGTTCTCAAAACCGGCCACCGGTTGGTCACAAGGATTCTCCACATGGGTAATGGTGTCGCCTACCTTGACTTCTTTGGAGGTCTTGATACCGGAGATGATGTAGCCCACGTTGCCCGCAGAAAGCTCCTTCACCGGCACCTGCCGAAGTTGCAACACTCCGATCTCGTCGGCATTGTATTCTTTCCCCGTGGCAAAGAACTTGACCAGGTCGTTGGTGCGGAGGGTGCCGTTCACGATGCGGAAGTAGGCGATGATGCCTCGATATGAGTTGAACACCGAATCGAAAATCAGTGCTTGGAGTGGAGCCTCGGGGTCGCCTTTAGGGGCGGGAATCTTCTCGACGATGGCGTCGAGGATGGCCGGCACGCCCTCGCCAGTGCGGGCACTCACACGCAGGATGTCGTCAGGGTCGCAACCCAGCATATCGACAATCTGATCTTCAACGATATCAACCATGGCGCTGTCCATGTCGATCTTGTTCATCACGGGGATGATCTCCAGATCATGTTCGAGGGCCATGTAAAGGTTGGAGATGGTCTGAGCTTGGATGCCTTGGGTGGCATCAACAACGAGGAGGGCGCCTTCGCAAGCAGCGATGGAGCGTGACACCTCGTAAGAGAAGTCCACGTGACCAGGGGTGTCGATGAGGTTAAGGGTATAGACTTCGCCTTGATAGGCGTATTTCATCTGGATGGCGTGGCTCTTGATGGTGATGCCACGCTCACGCTCAAGGTCCATGTCGTCAAGCACTTGATCGACGAGTTCTTTCTCACTGACCGTCTTGGTGAGCTCAAGAAGTCGGTCGGCCAAGGTCGATTTGCCGTGGTCGATATGGGCGATGATGCAAAAGTTTCGGATGTTCTTCATGGGGCGCAAAAATACAAAATTATCCGTTCTGTCCACGAGCCTCATCGAATTTCGCCCGCATGGTGGGGTTGTTGCGTGTCAGCTTCTTGATGGTCAAGTCATCAATCTTGTCGTTGGCAAGGCGCAGGTTATTCTCTGAGCCCACGAGGGCTTCTTTTACTTTCTGGAGATGTGCTATGGTCTTGTCGATCTCGTCGATAGCCGCCTGATATTTTTCATAAGCGAGACGGTAGTTTCGGCCGAACTTGTCTTTGAACTCGTTAAGTTGGTTCTCGAAGTTGGTGACGTCGATTGACTGGTTTTGGGCGATGGCCAGCTGTTTCTTGTAACCGACACTCTTCTTGGAGGTCTGGACGAGGAGGGTAATGAGCGGGATGAAGAACTGGGGACGAATGACATACATCCTAGGATAGCGATGCGAAACATCGACAATACCGGTGTTGTAGAGCTCGCTGTCAGGTTCAAGGAGGCTGACGAGGACGGCAAACTCACAGTTCTTGGCATTACGGTCGGCATCGAGTTTCTTGAAGAAATCCTCGTTTTTATGCTTGGTGGCAGTCTCGTCCATCTCGTTTTTCATCTCGAACATGATAGAGATATATTCCGTGCCTTCGTCATAGTCACGGAAGATGAAGTCGCCCTTACTGCCGCCCGAGGCGTCGTTGTCTTTCTCGAAATAAGCATTGGGAAACAAGGGGCGCACTCGGTCGAACTCGGTACTACAATGGATCTCAAGGGTCTCCCCCACCATCTTGGTTGAGAGCCGGCTTTTAAGGTCTTTGTAGTAATCGACTTGTTCCTGGGCGCTCTTCAGCTTGCCTTCGTATTGTTCCTTGAGCACGGCCATCTTTGAATCGGCTTCAGCGCGTTTCACATCGGCATCTGACTTCAGTTTGGTGATTTCGTTTTCTTTTTGGTTCAGGTATGCCTGTGCCTTCTGCCTCACCTCCATCACAGCCAGCTCTATCTCCGTTTTCTTCTGCTGCCCGACAGACTCCAGGTCTTTCTTCAGTTGGGCAATCTCCAAGGCTTTCCGATTGATTTCCAAGTCTTTTCGATTCAACGCTGCCTGATGGTTTTTCTCCAATTCAGCTTCAGCGGCTTTTTGTTCGGCAAGATGCTGCCGATGAAGTTCATCCAGCCGTCGGTTGACTTCCTGGTCGAATTCTTTGGTTTTAACTTGACTCAGAATGGCGGCGTAATCCGCTTCATCGACGGTAAAAACGTTTCCACATTTGGGGCATTTCAGTTCTCTCATGGTATTTAGCATATTTATTCTACATCATAATGACCCAGGTACACCAATCCCAGGTTACCGTCGATGGCAATCTTGTCGCCCATATTCAACGGATGGCCATTGAGTTGGCCGAATTCGTCATCGACATCCACATCGAGTCCGTCGCAGCTGACCACGCAGACTTTGCCGAGACGCACTGCTGTGACAGCTGCGTGTGAAGTGGCACCACCACGGGCGGTGAGCAAGCCGTCGCAGTCGAAGATCATGCCGATGTCGTCAGGAACCGTGTCAGGACGGACCAAGATGACATGTTCCTCGGGTTGCTGTTTGCGCAACAGTTCTATCTGCTGGGGATTGAAAGCGCAGAGACCGTTCAAGGCACCTCCACCGATACCCATGCCATGGCCGATTCGATTCATCTCATCAGGCGACAGGACAAATTCCGCAGGTTTTTCTTCCGTCTTCAGATCCTGGTCTCTCGTCTGCAAGATATAGAAGTCGTCGGGGTTGTCGCTCTCAAAAGTGAATTCGATTTCTTGTGGGCTATAGCCAAGTTCCTCGGTGAGTTTCACGGCAGTGTTATAGATTTTCTTATACATGTCGGGCAGCATCGTCTGCATTGATGGACCTTCCAATCCAGCGGCCTTACGTTGGGTTTCCCCTATCGGCAACGGTTTGACCAGACCGCCCACGATGTCCTCTCCCTGACTGCGCAAGGTGAAGTCGCCATAGAGATGCACGCCTGGACGTTCACGATGCGGATTCTGAGTGAACACCACTCCGGTACCAGAGGTCTCACTGCGATTGCCGAAGATCATCTGTTGCACAATGACGGCGGTACCCCAATTCTCCGACATGCCTAGGTGACGGCGATAGGCCAAGGCACGTTCGGAATTCCAGGAGTCGATGACCATGTTGACGCATTCGATGAGCTGCTTGAACGAGTCTTGTTCGAAGTCCACGCCATGCTCCAGCAAGATGCGTTTGTAGGCCAAAGCGATCTCACGCATCTGCTCAACGCTAAAGTCGGCCTTCATGATGACGTTGGTCTTTTGCTTGTAAGCATTGCTCTCATCGTCGAACACGTCACGTTCGATGCCGTGTGCCATGCCCCAGCTTTGCAACAGTCGCCG
>JAEEGK010028172.1_pt1 | contig 11294 bp, 11 predicted proteins | sample 8958771 | NCBI WGS metagenome assembly JAEEGK01 (sample SAMN16246547, study PRJNA631951) | gut metagenome | biome: gut microbiome; feature: rumen; material: SC-attached | host: Bos | place: Iran: Karaj | collected 2018-10 | reverse complement strand
GTAGGCTGTCTGCAAGCTTAGAAATGAATGTTTCACGTGAAACATTGTATAATATATTAAAAATAGCACTAAAAATTAAATAATACTCTATGTTTCACGTGGAACATAGTAAATGATTAATAATTTATGTTAATTAAATAATTATTTTGAGCATTAATAACATTATATGTAATGTTTCACGTGAAACATTACATAATTAAAACTATATATTTACTAATTTATATTTTTATTTAATAATTAATATTAATGATGTTCCACGTGGAACATCGTGATTTAATAGAAATATAATCTATGTTCCACGTGAAACATACCTTATTTATATATAAATATATATTATTATATAAAGAAACATATAAAATTATTTCCTGGGAAATAATTATAAACTTCCTATAAAACTAAAATATCTAATGTTTCACGTGAAACATTGATAAAATGATTGCATTTTAAATAAAATATGTTATTATATTTATGGTGCAATAAATATTAATGGAACCAGGTCAGGACAGGAATGTAGCAGCCTTAACGTTCTATATTTATGTGCACCTTTTTTAATTATAAAAGGTGATATTATGGATAATGATATTAAATATATGAAAATAGCGCTTAAAGAAGCACAAAAAGCTTATAATAAAGGTGAAATACCTATTGGTGCAGTAATAGTTAAAGATGATAACATTATAGCTAAAGCTTATAATTTAAAAGAATCTAGACAACAATCAACTAAACATGCAGAAATAATAGCTATAGAAAAAGCTTCTAAAAAACTTAATAATTGGAGATTATTAGATTGTACTTTATATGTGACGATGTTTCCATGTCCAATGTGTGCAAGTGCAATAAATCAAGCACGTATTTCTAGATTGGTTTATGGTACAATACCAGAATATGCAGATCAACAAACTGTGGATAAAATATTATCTGATAAAAACTATGGATTACCTGTTGAAAAAACGGGTGGTATTCTTGAAAAAGAGTGCTTAGAATTAATACAAAAATTTTTTGTAAAAAAGAGGTAATAATTGTGTAAATTATTACCTTTTTACTGTATAATATATATAGGGATTATGGAGGTGTATTATGTCTTATCAAGCATTATATAGAAAATATAGACCATCTACGTTGGAAGATGTAATTGGCCAGGATGTAGTAATAAAAATATTAAAAAATGCGGTTATTAATAATAAAGTAGGTCATGCATATTTATTTTCAGGACCTAGAGGTATAGGAAAAACAACTATTGCTAAAGCATTTGCTAAAACTGTAAATTGTTTAGATTTAAAAGATGGAATATCTTGTGAAAAATGTAAAAATTGTAAAGCAATAAATGAAACTTTATGCCCAGATATTATCGAAATAGATGCTGCATCAAATAATGGTGTAGATGAGATTCGTGAAATTAAAAATAAAATAAACTTAGTTCCTAGTGAATTAAAATATAAAGTATATATAATCGATGAGGTACATATGTTATCTATTGGTGCATTTAATGCATTACTTAAAACATTAGAAGAACCTCCTGAACATATAATCTTTATACTAGCTACTACTGATCTACAAAAAGTACCAGCTACTATAATATCTAGATGCCAGTGCTTTGAATTTCATCGTATAAGTAAAGAAAATATAGTTGAAAGATTAAAATATATAATTAAAACTGAAAAACTAAAAGTTGATGATGAAGTATTAGATAGAATAGCTGAATTATCTGATGGTGGCTTAAGAGATGCAGTTGGTATGTTAGATAAGTTATCAGCATATTCTACTGATAATATAACTTTAGATGATTTTGAAAAAGTAAATGGAATTGTATCTATTGAAGATAAAGAAAAATTCTTAGATTACTTACAAGAAGGCAATGTATCAGAATTAATTAAGTTTATTGATCAAATATATGATAATGGAAAAGATTTAATAATATTTGTTCAAGATATGTTAGAAATGTGTAAGAATAAGACTATTGATTACTATTTAAATAATAGTGATGTAGATGTTAAATTTTTACTTGATCTAGCAAATGTTTTAAATGAGATATCTAAGACTATTAAGATAACTACTGATGTTAAAACAATCTTAGAAATAAATCTTTTATCATTTATGAATAGGAATAATAAACAGGTTGTTGTTGAAAAAGTTATAGAAGAAAAACCTATAGAAAAAAAATCCACAAAACCTGTTGAAAAAGAAGCAAAAGAGGAACAAATTATTTCCCAGGAAATAATTTCTGAGGAAATTAGTGAAGAAGATAACATAAATAATAATGAGATTTGTAAACAAATAGTTAATAATTGCTTTGCTAAGGCAAGTAAAACATTAAAACAAGAATTTGAAGAAAACTGGAAGAAAATATCAGATTATGCACTAGATTCAAAATTAGGAGCAGCTGCTAGTTTTATATCAGATGCTAAAATATGTGCAGTATCTGAAAATGAATTAGTACTATCATTTGAATATAATTCGATGATTGAACGTGGTTATAACTTACTAGATAAGATTCAAAACTTACTAGATAAAGTTTATAATAAAGAGTATGATATAGCATTTCTTACATATGAACAATGGGAAAATGAAAAGAAGGAATTTATTGAAAACAAAAATAATGGAATAACTTATGAATATAAACCAATTGAACATAAGAAAGAAAAGAAAGTATCTAAGAAAAAAGAAGAAACAATAACATCTCAAGCAATTGAATTGTTTGGTGATGATATGATTGCAGTTAATTAGAAAGGGTGATTATAATGAATATGCAAGCATTAATGAGACAAGCTCAACAATTACAAAATGATATGATGAAAGCAAAAGAAGAAATTGATAATATGGAATTTACTGGAACTAGTTCTTTTGTAAGTGTATTAGTTAAAGGAGATAAAACAGTTAAAAAAGTTATTATAAATAATGATGATATAACTGGTGATGATAAAGAAATGATTGAAGATATGCTAGTTGTAGCACTAAATGATGCTATGAACCAAATAGATAAAGTAACAGAACAAAAAATGGGTAAGTTTAGTAATATGATGCCTGGTGGATTATTTTAGGTGATAATATGTATCCAAGTAGTCTAGAAGAATTAATAGAATCATTTAAGTATTTACCTGGTATAGGTGAAAAGACTGCAGAAAGAATGGCTTTTGCGATTATGGATATGGATGAAGAAAAAATTGATCAATTTTCTGATAGTTTAAAGAAAGTAAAAGAAACAATTCATCGTTGTCCTAAATGTAACAGTTTAACTGATAAAGAAGAATGTATAATATGTTCTGATAAATCACGTGATAATAAAACACTTTGTGTAGTAGAGGATCCTAAATCTGTTTTCTTATTTGAAAAGTTAGCATTATTTAAAGGAAAATATCATGTACTTAATGGATTAATATCTCCACTAGATGGCGTTAATCCTGATGATATAGATTTAGATAAACTAATAGATAGAGTTAAAAATGAAGAATTTAAAGAAATTATACTAGCTTTTAAACCAAGTATTGAAGGTGAAACAACATCACTTTATATTAAAAGAATATTAGGTGATATGGATTTATCAATTACTAAAATAGCTAGTGGTATACCAATGGGTGCAGATATGGAATATATGGATGCAATGACATTGGAACGAGCATTAATAGATAGAAAAGATGTAGAATAAAAAATATAATAAAACATACTTTTAAATAGGTGATAATATGAAGAAAAAAATATTTGAACTATTTAAAAGAGTATTATTTAGTTTTATAGTTTTATATAGTTTTAATACAATAGGCACTAATTTTAATACAATAATACCAATTAATATAATAACAGTAGCATTAATAACAGTATTAGGATTACCTGCTTTATTCTCATTAGTTTTCTTGCTAGTAATTGCATTTTTTTTTTCTAGATGAGGTAGGCAAATATAAGGACGGGCAGCGATTGTTTTATGAAGGAATACAGATTAGTATTGTTAATAATAAGATTAGTCATGCTTATTTAATAGAAACTAATGGTTATTTAGATAGTTTTGATTTAATAATTAGCTTTGTTAAAGATATTTTTGCTAAGTATATAACTAATGAAGAAGAATTAGAAAATATTTATAATTTAATAGATAATAATATATTCTCTGATTTTACTATAATAGAATCTGATACAACAGTAATCAAGAAAGAACAAATCCTTTCTATAAGAGAAAAATATATGACTACATCAGTAGAAGATAGACCACGTATCTATTTAATAAAAGATGCAGATAAACTAAATCAGCATGCATCTAATTCATTACTTAAGTTTTTAGAAGAACCTGAAGGTAATATTATAGCCATATTAATGGTAGATAATAGATATAAAGTATTGGAAACTATTAGAAGTAGATGTCAGATTTATCCACTATTATCTGTTAATAAAACTCATGAATATGAAAATATAGAGTTAATAGAAAAGATAATTGATCATTTAGAAAATTATAGGACTAAGACTATTGCTTATTTACCTATGATTTTAGAAAATGATTATAGGGACAAGCTATTTTGGATAGATACATTTAATTGTATGATAGATATTTATGAAAATAGTTTGAGAAAAAAAGAAAATATAAAGTATAATAGTACTAGTGATATTATTGATTTAATTGAAAGAAATAATGAAGTAGATGAAATTATTTATAAGATTAATGTTTTATTTGAAACACTTAATAATTTAGAATTTAATCTTAATATTACGATGATGTTAGATAAATTTATAATTGAATTTACAGGTGGTGAGTAAATGAAAAAAGTAGTTGGAGTATCATTTGAGGGTAGTGATAAAGTATATTATTTTGATAATAATAAACTAACACTAGCTAAAGATGATTATGTTATAGTTGAAACTGAAAGAGGTATGCAGTTTGGTAAAGTTATGATTGATCCTACTGAGATAGATGAAAAAGATTTAGGTAAAGGATTAAAACCAGTTATTAGAAAAGCTGATAATAAAGATGAAAAGGCATATCAAAATATAAAGAAAGATGCTAATAAGGCATTATTAGAAGCAAGAAAAATATCTGAATCATTAAAATTAAATATGCAAATAATAGATGCTACTTATACATTTGATAGATCACAACTATTATTTCATTTCTTAGCAGATGCAAGAGTTGATTTTAGAGAACTTGCTAAAAGACTTGCTAGTACTTATAAAACACGTATTGAATTAAGACAAATAGGTGTTAGAGATAAAGCTAAGATGGTTGGAGGGTTAGGACCATGTGGAAGATTTTTATGCTGTAGTAGTTTCTTAACTGACTTTAATAGTGTTTCTATTAATATGGCTAAGAATCAGATGCTTGCTTTAAATCCAACTAAGATAAATGGTATTTGTGGAAGATTATTATGTTGTTTAAGTTATGAAGATGATGTTTATACTGAGATTAAGAAGAACATGCCTTCAATTGGACAAACATATAAAAAAGGTGACGTAGAAGGAAAAATTGTTTCACTAAATATATTAAGAAAAACAGTAACTATTGAAACTAAAAATAATACTTTAGTTGAGGTTGAAGTATAATGAAAGTTCTTAATGATTTAGTAGGTTATAAAGATTTAAAGATATACCAAAACTCAGATTGGTTTTCTTTTTCGTTAGATTCAGTTTTACTTCCTAATTTTGTTACTCTTAATAAGAATATAGATTTAATAATGGATTTATGCTGTGGTAATGCTCCAATTCCTCTTATTTTATCTACTAAAACAGATGCTAAGATAGTAGGAATAGAACTACAGGAAGATGTATATAATCTTGCTAAAGAAAGTGTAGAATACAATAAATTAGATAATCAAATATCTATATTAAATATGAATATTAAAGATTTAAAAGATAAATATAATGGAGATAGTGTTGATGTTATAACATGTAATCCACCATATTTTAAATATATTGAATCTAGTAATATAAATTTAGATATTCATAAAGTAATAGCTAGACATGAAAAAGAAATAACTTTAGAAGAAATAATAGATATATCTCATTATTTACTTAAAAATAATGGATGTTTAGCTATGGTACATAGAACAGATAGATTGATAGAAATAATTGGTTTATTTGAAAAATATGGATTAGAAGTTAAGAAATTAAGATTTATATATCCAAAAGTTAATACTGAATCTAATATGGTATTAATTGAAGGAAGAAAAAATGGAAATGTAGGTTTAAAAATACTACCACCACTTTATGCACATAATGATGATGGTAGTTATACAGAAGAAGTATTAAAAATGTTTGAGTAGGTGATATTATGCGTCAAAAAAGTTATGATAATAGTCCTAGTTTATATCTAATACCAACACCAGTTGGTAATATGGAAGATATTACTCTAAGATGTATTAATACTTTAAAGATGGTAGATTTATTACTATGTGAAGATACTAGAGTAACTGGTGAATTACTTTCTAAGTTAGATATAAAGAAAAAACTAATACATAGTGATGATCATACAGAAGATGGATTAAAAGAAATGGTAGTTGAAAAACTAAAAGAAGGATTAAATATAGGATTAGTTACAGATAGAGGTACTCCAATAATAAGTGATCCTGGTTATAAAATAGTTGAATTTGTAGCTAAAAATGGTTATAATGTTATAAGTTTACCTGGACCTACAGCTTTTGTACCTGCACTTGTCTCTTCAGGTATTAATCCAAGTCCTTTCTTATTTTATGGTTTCTTAAATAGTAAAGAAAGCAAAAGAGAAAAAGAACTTGAAAGTTTGAAAAAACTACCTTATACTATTATTTTCTACGAGGCACCTCATCGTATTAAGAGTATGTTGGAGTCTTTACTTAAAGTATTCGGAGATAGAAAAATAGCTTTAAATAGAGAAATAAGTAAAAGATATGAAGAAATAATTAGAGATAATATATCAGGTGTACTTGAAATAGTAGATACTTTAAAAGGTGAAATGGTCGTTGTAGTAGAAGGTAACTTAGATACTGAAGATTTTAGTAGCTTAAGTATTATAGAACATGTTAATTTATATATAGATGATGGAATGAGTAGTAATGATGCTATTAAAAAGGTAGCAAAAGAAAGAGATATTCCTAAATCAGTTGTTTATAAAGAATATCATGTAGATAATAAGTAAAATTATTTCCCGGGAAATAATTTAGGAAGATGGTGATACTATGAAATTAATAGTTGGACTAGGAAATCCTGGTAAAGAATATGAAAAGACTAGGCATAATATTGGTTTTATGACTATTGATAAGTATGCAGATAAACTAGGAGTTTCTATTACTAAAGAAAAATATAATGGATTATATGCTGAAACTATTATAAATTCAGAAAAAGTTATATTATTAAAACCACAATCTTATATTAATTTAAGTGGTGAAGTAATTAGAAGATTCATAGATTTTTATAAAATTGATATAGAAGATATATTGATAATACATGATGATTTAGATTTAGAAGTTGGTACTTATAGAGTAAAACAACATGGTTCTAGTGGAGGACATAATGGATTAAAGAATATTGAACTTCACTTAGGAACACAAGAATATAAAAGGATAAAAATAGGTATATCCAATAATAAATTAATGGATACTAAAGATTATGTATTAGGTAAAATATCTAAGGAAGAACAAGAAAAAATAGATGAAGTAAAGAATGTAGTTATGGATATCTTAGATGATTATTTTAAGATAACATTTGATCAATTAATGGCTAAATATAATCATAAATAGTAGGTGATAACATGAATACATTTAAAGGTATTCCACTTGATAATATTAAAAACATAGCCCTATCTGGTTTAACAGATGAGGTTTTTTGTCGTTATATAAATAGTGTTTATAAAGAAAATAATAAGCCTATTTTAATAGTTACACCAAGTCTATTTGAAGCTAATACTTTATTTGATACATTGAGTAATTATAATGATAATGTATATTTATTTCCTATGGATGATTTCTTAACTAGTGAAGCTATCGCAATATCTCCTGATTTATTAGTTAATAGATTAGAAACAATAAATACAATACTTGATAATAAAAAAGTAGTAGTTATAACTAACTTAATGGGATATTTAAGATATTTACCATTAAAATCTACCTACAAAAATAGTGTCATCAAACTTAAAGTTAATGATACGGTAGCACAAGAATCTCTTATTAAAAACCTAGTAAATATAGGCTATACAAGAGAATCTATGGTTACAAAAACAGGTGAATTTTCAGCTCGTGGATTCATAATAGATGTTTTTCCACTTGGATATGATCACCCAATAAGAATTGAAATGTTTGGTGATGATATTGATTCTATTAGAGAATTTGATGAAGATAATCAGAAATCTATTAGAAATATAGATGATGTTTTAATAAAACCATATAGTGAATTTATACTTGATAAAGATATAGATGTAGAAAGAAAACAAAAATATCTTAAAGAATATTCTAGTGTATCATCAATACTTGATTATTTAGATAATCCAATAACATTCTATAAAGATTATAGTAGTCTAGAAGTATCTTATATGAATACTGTAGAAGAAATGATGGAGTATAAAGAAAGTAAAGATAAAGATTATACTGGTAATTATATGTTTTCTTTAAGTGATTTAAGGCCTAAATACTTAAATCATTATCTAACAGTAAATAATATTATGAATGATAAAGATGTTAAGATCTATAGATTAAATGCTAAAGAAATACCATCTTTTCATGAAAATATAGAAGCAATTAATAAATTTATAGAAGAAAAATTATATCTTAATAACTATGTAGTTATTTATCTAAAAGAAATACAAATTAAAAACTTTACTTCAGTATTAACATCACCATATCAAATAACTACAGAAGATAAATTAAAAGCTGGGTGTGTTAATATAATTAGTAAGACTATAAATAAAGGATTTATATGTGATAATTTAGTAGTTTTAACAGAAAAAGAATTATTTAATTATTCTAGTAATAAGAAGAAATATAAAACTAAGTTTAAATATGCTTCTAAGATAAAAGATATTAATAAATTACATGTTGGTGATTATGTTGTTCATGCTGTTAATGGTATAGGAATATATCAAGGTATTAAGACTTTAAATCATGGTGATTTAGTAAAAGATTATATAGAAGTTTTATACCAAAATAATGATAAATTATATATACCAGTTGAAAAGATTGATTTACTTAATAAATACTCTGGTAATGAAGGAGCTGTTCCTAAAGTAAATAAATTAGGTGGTTCTGATTGGAATAAGATAAAAGCTAGAGTTAAAGATAAGATTCATGATATAGCTGATCAATTATTAAAACTATATGCACAAAGAGAAATGCAAGAAGGTTATGCTTTTTCTCCTGATGATGAATTACAGGAAAGATTTGATCAAAGCTTTGAATATGTTGAAACTAAAGATCAATTAATAGCTATCAATCAAATAAAAGAAGATATGATGTCACCTCATCCAATGGATAGATTATTATGTGGTGATGTTGGCTATGGTAAAACAGAAGTGGCATTTAGAGCTATATTTAAAGCAGTAATGGATTCTAAACAAGTTTTATATCTATGTCCAACAACAATTCTTTCTAATCAACAGTATCAAAATGCAAAAGAAAGATTTAGAGATTTTCCAATAAATATAGGACTTTTAAATAGATTTACCACAACTAAAGAGAAAAATAGAATAATTGAAGGATTAAAAGATGGAACAATAGATTTAGTATTTGGTACACATAGATTATTAAGTGATGATATTAAACCTAAAGATTTAGGATTATTAATAGTAGATGAGGAACAAAGATTTGGTGTTACTCATAAAGAAAAGATAAAAGAATATAAGACTAATGTAGATGTTTTAACACTAACTGCTACACCAATACCTAGAACATTACAGATGTCTATGATGGGTATTAGAAGTTTATCTTTAATAGAAACTCCACCTGTAGATAGATATCCTGTTCAAACATATCTATTAGAAGAGAATAAACAAATAATAAAAGATGCGATATATAAAGAATTATCTAGAAATGGACAAGTATTCTTATTATATAATCGTATAGATACAATAGAAGCAAAAGTATTTGAAATACAACAGTTGGTACCAGAAGCAAGAATAGTATTTGCTCATGGAAGACTTTCTAAAGAAGAACTAGAAGAAAAGATGATGGCTTTTATTAATCATGAATATGATATTTTAATATGTACAACTATTATTGAAACTGGTATTGATATTCCTAATGTTAATACATTAATTATTTTAGATGCTGATAGATTTGGTCTTGCTCAGTTATATCAAATTAGAGGAAGAGTTGGTAGAAGTAATAAGATTGCATATGCATATTTAATGTATTCTCCTAATAAGATGTTAAATGACATAGCTATAAAAAGACTTAATGCAATTAAAGATTTTACTGAGCTTGGTAGTGGATTTAGTATAGCTACACGTGATTTATCTATACGTGGTGCAGGAGATATATTAGGTAGTTCTCAAGCAGGATTTATTGATACAGTAGGTATTGATTTATATATGAAATTATTACAAGATGAAGTAGATAAACTAAAAGGAATAACTCATAAAGAAGATGAAGAAGAAGCAAATGAAAAACCACTTCTTAATGTAACTACGCATATATCTGATACTTATACAGATGATGATAATCTTAAGATTGAAATACATAAAAAGATTAATACTATTGATTCATATAGTAAGTTAGAAGAAGTTAAATCTGAACTTGAAGATAGATTTGGTAAACTTGATGAATCAGTTATTATCTATATGTATGAAGAGTGGTTTGAGAAATTAGCTAAACAGTTTGAAGTAGAAAAAGTAAATAATACTAAGAATTCTATTGAACTTGTATTTAGTGAAGAAATAACTAAGAAGATAGATGGTGAAAGTTTATTTGAAGATTCATTTAAAATAACGCCAATGTTTAGATTTAAACTACTACATGATCATTTAATAGTAATACTTGATTTAATAAAGCTAGAAAAACATCATGTATACTACTTAGTTGAATTATTAAATAAAATTAAACTTAAGAAGCAAGTGTAAAGATGCTTGCTTTTTTAGTTGTTTTAAATTGACTACTTTTTATTAAAATGATATTCTTATTTAAGAATAGGATTGATAATATGGATAGAGACATACAAGATTTATTTAAAGAGAAGAATAGAGATATATTAATTACTAATTTAAAATATGATTTAGATAAAAATATTGGTAGTTTAATGGAAACAATTACCAATATATTTAATTTAGAATTTGATACAGCTATTATTAAAATGGAAGCAATACTTATTGATGGTGGAATAGATGATAGTAAGAAATTTTTAACTAAAACATTAAA
>JAEEGK010028167.1_pt1 | contig 11295 bp, 5 predicted proteins | sample 8958771 | NCBI WGS metagenome assembly JAEEGK01 (sample SAMN16246547, study PRJNA631951) | gut metagenome | biome: gut microbiome; feature: rumen; material: SC-attached | host: Bos | place: Iran: Karaj | collected 2018-10 | reverse complement strand
TTGATTTTGAGTTGTTATAAAAAATTAATATATAATTATTTATCATTCTATTTCTATGAAAAAAATAATGATTATGACCTTGAAAATATTTCTGAAATAAATAGAAGTGCTTCAATTAAAGTAGGGAAAAATAATTATTATTTCCAAATTAAACAAAATAAAGATTTATATTTAAAAGAAAATAAATGTAATAAAAAGCATGCTTTTAAAGAAATAATATTCCAAAATAATATTTACTATTTAAAATGTGATAATTATAGTATAAAAGATCAATTATCCTGGAGTGAATTTAGATATCCAAAAAACAATGAAATCACTTTTAAATTAAATATAATTTTGAATTTAATTTATGTTCTCTCATTCTTTTTTATATTTTCACAAATATTAAATTTTGACAATAATAAAAAATATGATTATTATATTCATTTAATTGATTTAGGTTATAAACCAAAAAACACAAAATATATTGAAAAAAGTTATGACTTGAATTCTTTTATTAAATTTTATATAATTGTTTTTTATATTATATTAGGAATAATTTCAATTTTATCAATTGCTAAATGGACATTTTTTGGAGGATTTAAAAATATAATATTTATATGGGGGAGTATCTTTATATCTATTATTATAATTTTACTTAATTTTGGTGTTTTAGTTCTTTCCATTATAGGATATGTATTTAATTTCTTAGGTTCTACAGGAGATTCTGAAGAAGAAGAAAGTGATATTGAATTTGAAAATGATACGATATTTGCTCAATTAATCTTTTTTGCTATTATGTATATGTATGTATTTATTTTTGCTTTAATTGAATTTATTTTTAGTATCCTATTTATTTTTCTTTTAAACAAAATAAAAAATGAAAATCAAAGATTAGAAACAGAAAAAAAATCTTCCGAAAATTTATTTAAATTTTTATCATTAAAAGATCAACAAAATTGGATTCTTGAAGCTATTAATGATAATCCTGATCTTCCTAAGTATTTATTTTATCAAAAAAAATTAACTCAGAATCCAATGATAAATTTTGAAAATATTGGGGAATCTTCAAATATAATTTTATGTATGGAACAAAATGTAGAAGAAATCTTTGATGAAAAGCAAAAAATTGAATTAAAGAATTATAAATATAAACCTTTTGAAACAAAACTAATAATAAGTAAAATAATTTATCAGATTATTTTTAGTGGAATATCATTTATTGTTACAATAATAGCTATAACATATTCTTTCCACGGAAATAAATATTATAAAGCCTATAGAGATTATTATATTAAACTTGATAAATATCCCTCAACACATTATTCGGCATTAGATTCTTTATTATATGGATATAATAAATTTTGGGTTGATTTTGGAAATTATGAAAACAGTATTTTAATTAGTTTCCTTATTTTTCTTATTTTCTATTTATTATTTGAAATACTTTCTTTATTAATTCATAAAAATATAATTAAATTAGATTATAACAATGGCTTCTTCTATAATCTTTTATTACTAATCAATATAGGTTTTTATATCCTGTTTAAAATATTTTTTCCTTTATTTTTTTTCCTATTTATATTTTCAATACTAGTAATAAATAAAAGCCCTAATAATCCTAATGCCAATGATCCTAATAATCCTTCATCTGAAAATAGTATGAATGATGATTTTGATAATAATTTTGTTGATGCATTAGAAAAAGAATGGAATGATAAAAAATCAATTCTTATAGTTAATATTATATGTAAATTGTTTTTAACTATATTCAGTGTTGCGTTAATTTCTGTTAAATATTCAATAATAAATTATCTTAATAAAAATTATGAAGTAAATGAAGATGAAGATGAAGATGAAAATCAAGAAAATGATGAAACAAATGAAGTAAAAACTTCTTTGATACTCAATAATAATAAATATGAAACTCAAATAAAATTAAATCATGTATTACATTTACAACCTATAAATGATCTAAATAAAGATATAAATAATAAGAATATTTTTAAATTCAAAAAATTAAATATTGTCAATCTTACCAATAGTTTTGTATATATGAGATTAGGACTTAATTCAGTTACTGATCAAATATCTTTGTCTGAATGGAATTATCCTGATTTAAATCTTATTTTTTCTAGATTAGCGGATATGTGCAATTCAATATATATTATTTTATTTTTCTCTGTTCCTCTGTTTAAAATGCACGTAGAAGATGAATTAATTTATCACTTAATTAAATTAGTAAATGTTTCTCTAGATAATCTCAAATTAAAAAAGCCTATATTTTCTGATATATTTAATAAGTATGGTTCATATGAGAAAAGTTTCACTGAAAGTAGATTTATCTTATATCTAATTCAACTTATAATTATATTATTATTTATGTTAAAAAGGATATATTTTGGAGGCTTTAAAGAACCTTTATATTTATTAATTTCATTTATTCTTTGTATAATATGTCTTATAGATAATATAATTTATGTTATAATGGACTTTCTTACCATTTTATTCACTATATTTTCTATTACATCTTTCTATGATCATAATAATTTAATAATCAATGACGAAATGACAGAGGTTAAGTTTTTCGTACAATTATTCATAAATCTATTGATTTTTATTTTTAATATTATTTTATTAAAAGAAACTGTTATTTTAACTTTAGACTATAATAAAATAAAAAAAGCTATGAATAACTTCATTAATAAGGAAGATAATATAGATGAAAATAATCCGAATTTTAAACCAATTGAATTTAAATATATTTCTTTAGAAGGTAATCTTTGCTCTATTATAGAATATAGAAATACTAATTTACAAAGATATTTATTTTACAGCACAGAAAATACTGAAGGAAATATTCAAGATAATACTCAAAATGCTTCAGAAGTTCATCTTCGAGAAAATATTCAAATAAATATTCAAGAAGATACTGAATTAAATAATCAAAAAAATGCCCAATTAAATAATCAAGAAAATGCTCAAGACAATAATATTGATAAGAACTCAAAGATAAATTAAAAGAAAATAAAATAATTTTATTTCCAATTAAAATTAATAGATAGCATAAATGAATAGATATTTTTTTAAGGAATTGGAATCAAAAAAAGATTAAATAAATAAAATATTTATCTTATTATTATTAGTATTAAAACCTTTTTATTAAAAAAATTAATTATTTTAATAAATTTAATTGGGGATTGGGCCCAATCCCTAACATTTTATACTCAAATATCAATATTTTTTATTTTTTTTAAGATAAATAAAATTGATTTAAAATAATTTTTTTTATTTTGAATCAAAAAATATTTTTGTATTTATAATTGTATTCTATTTTTATTGTTAAATGCTTTCATTATTTGAAAAAATAATGTAAAAAAAATTTGAAAATTGATCATTTAAAGATAATATTAGGTGAAGAAAAAAAGATGAATATCTATAGAAAATTTACCAGCAAAATTTAATAAAAAAAAATTCAAAGAAGAAATTGATTCAAAAGGATTTAAAGGAAAAAATAATTTTATTTTCTTTCATAAAATAAAATCAAAAAATATTGTTAATATTTATATTAATTTCCTTCATGAATTTCATATCATATTATTTTATCATATATTTAATGGAAAAAAAATTAATTTCGTTGATAAAATAATGAAAATAAAATATTGTAATTTAGAAGAAAACAAGTTAAGAGGATTAATAATAAAAGATAATTTAACAGAAGAAAATAATAATAATAATATATTGCAACAAATTGAAATTTCACTTTCACATTCAACATTTTTTAAAATAATTTATTTCAATTCTGTTTGTATAATAAAAGAAAAAAAATATAAACAACGAAGGAACTTTTATTATTAAAAAATGTTAGTAATGATTATGTCTAATAATTATATTTTTTTTGATTTAATTTTATATTTAAAATAATATCAAATAAATCTTTGTATTTATTTCAATAAACCATGGGAACATCTTTCAACGTGTATTTTATCTCAAAATCTTTTCGACAACAATGAGTCTTCTTCAGCAACTCTTTACACTTTTCCAATATCTCTGACCACTTCCTCTCCCTCTGTTTTTACTTGGTTTTCCCTATCAAATACAATCTAATTAGATTTGGTGTGATAATAGGGTTAAAAAAAAAAATATAGTCATGCAGGAATTCGCAGAATATGCTAACTTTTTGTCCAAAATCAGCCGCATGATTCAATTTAAATAAACATTGATAAAGAATAAAAAAATCTTTTACTTTTTAACTAATTTTATCCTTTGGTTAAAACTTTAAAACTTTCATTTGTTTTAATCATCTATAACATTTTTTTGTATTTATTTCATGCATTTTTTCATTTCTTGCTAATTACTTAAAGGGATTTATAATATCACAATTTGAAATCATTGCAACTAAACATGATAAACTATTAGTTAAAAATTAATTGGTATATAATTTATTCTTTAATATATATATATGAAGTTTCAAAAACTTTTATAAATATTGCATCTTATTATCTAATTCAAAGAAAAATAGTGATAAAGAGTCTATAAAATCTTTAAATCCTTCCTTTTAATAAATTGATTCATCATTAAATGAAGATCTTTATCATTTCATATTTATAATTATTTTTTGAAAAAGTTGAAAAAAAGTTGTTGTGCAAATCCTACAATTTCACCATTAATCATAAATTTAAATTTATATTATATTTTAATTTTATGAATTAATATTATTTTATTAATATAATAATTGATAATAAATACAAAAAATAATTTATTTCCACCTTAATTATTTTTTATACTTTACTTTAAATTTTCTTCTTGTTCAATTTTTCTTTAGTACTTGAACTATATACATTAATATAATTATAGCTATTAAAATTATTGATTATTACATTATGTTTATTTAATCTTCTCATTATATTAGGATGATTTTTAAAAATATTTTGATTATTACTATTATTATTATTATTCATATTAATTTTATGATTTGAAGAAGAACTTTGTAATGTTGTTTTTGTTGCATTTGAAACTTTTCCATTTGTTCTTATTAAATTTTTATGTGAAGTTTTATTTTTTTCCTCATATTTTTTTAATGTATTTACTTTAAATTCATTAATAAATTTCTTATATTTTCTAGTAGCCATAATAACACTTTCATTTTTTTTTTCTTTTGTTTTTCCATTGGATAAACTTGTTGTAATTTCTCTACTTTTCATTCTTGAAATTTGCCTTTTTGTAGAAACAGAATTGCTTTTTGTTTTTTTTGTATTTTCAATAAAAATTTTTGTTATTGTTAATGGATCAATTTTTTTTAATGAAGGATTAAAACCTATTTGTAAATTATTATTTTTTAATTCTGAAGAAGAAGGTCTTTTTTCTGGTTCTTTAGATATATTTTTTTTATTTAAATTATTTACTACAATAGAACTATTATTTAATTTTACATGATCTAATTTAACAAAACTTGGATGATAAATTTTAGAATTTACTAAATGATGTAATTCTTTATTTTTTATAACTTCCTTTTTAATTTTTGTATATTTTTTATTTTTTGATTCATAAGTTAATATTATTTTTTTTAATTTCTCATTTTCTTTTTTTAAATCTGAAATTATTGAGCTTTGATTGTTAGTTATTTTTTTATAATGATTTTCATCTTTATCCAAATCAAAAGTTTTCGAAGTTGAAATATTATTTTCTTTTAATAATTCTTTTTCTCTTTTAATCTGATCAATTTTCCATTCTAATTCTTCGATTTTTAATTTTAATTGTTGTTCAACCTAAATCTTAGTTAAATATATTTTTACTTTTATATGTTCCCTAATATCTTTTTCAGCTTTAATTAATAATCCTTCATATAATATTAATCCATTTTCATCTTTTGAATCATTTAAATTTTTATACTTTTCTTTTTTTTCATCTTCTTCTAATTTTTGTTCATATTTTTCATTAACTTTAATATCAATTAAGATTTCAATAGAATTATATATATAATTTATTATATCTGTTATAGATAATTTTCGTAGAGATATTTTTTCTTGTTCAACTTGTTCATCCTCTATGTTACTTAACTAAAGAATTTTATTTTTCTAAATTTTACTTCATCAGATTTTCTAATTTTAACATTTAAATAAAGATTTATTATTTCTTCTTTTATGTCTGAAATAGACATAACAAATTATAAAACTATTAATATAAATAATATAATAAAAATAATAGATTTGAAATAAAAAATATTCAAAAATTATTTATGTTAGTTATTTAATGATAAAATAAAATATATAATGAAAAAATAAAACCTTGATTTAAAATATTTTAAGATTAAATTGTTATCACATTAAAAATAAACTTACATCATAAATCATAGAATATATATTTATATTAATTATACAATTCAAAAAAGAAAATAGCTTAAAATAATTAAAATACACCAAAATTACAAATGAATATCAAAAATATATAATAATCAGAATAACTTAATTATCAATAAATATTTGTTTATGAACAAATTACCAAAGAGGGTAAATAAATATTTTTATATTCAATATAATAATTAAAAAATTTTCCAAAATCAATTTTTTCGAAATCATTCATTTCAGGTAAATTTTTTAATTCATTCTTATTAAATAATGAAAGACATTCATGAATATACAGATATCCTTTATTTTTAACATCTAAAGTTTTAAATGTATTTAAAATCTTTTGTTTCTGAATATAATTTTGGGCTTCAATAACAAATGAAAAAAATTTGTTTAAATCCACCATGCACTCATTTAATTTATTTTCTTTTTTGAATTTTTCAACTTTTTTTTTAAATTCAACATTTAAATTAAGATTTAGACAATCATTAATTAAACAATATAAATTAATACTATTATTTTGTTTTTTATATTTTTGTTTTAAATTTTTAACAACATACTCTAAATTTTTTCCAGGTAAAAATTCAATAAAAATATCCCTCAATTTATTAATTGAATAATAATTATTATTATCAATATTTATGATAGTTTGAATATTAGGATTAAATGAATTAGGAATTGTCATTGTATCATCATAATCTTTAATTAATTTTAACTGGGATAAAGCTTGACAAGCATTTAATCTTTTTTCAGGGTTTCTTTCTAAAAGTTTCATAGCTAAATTTTTTAATAAAGGATTTTTAAAATTAGTGAAATTGATTTTTTTGTATAAAACATCATTTTTGATATTATCTCCTTTACTATGACCAAAAAGTTGAGTTCCATTAATCATATTATATAAAACAACACCAAGAGACCATAAATCAACTTTAGAGTCATATTCTTTTCCTTCATAAATTTCAGGTGCTGCATATTGAGGAGTTCCTAATTGTTCTGATAAAAGATTTTTAGTTAAATTATTATTATGTATTTTAGGAAGATAATCACTAAAACCAAAATCAGTTAATTTTATAATTTTTTTACCATTAATGTTGGAAATTAAAAAATTCTCTGGTTTAATATCTCTATGAACAATTCCTACTTCTTCATGTAAATATATTAATGATTTTAACATTTGTTCTAAAAGTTCTATAGCCTCATTTTCTTCTATTTTGTTATTTTGATGATTTAAAATATAATCAAATAAATCTCCTCCTTCACATAATTCAAGAACAAAATGAAGTGAATTTTTATCTTCATATATATTATAACATTTAATTATATTTTCATGATCTAAATTTAATATGATTTCTACTTCTCTTTTATAATACATATTTTTAATTAAATCATTTTTGAAAATACTTTTAATTGCATATTTTTTTCCATTTATATCAACTCCTTCTCTAATTATTCCACTAGAACCTCTTCCAACAAAAGTATCTTTTATTTGTATAATATTTGATATATCTGTAAATTTTGTTTTTAAACTTAATCTATTAATTATTTTTTTTTCTTTTTGGGTTGATTGAGTTGAATTTATTGGTGTTTTATCTGTTGTTTGATTTTGACTTATTGTTGTTTCATATTGAGTTTTATTTTTATGTTTTTTTTTTTGATTTGAAGAACAAACTCCCATTTTTATGAATATTTATATTTTATTTTTCTTATATAGTTTTTAATTCTTAATTTTCTTTTGAATTTATTAGGCGTAAAATGCTTATTAAATTAAAAAAAAATTTTTTTTTATTGTTTTAAAAAGATTAAAATAGAAATTGGAAATTTTTTTAAAAACATTACAATTAAATATTGTGTAAATTATAAGAAAGTTTTTTCTTGAAGAATATTTTAAAAATGTTAAAGATAACTATTTTATGAAAAATATAAAACTATTTTATGAAAATGATAAAAATCAAATGATTTAAAAAAATAAAGTGATTATTTCAGGTAGAAAAAAGATATAGATTTAATTAATATTATCTTATTTATTTTTAAAATTCTCTTTTGTTTTCATAAAAATATAAACTTTTAGAAAAGAATTATAGAAGGAAATTTGATATATGCACATATTTCTTATTATGTTTTTTTATTCCTTGTTTATAAATCTGATATTGGAAACAATTTTTTTTTATAACGAATGATATATAAGAACAAAAAATAAAATATTTTTATAATAACTAAAAATGGGATGTTCAGGAAATGTTAAAGAAACACAAAATATAAATCAATCAAAGAATAATAATGTTCAGAGTGCTAAATCTAACGTTATATCACAAAATCAAATGGCTCAACAAGGTAACAATGTAAATAATATTAATGTATATCAACAACATCAGAATCAAGAATATAATAACAATGTAAATAATATTAATGTATATCAACAATATCAGAATCAAGAATATAATAACAATGTAAATAATATTAATGTATATCAAGGACTAAATGATAATGATATAGATGATTCAGTTGAAAATAATGAAAATTCTTTAGATTATAAGAATTTACCGAATTATGATTTGTTTGAAAAGTTTATCAAGATAAAAAAAGTAAAAGATTATTTAAATAACAATGTTTTTCAAGGAAATTATTATTCACAAACAATAGACGGTATCTTTGAAGAAATTAAGCCATTACTAAAAGAATTATTTAATAGATTTGGTTTAGGATTTGATGTTATTACTCAAAAACAAACCATTGATTGTGGATCTTATAGGGTAGATATAACTCCATATAAAGATTCTGAAAGTTTAGATTTTTATTTTCCATTATTTTTTTTGAATTTTTGGTTTTATCCTCCAGAAGCATTTCATCATAAAATTATAAAAAAATTTATTTTTTGTGAAGAATTGATTATATCAACATCTGCTTATAGTCAACCTAGAGCAGCTTGTCCTGAATGGAGTAAAACTTGTAGTATGTTATATGCAATACAATATCAAGATATGAATTATTTAGCAGAAGTTATGCATCATGAATTATTTCATTATTTTGATTTTATGGTCTCATGGTCAAGAGTGGACAGCAAAATTGAGTAGATCAGATAAAATTGTTATTTTATCTTTATAATCCCATTCTGAATCAAATTTAGCTAATTTATATGCTAATATTGAATAATCACCTATAATTTTTGATTCTGTGACCTTTTTTTTGAAATCTTCTTTTATTTTATTTAGAACATCCTTTGGATTCATTTTTTTGAAATGTTTATAATTATTTTGAAAATATTGGTCATATTTATAGAATGCAGGATACCATAAATATTTTGAATCTTCAATATAACCTATTATACCTATATTAAAATTATTATCATAATAATAAGAAGATATATTTTTGATTTTATAATTTAATTCATTCCAAAAAATAGTAATATTTTGTTTATATTTAAAGTTAATAAATTATTTTGAAATCTAGGTACACAGATTTTTATTTTTCTTTATTGTTTTGTTGTTCCAAGACTTTGATATTTCTTCTTCTTTATGATATGATAAATTTATAGTTGATTCAAATCCTAAATGAGAAACATATGAATTAAAATATTTTTATTTTCTCCATTTTTTAGTTCAATTGGAATCGAAATTATAATATTCTAAATTATATTTATTGAGATTTTCAAGTCTATATTTTTCATCATTGATAAATTTTCTTTCATTTTAAAAGTAATCCAATTTTACAGATTCTATTAAATAATTTTAATGAAACATTAAATGTTTGTTGTTTAAGGGATTTACTATTTGTTTGAATATTTAAAATATTTTTATCAATAATCAAATCCAAAGAAAAAGTAAAACTATTATTAAAAGTAGAAGGTATATTATTATTTTTTATTGTAATATAAGTACTTGGTGTATGAGTAAATTCAACATTTCCTGTATAAGAAAAATTAGGTAAAATAACTTGAAAATTTAAAGGTAAAATATTTGGTCTTATTTCATAATTGGTTTTATTAAATTCTCTATATTTTAAATAAATATCAAGATCAGCATTAAATGATTTATTATTATAATCCTATAATTCAAATTTAAAATCAAAAGAAACAAAAAAATAATCAATATTAATAGAAATCATGAATGAATTATTAAAATTGATATTCAATTGACAAACAAGTCTTTTGATTGATTTTTCATCTTTGTTCCCCATAATTAATTGTAAACCATCTTTTAATTTTTGTATTTCAGGTTTTTCAGAAGTATTTTTTTCTAATGATTCAATTTTATAAGTAAAATTAAGCATTTTATCAATATTGTAATGTTTAAAATGTAGATTAATAGAATTTCCAGATAATATTTCTGTTACACATAAAATATAGTTATCATCATTATTTTTTGCTAAATTATATTCATCACAATATACAATTATATACAAAGGTATTATTTCAATATTGAACTCACAATCAAGTAAACAACTTCCATAACCTGGGGAATTAAATTCTATTTTACATTTTATATTAACTATTTCTTTTTCTTTTTCAAGATGAGTCATTTTTGGGATGGTAATTTCAAGTTGGGACATTCCATTAGAATTATCCACATAACATTTTAATAATCTTTTATATTCATCTTCTATTTCTTTAACTCTCATTGATAGAGACTTTACCAATGAAGTAAAATTAATTATAATTGGATCTGAATATAAAGAAGATATATAAGGCCCAAAATTTAATTTAAGACTGGGATATGAACAGGTAATATTATTGTTTACTATACTTATAATAGGAAGTTTTAATAAATCTGATTTTTCATTTATTTCACTAAAACTAACACTTTTATTGGATGGTTTTTCTTCAGGTAAAAATAAATCCAATTTTTTATGAAAAAATTCATAGTCTTTCTTGATACTGTTTAATTTATTTACTTTTTTAATTAATGTTTTGCCATCAAGTAAAATAATTAATTTGTTAATATATTCTTTTAATTGAGAAAGAGTGCTATTTAAA
>JAEEGK010028166.1_pt1 | contig 11296 bp, 9 predicted proteins | sample 8958771 | NCBI WGS metagenome assembly JAEEGK01 (sample SAMN16246547, study PRJNA631951) | gut metagenome | biome: gut microbiome; feature: rumen; material: SC-attached | host: Bos | place: Iran: Karaj | collected 2018-10 | reverse complement strand
GTGACCTCCTTGAGGACGTCCCTCTTCACGGCGGTATCAACGGACCTGAGCATCGGGACCAGTTCCGACGGTTCGTTGATGACTTTTATTCTATTCATGCCCGAAGGGTATGCGTTGTCGCTATAAATAATATATTAATTCTTTGCGGTCCGTTTCGTACGGTTATGAACGCTATTTAAGGAGGATCGGGGGAACAACCTTTATCTATTGCTGGAACGATGACCAGCATCGATGTCAAAGAAGAACAAGGCCCCCGAAATGAGGTACCAGTGCCTTAAGTGCTACAAGACCTTCAAGACAGAGCAGGAGGCTCTGGATTGCTGCGGTTCTTTCATCCAGGCATGGGTTACCAACTACAGGAAATGGGGAACCGGCCACTGGTACGGACGCTGATTTCTGCACGTGACCGAAATTATTTTTTAAACAGCATCAGTTACCACTATCGACGGATTTTATGAGCGGCAAGAGGATGATTGACAAGATCGAGGAGTATTTCGAACTCCTTTCGCGCCACATCAAGATGCTCAAGGCGATCAGGGAGAACGTGCCCATCGGGATCATCCGTCTCTCGGAGGTCACCGAACTCCCCAAGCACAAGATAAGATACTCGCTCAGACTGCTGGAGAACGACGGTGTCATTTCTCCTTCCCCGGAGGGCGCCAGGACCACCGACGCATACGAATCCTACATGGCGGAGGTCAGGGAATGCATCTCCAAGATGAAGGACTCAGTATCGGAACTGGAATCCGAATTTGCGTAACGCTTTAATATCACCCCTACAATCGGGAGGGTAGGCCGCTGTAGCTCAGTTGGTAGAGCGTGTGACTGTTAATCACAAGGTCCACGGTTCGAGCCCGTGCGGCGGCGCCATTCTTCTCCACTTTCATTTCCGGGCGGTACACGGTGTATCGGACGCCATAACCGCCGAGGACAGACAGTTTTATATCGTGATTCCAGATATGACCCTCCAAGGGCTTGTAGCTTAGTTCGGTGGAGCGGTCGGCTCATAACCGATCGGTCGTCGGTTCAAATCCGGCCAGGCCCACTACTTTCTCATTCACGTTCTATCCCGAGGATCCCGTACATCGACGCTATGGATCCCACAACGGCAACATTGGGATACTGGCACAATGTTCCGCGGGCGGTTATGCCCGTCAGAACGCCGACGAAATCCATCCCCGCAGAACTTGCGGCCTCGGCATCCACCACGTTGTCCCCGACGTAGATGATGTCCCCGACCGGGATACCGAGGGTCTCGGATGCAAGCAGGAGGCCCTCCGGGGATGGTTTTGTTTCCTTCACCATGTCCCCTCCCACTATGACATCCACGGCATCGGGGACCCCGTACTTGTCCAGGACCTCGGTGATCCTCCTGCGGTACTTGGTGGTCACGATCCCCAGCCTCATACCGGCCTTCCGTACTGCGGCCATGAGCGGTATGGCTTCCGGGTAGAACGTGGCCATGCGCGTCATGTCCTGGTCGGCCACCCTGATGAACTCCCTCTCGAACTCGACTCCCCTCTCCGGGTCCCTGTCCCCGGTGATGCGGATGTACTTCTCCCTGAGACTGAGCCCTATCGACGAACGTATGATACCGGCTTCGCGCTCGTCCAGCCCCATGGCCCTCAGCGCCGTGTTCGCACAGTGGATGATGCCTTCCTCGGAATCCCCGAGGGTGAAATCGAAATCGAACAGTACCGCGCGGTACCTCATGCGTAGAGGATATGGCGGGCAGACCATAATCCTGTCGGACCCCGTCAACGCTTATCTATCCCCTCGGTCATCCTTCGGCATGGATTCGGCCGCCCGCAGGACCGTCATCATCGGAGCATCCGTCATGGTGTCGTTCTCAGCCATCTTCTTCAGACTGGCCGATTCCCCCGCGATGGTCATGGTGTTCTACAGGATGCTGTTCGCATCGGCGATCATCGTCCCGCTGGCACTCTGGAGATGCGGGAGGGAGCTCCTGTCCATCGGCAGGCGCGACGCCTTCGTCAGCATCCTTTCCGGTGTGGTGTTCGCCGTACATCTGGCCGCGTACTTCGAATCCCTGGAACACGTGTCCATAGCGTCCTGCCTGGTCCTGACGGACACCGCCGTGTTCTTCGTCGCCCTGTTCATGATGATATTCTATAAGGAATCGGTATCGAGGAAGGGATGGGGGATCATCGCCCTGACCTTCGGCGGATGCGTCCTGATAGCATCATCGGACATGTCGGGGGAGACAGGTCTGCTCGGGGACATGCTGGCTCTTCTGTCGTCCGTACTGTTCGCCGTCTACGCGATGATAGGGAGGAGGGTCAGGACGAGGGTCTCGACACTTGCCTACACCTCGCTGCTTTACCTCTCCGCCACCGTCACGTCGCTGGCGATATCCCTGTTCGGGGAAGCGGGATCCCTGGCCTGCGGTACCGATGACCTGCTCCTCGGACTCGGCCTCGCCGTGTGCTGCACCGTGCTGGGGCACACCGTCTACAACTGGGGGCTGAAGTACGAGAAGGCCGCCTTCGTAGCCATCACCACCCTCCTGGAACCGGTGTTCGGCTCCTTCCTCGGATTCCTCGTGTTCGGAGAGGTCCCCGGGATCGTCGTGATCGTCGGTTCGGCTATCGTCCTCCTCGGAGTCTACCTGTTCTCCGTGGAGAATACGCCCGAGGACTGATCATCTCAGCTTGTAGTAAGCGACGACGGAAACGCCTATGAGGATCAGTACCAACGAAGGGATGAGGATCGCGGTGATGTTCTCCGCTATGGGGTTGCTGTTGTGATCGTGGTTGTAATGCCAATCGTTCTCATAGACCTCGGCGAAATAATCCGCCACCTGCGGGGACATGATGTAGATGCCGCATTCCCTGTTGTTGAAGAATGCGTTGTCCGTCCAATTGACCGAAGAGACCCACACTGCATCGTCTATGATGACACCTTTGTTGTGCATGCTGTCGTACTTCGACAGGCTGGATGTGGAATGGTTCTCTGTGACGGCGGATTTTTCTCCCTTGGAATTCAAAGTCTCTATCAATTCCGAATTGGGAGTGCCTAGCAGGAACCTGCAGTCTACACCGCGGTCCGCAGCATTTACCATCGCCGAGAGAGGGGAAATCCTGGAGAGATCCTTGTACCCGCCGGTGATGCTCTGCTGCTCCGAGAACACGCGGGTGTCGGCATTGTCGATGTAATGCTGCAGGGCCTTGAATGAATCGTCTGGGGACAGATGCAATCTTACCGTGCAGCCATATGTGCTCACCGAATAATCGATGTTCCCGGCGAATGCCATGACATCCGAATGACTCATCAGCTTCGCGGAGGTCGCCTTCCCTTTCGCCGACTCATACTGAGCGAATGTGTGGACATCGTCTCCGTCGAAATCGTTGTCGAAGACCCCAAGGAGCTGCTGGGCGAGACCGGTGCTCTCCACAATTACCCCCCATCCGCGGTTTCCGCTGCCGCCGATGTTCCCATAGGTCCAATTCTCGGATGTGATTATCACCTTCGAACCGTCCACGACGGCATACTTGCTGTGATTGAAACTGTACCGGTCCGTGTTCGCGTTTGCGAGATCGCCTCCGATGAAGCGCACATCCGCACCGCTGTTCGCCAGCGATTTGAGTAATCCGTAGTCGGGAGAGATGCCTCCCTCGGGCTTTCCCTCGTGGAGTACCCTGATGTCCACCCCCTTTCCGGCCAGATAGGCCAGTTCCGAAACCACTTCTTTGCTGCTCAGCAGATAGATGGATACGGAAACGGATGATTTCGCACCGATGATCGTGTCCAGGATCGGTTTTCCTTTGCATTCCGGGAAGGTGAAGGGGGTGACCTTGGCATCGAATGTAGGGGCATTGCCGAAGGATTGGGCGGTGTACCCCTCTGCCAGTGAGGTCCAGTCGAAGTACGTATCCGTATCCCTCGGTTCGACCCTCTTGATGGCCTCTCCCATGTGTCCCATGTTGACGGAGGGCCCGGACCAGGCACCCTGGATTGATGTGCTTCCTTTCTTGTAGACCACGCTGTCCAGCAACGTACCTCCGTTCCTGTACAGATGAAGTACGCCGCCGTCCCCGTCCAGATCGAAACTCGTACCGACAGTGCCGTATTGGGTGTACGAATATACCGGCCGGGAGGGGGTACTCTTGCAGAACCAACTCGAATCCTTGATCTTAACGAAAGTCGCGGTCTCTCCGGGAGCTATCACAGCGGACGATGTCAGGTTCAGGATATCGTATGAGCTTCCGGAGTCGGAATCGCAGATGTAATAGTCGGACATGCTCACAGGGGTGGTCCCGTAGTTCTTGACCGTAAACCCGTTGTTCGCGTTCGAATACGTACTGAAATCGGTGGCGACCTCGTAGATCAGGAGGCCGTCGCAGCTCTTCCCCTCTGGCACAGCGGACGAATCGGGAACGGATACCGACAGGATGACCGACAGCACCATTATCAGGGCGACCGCTACTGCACCTCCGGACTTCATACAGACCATACGGACCTCGCCGCTAATAAGTCTTGGTCACGCGTTGTTTAGGCATCGCTAAATATAGGCAAGGCGATGGCTGACCCATGGCAAAGATCAAGCTCAAGGTAGAAGGAATGAAATGCGAAAAGTGTCAGGCCAAGACCAAGGCCGCCCTCGAGGGCATCGAGGGCGTCACCAGCGTCGACGTCAACCTCGACAAGGGACTCGCCACCGTCAGCTACGAAGGAGAGATCCCCGAGGAGAAGTTCACGATGGCCGTCATCGACGCAGGATTCAAAGCGAAGGTCAAGCACGGACTGTTCTGATGGCCGCAGAGCGCAAGGTCCTGAAGGTCAGCGGCATGTCGTGTGCCGCATGCTCCGCACGCATCGAGAAGGCCCTCGGTTCGCTGGACGGGGTGTCGCTGGTGGAAGCCATCTTCTCCAGCAACATGGTCACGGTGGAATACGACCCGGAGATCATAACCCTCGACGGCATCAAGGCCGTCCTGGCGAAGACGGGATACCCCGTTCCGGAGAAAGAACAGAACATCAAGGTATGGAACCTGAGAGACATCCTGATCTGCGCGTGCATCTCGGCCGTGCTTGCGGTGTACGCCATGGGCCCGATGTTCGGCCTCGAAGTCCCGTTCCATGACACTCCCGGCACCTATGCGCTCATACAGCTCCTGCTGGCCGCACCCGTACTGTGGCTGTGCAGGAAATTCTTCATCAAGGGCATCCCCGCACTGATCGCCCGCAGTCCTACGATGGACACGCTGGTCTCGATGGGTTCGGGTTGCGCGTTCGCTTACAGTCTCTATCTCACGGCGGAAGCACTCTTCTTCGACGGGGACGCATCGAACCTCTGCTACGACTCGGCCGCCATGATCCTGACGCTGATCTCGGTGGGGGAGTATCTCGAATACAACTCCAGGCTGAAGGCTGACGATGCGGTCAACCAGTTGCTGGAGCTCGTCCCCGACGAGACTTCGGTCGTCAGGGAAGGGAAGGAAATTGTCATCAAGATAGAGGACCTGGCCGTGGGGGACACGGTGATCATCAGACCCGGAGGGAGGATCCCCGCGGACGGTACGGTCATAGGGGGCAGGACCTCGGTGGACGAGGCCATGCTCACCGGCGAATCCGCTCCCGTATCGAAGGGACCGGGAGACACCGTGTACACCGGGACGGTCAACATCGACGGCTCCGTCACCTTCTCGGTCACCAAGACGGGCGGGGAGACCATGATCTCCGAGATCGCGGCGATGATGGAGGAGGCGAAGGCCACCAAGGCACCGGTGGCAAGGATGGCGGACAGGGTCGCTGCGTACTTCGTGCCGACCGTGATGACCATCGCACTGGTCTGCGGTCTCGCCTGGTTCCTGAGCGGGAAGGACGTTGCGTTCTCCCTCAGGATCGCGATCTCCGTCCTGGTGATCTCGTGTCCCTGCGCCCTCGGTCTCGCCACGCCGCTGGCCATCACCGTCGGGTCCGGAAAAGCGGCGGAGCACGGTATCCTCTTCAGGGACGCCGCATCGCTGGAGATGAGCGGACGCATCGATTCGGTGATTGTGGACAAGACCGGTACGCTCACCTACGGGAGACCGGGCGTCGTATCCTACTCGGGGGACGAGAAGTACCTGCCCATGGCGCTGGCAGGCGAGATGATGTCGGAGCACCCGGTGGGGAAGGCGATCGTCGATTACTGTCAGAAAAAGGATGTCGTCCCCTGCGGCATCTCCGATTTCGAATACGAGGTCGGCAAGGGCATCGGATTCGATGCAGAGGGAAGGAAGGTGCTCATAGGCTCCGCCTCCAGCATCCTGGGGGAGGAGGGGACGGACGACGGGATGACGCACATACACATCTCCATCGACGGGGAGGCCGTCGGGGAGTTCGTGCTCACGGACGGCCTGAGGCCGGAATCGATCAGACTCGTCAGTCTCCTGAAGGAGAGGGACGTGGACGTCATGATGGTCTCCGGCGACAGCGAGGGTGCGGTCGCGGCCGTCGCCGGGGAATGCGGGATAGAGCAGACGGTGTCCGGTGCGCTCCCCGCCGACAAGGTCACCGCGGTCAAAAAACTGCAGGCCAAGGGACACGACGTCATGATGGTCGGTGACGGGATCAACGATTCCCCCGCGCTCACGCAGGCGGACGTCGGTGTGGCGATGGGTTCGGGCACGAACATCGCCCTCAGCACATCCGATGTTGTGCTCCTCAGCGACGACCTGTACAACATCCCGAGGACCGTGGATTACGGCAGGAAGACCCTGAAGAACATCAAGGAGAACCTGTTCCTCGCGTTCTGCTACAACGCGATATGCATCCCGATAGCTGCCGGACTGCCCTATCTCCTCGGTATGGCAGAGTTCACGCACATGCCCATGCTGGCCGCCGCGGCAATGTCGCTTTCTTCGCTGTCGGTGGTCACCAACGCCCTGAGGCTGAGAAGGTACGATCCCAAGTACTGATCACTGCTGTCTGCACTCGCGGACGGTCTCCGGAAGGACAGAGATCAGAGCATCCACGTCATCGTCGGTGTTGAGACCTGAGAGCGTCACCCTGAGCGAGGACAATGCCTGCTGAGCGTTGAGCCCGATCGCGGAGAGGACGTGCGAAGGTTCATTGTCCCCGGCGGAGCACGCCGATGCCGTGGACGCGGCGATTCCCTTCCTGCTGAGCCTGAGGACCAGGTCCATTCCCCTGACCCCTTCGAATCTGAAATGGGTGTTGTTGCACAGACGCCTGTCCCTCGACCCGTTGAGCGCCGAACCCTCTATCTCCAGGACCGAATCGATTATCCTGTCCCTGAGGCGGGTCATGCGTGATACATCCTCATCGAACTTTTGCATCAGGATCTCGGCGGCCTTCCCCAGGCCGACGATCGCGGGCACGTTCTCGGTCGAAGACCTCAGTCCGCGCTCCTGCCCTCCACCGAACATGATGGGGGAGATGTCCGTCCCGGACTTCACGTAAAGAGCCCCAGTGCCCTTGGGGGCATGGACCTTGTGGCCCGACAGCGACAGCATGTCGATGCCGTCGCGCCTGACGTCGATGTCGACCTTGGTGTATGCCTGTACGGCATCGGTGTGGAAGAGTGCGCCGTGCTCATGGGCGATCTTGGCCAGTTCCCTGATGTCCTGGATTGTGCCTATGACGTTGTTCGCCGCCATGACAGACAGGACGGCGACGTCGTCGCCCATGGCATCATCGAGAGCAGACATGTCGATGAATCCGTCCTTGGTCACGGGTACGACGGTCGCTTTGAAACCGGCCTTCCTCGCATGGCTGCAGGTCTCCAGGATGGCCGAGTGCTCTATGGCGGATGTGACTATCCTGTCGCGTCCGCGCTTCCCGACTATGCCCATGAGGGCGATGTTGTCCGACTCGGTGCCTCCGGAGGTGAATGTGATCTCGGAAGGATAGCAGTTCAGCGACTTCGCCACCCTCTCCCTGGCCGTCCTGAGGCCATCGGCCGCTTCGGAACCCAGCTCATGGAGGCTGCTCGGGTTGCCGTAACGCTCGGAGAAGTAGGGCAGGACCTCCTCGAGGACCTCGGGGATCACCTGCGTCGTGGCGGCGTTGTCGAAGTACACCTGTCTGACCATCGCCTGCGTATCGGACAATACCGCTATAAATGTTGGCGGAACCCCCGTAAAGCCGACTCAGATGCTCGAAAATACCCTCATTTTGAAATTCGCAGAGAACGCTGCGATTATCGTAAAAACGCCATGTTTTGACAGTGTGGCTCTATCGAAATCTGAGATAGCTAAATATACTCCGAGACAGTTCAACTCTCCATTGAGACGAGGGACTCCTATATTCAAAAAATAGGGTCCCGAAACCTTGAGGTAATAATAATGGCCAAATCAATCACTTTGCCCGAAAAGCCTAAGGCGATCAATCTCCCCAGGGTCACCAGGGAACTGGTCCAGTGTCAGATGTGCGGTTACTGTATCGACGTCTGCGAGGCTCACAGACAGACCCCTTGGGAGTCGGTCACCGCGAGAGGAAAGATCTACTACCTCAACCAGCTCGACAAGGCCGGATTCGGACTCGTCGACAAGGTCCTCGGAAGGAAGGTCAAGATCTCCCCCGAGTTCGTGGACGCCATCTACAAATGTACCGGATGCGGAAACTGCGAAGCGGTCTGCCACGCCAAGATCGAGCTCGTCAAGCTCTGGGAGAACGTCAGGACCTGGCTCGTCCAGCAGGGCGTAGCACCGCTCCCCGTCCACAAGGGAATCGCCCAGAAGATCGCCAAGACCGGCAACTCCTTCGGCGAGCCCAAGGCGAAGAGGGACGCATGGTGGCCCAAGGAGGTCGAGAGATCCGAGGCACCCGATGTCCTCATGTTCGCAGGCTGTACCGGATCCTACAGGATGCAGCACATCCCCGCAGCGGGAGCGACCATCCTCGCCAGGGCCGGAGTCAGGATCAACTGCATGGGAGAGGACGAGGTCTGCTGTACTTCGCCTCTGCTCAGGACCGGAATCAGGGACCTCACCCTGGACATCGGAAGACAGATCGTCACCAAGGCCGATGCGATGGGTGCGAAGGACATGGTCATGACCTGCGCCGGTTGTTACAAGACGATCTCCGGAAACCTCGGAAACTACTACTCCAAGACCGGACAGAACGTCTACCACTTCACACAGTACGTTGACAAGCTCATCAAGGAGAGGAAGCTTCCCCTGAACAACGAGTTCAAGGCGAAGGTCACCTACCACGACCCCTGCCACCTCGGAAGGCACTCCAAGGTCTACGAGGAGCCCCGTAACATCCTCAAGAAGATCAAGGGACTCGAATTCGTCGAGATGGAGAAGAACAGGGAGAACTCCAGATGCTGCGGTGCCGGAGGAGGATACAAGTCCGCATTCAACGACTTCGCAGTCAACATCGCAATGGAGAGGATCCACGATGCCGAGGCAGTCGGTGCCGAGGTCATCGCTACCGCCTGTCCCTTCTGCGTCCTGAACCTCAAGGCAGGAGCGAAGAAGGCGGGTTCCAACATCAAGGTCATGGACATCTCCGAGATCCTGCTCCAGGTCACCGCACCCAAGGTCGAGGCCCCCGCAGAGGCCGCACCCGCAGAGGCAGGAGCCGGAGGAGCATCCGAGGAGGCCCTGAAGGCGGCAGAGGCAGCCAAGCAGGCAGCCGAAGAAGCACTCAAGGCAGCAGAGGCAGCCAAGGCCGAAGCAGAGCAGGCGGCCGCAGACGCTAAGGCTGAGGCGGAGAAGGCCCAGGCAGAGAAGGCGGCCGCTGAGGAAGCACTCAAGGCAGCAGAGGCAGCCAAGGAAGAGGCCGAGCAGAAGGTCAAGGACGCAGAGTCCGCAGCGAAGACCGCTGACATGTTCGAGTACGCCGAGAAGGTCAACAACTCCAACGTCGAGAACGGAAAGTACAGCGAGAAGAGGGCCCAGGCATTCGCTTCGCAGATGGAGGAGGTCAAGAACTCCGACGCATCCGCAGAGGACAAGGCCATCGCGATGTCGCAGATCCTCGGAGGAATGCTCCTCGCCGGAATGGCCGGAGCGGCAGCAGCCAAGTCCGAGGAGGCTCCTGCAGAGGAAGCACCCGCTGACGAGGCGGCGGCTGCAGCAGAGGCCGAGTCCGCAGAGGCCGACCCCTACGCATACGCCAGGAACGCCAACGAGTCCAACGTCAAGAACGGCAAGTACAGCGAGAAGAGAGCTCAGGCATTCGAGTCTCAGATCGCTGAGGTCGAGGCATCCGAAGCCACCGACGAGGCCAAGAAGATCGCTATGGCCCAGATCATCGGCGGAATGCTCCTCGCCGGAATGGCGGGAGCGGCAGTAGCCAAGTCCGACGAATCCAAGGAGGAGGCTCCCGCAGAGGAGGCATCCGAAGAGTCCATCGAAGGATTCGAGGAGGGCGACGAGGACTTCGAGGACGACTTCGACGAGTGGGCACTCACCCCTGAAGGAAAGGTCAGGAGGGCCGCTTGGAACAAGGGTCTCAGGTGCAGGAGGCAGTACGGACCTCTCGCCATACCCATCGCATTCGTGAAGGGTAAGGTAGCCGTCTACGTCGGCGAGGATGCGGAGGCCAACCGCGCCAAGCTCGAGAAGAACGGATGGATCGTCCTCCACTACACCGACGAATCCGTCACCGACGGACAGTCGCAGGCCGAAGAGATCAAGGAAGCCGTCAAATCGCAGCTCCGTGCTCTCAAGAAGAAGAAAAAGAAGAAGAAGTGATTCTTCTCTCTAAACCAAAACCGGGCTCCGGCCCGGCTCCTTTTCTTTATTGATAACAGGATAACATGCCGTTCGATTTTCTGTGCGGGGAGCTCCAGAGTATCCTTGCCGGACGCGGCATGACGGAACCCACCGAGCCGCAGCGCGAGGCCAGTCCGATCATTCAGACCGGGGCGAACGTGCTGCTGGTGGCACCAACCGGCATAGGGAAGACGGAAGCTGCCATGCTCCCGGTCTTCGATGCGCTCTACCGCGTACCCAAGAAGCCCGGGTTCAGATGCCTGTACATCACCCCCCTCAGGGCGCTGAACAGGGACATGATGAAGAGGATGACCGATTTCGGCAGGGAATTGGGCATCACGGTCGATGTCAGGCACGGAGACACCTCCGCCGGGGACAGGGCAAGACAGTCGCGCAGTCCCCCTGAGATCATGATCACCACGCCCGAGACCCTGCAGGTCATGTTCACCGGGAAGATGCTGGTCAAGCACCTGATGAACGTCAGGTGCGTGGTCGTGGATGAGATCCATGAACTGGCCAACACCGAAAGGGGTGCACAGCTCAGCGTTGCGCTGGAGAGACTGGAGAAGATCGCTGGCAGATTCCAGAGGATAGGCCTCTCC
>JAEEGK010028165.1_pt1 | contig 11296 bp, 10 predicted proteins | sample 8958771 | NCBI WGS metagenome assembly JAEEGK01 (sample SAMN16246547, study PRJNA631951) | gut metagenome | biome: gut microbiome; feature: rumen; material: SC-attached | host: Bos | place: Iran: Karaj | collected 2018-10 | reverse complement strand
GAGAACGTCACCTGGGACATGTTCCCGTTCATGGCCACGATGACGGCGGTAGGTGCGGTCGCCCTCTACGCGGTGTCCTGGAAGTTCAACGTGCTCACCCTCGGCGAGGACAGCGCAAAGACCATGGGCGTCGACGCGGACCGGTTCAGGCTGCTCACGATGTGCCTCCTCGCGCTGATGACCATGTCCGTGGTGTCATTCGTCGGGATTATAGGGTTCGTGGGATTGATCGCGCCCCATATCGTCAGATCGATCATAGGAAGCGACAACCGCTACGTCCTTCCCGCATCGCTGTTCGGAGGGGCGCTGCTCCTTCTGTGCGCGGACTCCGTCGCGCGCCTGTGCACCGGGGACCTGCTGCCGGTGGGGACCGTGATATCCCTTCTCGGAGCCCCCGTGTTCCTATACCTCATCATCAGGAGGAACAGCCAGTTCAGGGGGTCGTGGTGAATGTTCGCAGACAGGATAGTCAGCCGTCTCAAGGGAGAGGACGGCGCGGAGAGGTACAGGAGCTATTCAAAGCTGAAGACTCGCCTGATAATTCTCTTCGCCGTCGTGGCCGCGGCCATGGCGTTCCTGTCCATAGGAATCGGGAAGTACGATGTCGACCTCGTCCGCGGCCTGGAGATCATCTATGATTACTTCTCCTACGGTCCCAGCGACAGCATAGAGGAGAGGGTGGTCTTCACCCAGAGGATTCCCCGCGGGCTCATGGCGGTGATAGTGGGCTTGGGGCTCGCCATAGCCGGAGCCGTGATGCAGAGCATGCTCCACAATCCTCTTGCCGACCCCTACACCACCGGGGTGTCTTCCGGGGCCTCCATGGGCGCCTCCCTGTTCGTCGTCCTCGGAGTAAGCATCATCCCCATCTCCGGAAGCCTGGGGCTGATGACGAACGCGTTCGTGTTCTCGCTCATCCCGGCGTTCCTGATCCTGGGATTGTCGGTCTTCAAGAAGATCACTTCGACCACCATGATCCTCATCGGGATAGGCGTGATGTACATGTTCAGCGCCCTCACCCAGATGCTGAAGGTCATGGCCACCCCCCAGCAGATGGAGAGGCTGTACCTGTGGCAGCTGGGGTCCCTCGGCGAATGCTCCCTTTCGGACGTAGTCGTCGTCAGTGTCGTGGTCCTGGTGTGCGCCGTCGTCCTTTACGGCTACAGGGTCGACCTCAATCTTCTCTCCGTAGGGGACAAGCCTGCGCTGACCATGGGGACCGACCCGTGGAAGACCAGGATCATCTGCCTGGTTATCGTATCCTTCATGACAGCCGTGGCTGTGAGCTTCACGGGAGTGATCGGATTCGTAGGGCTGGTGGCGCCCCAGATGGTCAGGACCCTCATCGGCTCCGACAACAGGTTCCTGCTTCCGGCGTCGGCCGCATTCGGAGGGATGTTCCTGGTAATTTGCGACTGCCTCTGCAGGGTCCTGGGCTCCACGGGGGTGCCCGTCGGGGTGCTGACGGCGGTCATCGGAAGCCCGCTGTTCCTGTACATGCTCATAAAGAGGTCGAAGAAGCCTACGATTTGAATGAAAAAGAAGAATGCCGGAAGGGGGATCCCCCTCCGGCCGTTTCACGCCTGGTCGGCCATCCTTCTCAGGACGTACTGCAGTATTCCGCCGTTGGCGATGTATTCGACCTCGATGTCCATGTCCACCCTGCAGAGGGTGTCGAACTCGAGCTTCTTCCCGCCCTTGTAGGCGGTCACCCTTATCAGGCCCTTCGGCTCGATATCCTCGAGTTCGATGTCGAACGTCTCGGTGCCGTCGAGCCCCAGGGTCTCGCAGTTCTGTCCGGGCAGGAACTGGAGGGGCACGATGCCCATCCCGACCAGGTTGGACCTGTGGATCCTCTCGAAGGACTCGGCGATGACCGCCTTGACTCCGAGGAGCAGCGGTCCCTTCGCCGCCCAGTCCCTGGAGCTGCCGGTGCCGTACTCCTTTCCGGCCAGGACTATCAAGGGCGTCATGTCCTCCTCGTACCTGCGGGAGGTCTCGAATATGGTGTCCGTGGTGCCGTCTGGGAGATATACCGACCTGCTGCCCTCGGTTCCCGGGACGAGCTGGTTCCTGAGCCTCACGTTGGCGAACGTCCCGCGGACCATGACCTCGTGGTTCGCCCTCCTGGACCCGTAGGAGTTGTAGTCCTTCCTGTCCACTCCCTTTGATGTGAGGTACCTTCCGGCGTCGGAATCGGGTCCGAACGCCCCCGCCGGAGATATGTGGTCGGTGGTGACCGAGTCTCCGAGCTTCACGAGGCATCTGGCCCTGTCGATGTTCCTGATGTCCGGCTCCTCGAAGATCTCGTCGAAGAACGGCGGGTTCCTGATGTAAGTGGAGTTCTCGTCCCACTTGAAGAGCGGGGAGTCCGCGCATTCCACGGCGTCCCACCTGGCGGATCCCTTGAAGACGTCCTTGTACTTGGACACGAAGACGCTCCTGGTGACGTACTCGTCGACGATCTTCTCTATCTCCCAGTCCTGGGGCCAGATGTCCTTGAGGAAGACCTCCTTCCCGTCGACCTCGGCTATGGGCTCCCTGTCCATGTCTATGTCCACCCTTCCGGCGAGGGCGAACGCCACCACCAGAGGAGGGGAGGCCAGATAGTTGGCTCTTACCAAGGGGTGTATGCGCCCCTCGAAGTTCCTGTTGCTGGACGCGATGGCCGCCACGGCCAGGTCGTTGGCCTTTATGGCGTTGCTCACGTCGTCGGAGAGGGGCCCCGAGTTCCCGATGCAGGTCATGCATCCGTAGCCGCAGACCTGGAATCCGAGCTTCTCCAGGTAGACCAGGAGCCCGGACCTCCTCAGGTACTCCGTGACGACCCTGGACCCGGGCGCCAGTGAGGTCTTGACGTACTTCTTGGGCTTGAGTCCGAGCTGGGCCGCCTTCTTCGCGACGAGCCCGGCCGCGACCATGACCGATGGGTTGGCGGTGTTGGTGCACGAGGTTATGGACGCTATCACGAGCGAGCCGTCTCCGAGGCCGTCCGCGACCGGCTTCCTCTGCTTCTCCACTCCCAGCGCCTTGAGCGTGTCCGCGAAGCTCTCCTTCATTCCGGACAGGGGGATCCTGTCCTGGGGCCTCTTGTGTCCAGCGAGGCTGGGCTCCACGGTGGCCAGGTCCAGCTCCAGAGTGTCGGTGTACTCGGGCTCGCCGCTGTACCACATCGTCTGCTCCTTCATGTACCGCTCCACGGTGTCGATGTGGTCCGGGTCCCTCCCGCTCAGCTTGAGATACTCTATGGTCTTCTCGTCCACGGGGAAGAATCCCATGGTGGCCCCGTATTCCGGGCCCATGTTCGCTATGGTGGCCCTGTCGGCGAGGGCGAGGTTCTTGTATCCGGGACCGTAGAACTCCACGAACTTTCCGACGACGCCCTTCTTCCTGAGCATCTGGACGACGGTCAGGACCAGGTCCGTGGCGGTGACGCCGGCCTTGAGCTCTCCGGAGAGCCTGAATCCGATGACGTCGGGAAGCTTCATGTAGCTGGGCTGCCCGACCATGACAGCCTCCGCCTCGATTCCTCCGACTCCCCATCCGACGACTCCCAGGCCGTCGATCTGGGTGGTGTGGGAGTCGGTTCCGAAGCACGAGTCGGGGTAGGCGATGATGCCGTCTCCGGAATCCTTCACATGGACGAGCGGAGAGAGGTACTCGAGGTTGACCTGATGGCATATCCCGTTTCCAGGAGGGACCGCCCTGAAGTTCTTGAAGGACTTCTGCGCCCATTTGAAGAGGGCGTACCTTTCGGCGTTCCTCTCGAAGTCGAGCTTCTCGTTGAGCTCCATGGCGTCGTCGCGGCCGGCGAAGTCGGTGTTGACCGAATGGTCGATGACGAGGTCCACGGGGACGAGCGGGTTGATGAGCTCCGGGTCCTTTCCCATCGACGCCACCGCATCCCTCATGGATGCGAGGTCGGCTACCGCCGCTCCCCCCGTCAGATCCTGCAGAAGGACCCTTGCGGGTATCCAGGGGATGTCGCGGTCGGTGTTTCCGGACGGATTCCAGGATGCGGCGGCGGCCACGTCCTCGTCTGTGACGATCTTCCCGTCCCTGCGCCTGAGCAGCGACTCCACGATGACCTTGATGCTGTAGGGCATCTTGGCGAGGTCCTTGATGATTCCCTTGGCCTCGAGCTCCCTCAGGCTGTAGATGCCGATCTCGCCTTCCGCCGTGGATATTGTCTTCCTGCAGTCTCCGATTCCTTCCATGGTACCTCTCCTGTGCCACGAGTTAGTTTGACTAAGTATTTGATAATGGCGAGCCAGGCCGTCTGTCCGAAAGCATCACTTGTTTCAATTTCCATTAAAACAGTATATCAATATTGCGCAATTATAGGTTTCAATTTAAATTAATATTGAGAAAAACGGTTTTGAATCGGAAGATTCGAGCAACGCATCCGGTCAGAATTTGTTCTAACTTCAGGACTTTTGCCTCCATGACGTTTCAACAAAAAAGGAAAGCTCGTCAATATTTATGTTGTAAACTCAATATTATATCAATTTTTGGTATTTTATTAAATACTTAGACATTCTCTAATCATATGGGATACGAAATGTTCCAGAAGATATTGTTAGCGGTTGATGGCACGGAAGCGAACAGATTAGCGGTATCGAAGGCTGTAGGAATGGCCAAGGAGTCCGGTGGCAAGGTGACGGCAGTATTCGTCGAGGACGTGGGATATAGGCTGAACCCGGTTTATTTCTCCCCTCTGGACATAGATGCTACCGCCCGGAGAGTCTTCTCGTTTGTCAGATCGGAGGCCGATTCCCAAGGTGTCGAGGTCGAATACAAGGTGCTGATAGGTCATGCCGCCAAGGACATTGCCGCGCTTTCCCGCGACTATGACGTGCTCGTATGCGGAACACGTGGTCGCACAGGCGTCAAGAAGCTGATGCTGGGAAGCGTTTCCGGATACCTCGCCGAGAGGTCGAGGTGCGCTACAGTCGTAGTCGGCAGCTGATATCGTACAATTGACGTGTGCCGTCGATCGGCGGAACTCGTTATCCCCTGACGGGCTGCGGGGCCAAGCCCCGGCCCGGTCCGGCAGTAGACCAGGGGCTTTGCTTCTTTTTTCTTTTGATAGCAGTGGCCGCGTTCCAGCGGTCGCATGAGGGATTTCTGTAAAGAAGGGACGGACGGCATGGCACCGCCCGTCTGGAGAATCAGTTTTCGGGGACGAACTTGAACCCGTAGTGGATGACCCCGTTGGCCCCGTCCTCGTCGAGCTTCCTGAGGACGGCGCGCACGCGCATCCCGATCTCTATCTTGTCGAGGTCCACGTCGACCAGCTGTCCGGTGACCATGACCCCGTCGTCGGTGCGCACCATCGCGGCCGCGTACGGCTTCATCCTGTTGTTGCAGTCCGGGGCGTCGTATATCACGGTGTAGGTGAACACCTCGCCGACGCGGCTGACCGGATGCTCCTTGATCTTCCCGAGGCTCTGCCTTCTGCATACGGGGCAGAAGTCGCGCTTGGGGAAGAAGATCCTTCCGCAGTTCTCGCACTTCGTCCCCTTGAGGTTGTACCTTCCGGGGATCTCCCTCCATTCCTTCGCCACTGATGCCATCAGATCGCCTCCAGTATGGTGACGGTGGCGGTGGAGCCCGTTCCTCCGGTGCTCTGCGCCAGGCCGTACTTGGCGTTCTCGACCTGCCTCTTGTCGGCAGATCCCCTGAGCTGCTCCGTGATCTCGGCGATCTGGGCGACGCCGGTGGCCCCTATCGGGTGTCCGCGGGCCTTCAGGCCTCCGGAGGTGTTGACGGTGACCGCGTCCCCGCCCAGCTGGCATCTTCCATCAAGGACGGCCTTCCCGGCCTCTCCCTTCTTGAAGAACCCGAGGTCCTGCAGGGCCATGATCCCGGACACGGTGTACACGTCGTGGACCTCCGCGACGGAGACGTCCTTGGCCTCTATGCCGGCCCTCCTGTACGCCTTCCCGGCCGCGTTGACGGTGGCGCCGTACGAGGTTATGTCCTCCCTCTGGAACAGTCCCAGGCTGTCGCTGGCCTGCTCCACCGCCGATACCTTCACGTAGGAGTCGGTATGCTTCCTGGCGTCCTCGAGCGGGCAGAGGACCAGCGACGCGGCCCCGTCGGATATGGGGGCGCAGTCGAACATCCCCAGCGGGCTGGCCACGGGCCCCGACTTCAGGACGGTGTCCAAGGTGATGGCCTTCCTGAACTGGGCGTTCGGGTTGAAGGCGCCGTGGTAATGGCTGTTCACGGCGAAGGAGGCTATCTCCTCCCTGGTCGCCGTCCCGTCGTGGATCATCCTGCGGGCTATCATCGCATGAAGCCCGGCGAAGGTCACTCCCATTCCCGCCTCCCATTCCGCATCCGCGGTGGAGTCCAGGATGGAGTTGATGCTTATGTCGTCCAGGTCGGTCATCTTCTCGGCTCCGCCCACGAGGACGGTGTCGTGCATCCCGGATGCGACGGCCATGACCGCCTCCCTGAACGCGACCGCCCCGGAGGCCCCTCCGGCCTCTATCCTGGTGGCGGGGATGTGGTTGCTGGCCATTCCCGAGTAATCCGCGATGAGCGACGCTATGTTCTGCTGGTTGATGAAGCGGCCTGCGGACATGTTCCCTATGAACACCCCGTCCACCTCGTTCCCGGACAGGTTGGCGTCCTCCATGGCCTTCATCCCGGCCTCGATGCCGAGCGCTCTGAACGACTTGTCCCAGAGTTCTCCGAACCTGGTCACGCCCACTCCTATAATCGCTACTTCCCTCATCTCATCACTCCGGCATGACGATCTTTCCCTTGTACTTGGCATAGGTCCCGTAGTCGACGTAGACCGGGTTCGCCAGTATGCTCTCCAGGACCGGCGCGCGGTCCCTCTTGTAATCCTTTATCGCGTCGGTGACGGTGATGTCGAACGCGTCGCTTCCAGCTCCGGACCCGTAGGATGTGACGAATATCCTGTCTCCGGGCTCGGCATGGTCGAGGACGTTGGCGAGGCCCAGGGGGACCGCGCCGCTGTAGGTGTTCCCGATGTCGGGGGTGAGGAGCCCGTACTGGATCTGCTCCGGCGAGAACCCGAGCTGCTTGGAGACCCTCGTGGGGAACTTCCCGTTGGGCTGGTGGAACACCGCGTGCTCGTAGTCGGCGGCGGTCGTGCCCATGGCGTCGAACATCATCTTGGCCGCGGAGGTTATGTGCCTGAAGTAGGCGGGCTCTCCGGTGAACCTTCCTCCGTGGAGGGGATAGGGCTGCCCCTCCCTCCTCCAGAAGTCGGGGGTGTCGGTGGTGAAGCTGAGTGTCTTGTTTATCCTGGCTATGACGTTCTCGGATCCTATCAGATAAGCCGCCCCTCCGGCGGAGGCGGAGTACTCCAGGGCGTCCCCGGGGGCCCCCTGGGACGTGTCGGCCCCTATGGCCACCCCGTACCTTATCATCCCGGACCCCACGAGCCCCATGCACGCCTGGATCCCGGCGGTCCCGGCCTTGCATGCGAACTCCATGTCGGCGGCGGTCATCGCGGGGGTCGCGTCGATGGACTCCGCCACGATGGTGGCCGTCGGCTTCACCGCGTACGGGTGGGATTCCGATCCGACGTATATGGCGCCTATGTCGCCCGGGTCGACCTCGGGGACCCTGGCCATCATGTACCTGGCGGCTTCCGTGGCTATGGTGACCACGTCCTCGTCCGGGGAAGGGACCGACTTCTGGTTTATCATCAGCCCCTTGCCCATGGCTTTCCCGTCGACCCCCCAGATCCTCCCGATCTCCTCGGGCTTGATCCGGTACCTGGGCACGTATGCCCCGTAACTTACGATTCCTGTTTCCATCGGTATCGCTCCTCCTTTAACATGTTCATTCTCGAGACTATCCCTTCCACGTCCAGGTCCGTCACCACCAGGGGGATGCCCTCCAGATGGGCGAGCTTCACCGCCAGGGGGTCCACCTTCTCCGGCTTCTGGTATACCACCATCGCCGGCGTGAGGGGGTGCGCGCGGACGGCTATCATCGGCGAGCGGCCGTAGTGGACGTTCGTGAAAATCAGCGCCCTCTCTATGTTCCCGCCGTAGATCCTCAGATAGTCCTGGGACCCAAGGCTCAATATGGCCTTGACGGAGTCCACGATGGTGTATCCGTACATCATCTTCCTGGTCATCAGGTCGGGGTTCAGGTTCCTTCCCGAGATGGCCTCGACCACCTTCCCGATGTCCGTCCCGCCGGGGAACTCGTCCATGGCTATGATGCATTCGAGCTTGAAATCCGGGTTGTATCTGGATATGACCCGGGACCCGTTCTGGAGGTCGAGCTCTATGAACGCGTCCACCATCTTCTTCACGACGTTGACCCCGGGGGACCTGCGCCTCCCGGACTCGTAGTCGCTGATGACCGAATGCGAGATCGCCATCGCGTCGGCGAGCTGATGCTGGGAGAGGCCGAACTCCTCCCTCCATTTCCTCATCGTGCGACCGGGATTGGGGGAGAGCGCGATCTCCCCCGCTATCCTCTGCTTGAACTCGTCGACCACGGATGAACTATCGGGAGTCCGTATATAATTGTGTCGAAATCGGATATCGTCGATCGACGAATCAATCGAGCCTTTCCGACAGGGCGTCGACGATGCTCTTCAGCACCTTCAGCCTTCCGTACTTCTTGTCCTCGGACTCCACGGCGATCCAGGGCGCATAGGGGGTGTTGGTGGCCGCCAGCATCCTGTCTATGTACTCCTCGTACACGTCCCACTTCTCCCTGTTCCTCCAGTCTTCGTCGGTTATCTTGTACTGCTTGGTGGGGTCCTCCGCCCTGGCGTTGAAGCGCCTGAGCTGCTCGTCCGGGCTTATCTCCATCCAGAACTTCAGTATGATGCATCCGGAGTTCGACAGGACCTTCTCGAAGGTGCGTATCTCCCTGGCGGAGCGTCCGTACTCCTCCTCGGTGCAGAACTTCTCGATGGGCTCCACCATCATCCTTCCGTACCAGGACCTGTCGTAGATCGAGATGTGCCCCGCCTTGGGCATCTTCGTCGCGAACCTCCAGAGGTACGTGTGCAGGCCCTCCTCCTTCGTGGGCGCGGCGACGGGGTTGACGTAGTATCCGCGGGGGTTCAGGGCGCGGGTGACGCGCTTTATGCTCCCTCCCTTCCCGGCGGCGTCCCACCCCTCGAACAGCACGACCAGGGACAGGCCGGAGGATGCCAGCTTGGCCTGGAGCCTGTTCAGCTCCTCGGACAGCTTCAGCAGCTTCTTGCTGTACTTGCTGGCGGTCAGGCTGAGGTCCAGCCCCTCGCGGGGGTTGTCGTACAGCGGGACCACGGACTCCTTGGTGCGCGGATATCCGGATTTGACCCTGCCCTCCACCCTGTCTATGAACGTCCGGCACACGACCTCGGACGATTTCAGGACGTCATCGACCTTGACCATGTCCCAGGGGGCGTACGCGGTCGTGGTCCCGGAGATGATCTTCGACGAGCTCTTGCGTCCCCAGACCTCGTACTTGTGGTCGTCGGAGAGGAAGGTCCCCTTGGGGCCGGTCATCCATCCTTCGGGGACGGATTTCCTCACCTCGTCGGAGTCGAGGAAGAACTTGATCAGGATGACGCCGTTGTCCGCGAAATAGCGCTCGAGCTCCTCTATGAGGATGAATAGGCCGGAATGGTCCGAGACGGAGGGGTCGATCCAAGAGTACCAGGACCTGTCGTACACGGCGATCTTCCCTTTCGCCGGCTCGTGCGACATCGTCTTGAAGATCTCCCTGGAGTCGCGCATCCCCTCCGCGGTGAAGTGGGAGTATGTGGCGATCCTGGGGTCTATCAGGTTGAGGAACTCGTTGATGATGCTCTCCTGCACCCTCTCGTTCCTGCCCTCGAACACCACGAGGACGGCGAGTCCCTCGTCCACCACCTTGCGCTGCAGCATGATCATGTCGTTCTTCAGTTCCTCGCTCATCTCGTAAGCCATGACCGTGTATCTCCGAGCAGTGTTTATAGGATTGCCGTGGTTCGGACGGGCGTGCTGTCGCAAATATCGGAAGTGGTGAGGCGGTCCGGCGTCGCGGTAGGCGGCGCTAAGGGCTTCTCGGTCAGCGTGAAAGGGACCAAGGAGAATCTTGTGACGTCGATGGACGTGGAGAACGAGCGCTTCCTGAGGAGGGAGCTGACCGCGCTCATACCCGGTTCGGCGTTCAAAGGGGAGGAGGGCGACGACGCGGAGGTCCTCCGGAACGGATACACGTGGATCGTCGACCCGATCGACGGGACCGCCAACTTCTCCAGGGGGATTCCCGAGATCGGGATCTCCGTGGCCCTGATGAAGGACGGGAAGCCGTTCGCGGGAGTGGTCCACAATCCCTTCAACGGGGCCCTCTACTGCGCCCAGAAAGGCGCCGGAGCGTACAAGAACGGGGTTCCCATAGAAGTTAAGCGGCGCCCTCTGGGGGACTGCCTGTTCTTCACCGCATGGTCCGCATACGACAAGTCGCTGTCCTCCGGATGCTTCGAGGTCACCGAGAGTCTGTACCCCGTGTGCAACGACGTCCGCAGGATCGGCACCGCCGCAGTTGAGCTGTGCATGCTGGCGGAGGGGGCCGGAGACCTCTTCTTCGAGGCCAGGCTCCGTCCCTGGGACTATGCGGCGGCCTCCGTGGTCCTGGAGGAGGCGGGAGGGTGCATCCGCTCTTTAGGCGCCCCTCTCGACTACGAGGCGGGCGGGTCGGTCCTGGCCGCCGGAAGCCCGGAGAACCTGGACGTCCTGGAGGCGGAGGTCCGCAGGGCGTTCCCGGACGGAATCCCGAGACGATCGCTGCTTCAGCAGCTCCACGGCCGCGACGTTCTCGACGGCCTGGTCCTCGAACGAGAGGAACGGGTCGTCCAGTCCGAGCGCGGACGCCTTCTCCGGCGTGGCGGCGATGAGGGAGTCGTCCCTCGTCATCCCTATCTCGTCGAGGCGCAGGTCATGCACCCCCAGGACCAGGGCGACGTATTCTTTCCTGCCTTCCTTCGGCTTCATCTTGTACACGGCCTTGCCGATCTGCCTCTCCCAGGCGCAGTACATGATTATCTCGGTGGGCAGGGTCCTGGAGCGGTTCGTCCCCTCGGAGAAGGCCCTTTCTGCGTGTATCAGGGCCGAGAGCACATGGTCCCGGCCGCACACCATGTCTGGGTCCATGAGAACGCATTCCCCTCCCATTGACACGAAATGCCCGACGATGACGTCGAACGGGGCGTCGCCCCTGATGCCTGCGACCTCGGCTTCCATGCCACCCCGACGGGCTTTCCCCATATTAATAAGAACAGCGCACGTGCGTAGGCAGACTTATCTAATATCGTGCG
>JAEEGK010028163.1_pt1 | contig 11296 bp, 10 predicted proteins | sample 8958771 | NCBI WGS metagenome assembly JAEEGK01 (sample SAMN16246547, study PRJNA631951) | gut metagenome | biome: gut microbiome; feature: rumen; material: SC-attached | host: Bos | place: Iran: Karaj | collected 2018-10 | reverse complement strand
TTCGTATAGCGATAAGTTTACAAAAATGGTGGCCTTGGTAGTCGGTTTGGAATCATTTTTGATACTTATAAGTAGTATTTTGGCAATTTTCGGAGGTATAACATGGTGGCTGTGGTGTGTTTTGGTAGTCATGAAATTTATGGTAGATGCTTGTGTGATAATCGAATGGTTGGCTTTTATCAATAAAAAGTCACTTTGGTGGAAATGTTATTTCATGGCAGCTATTGCATATCCGGTTTATGTTGTTTGGGTGTTGCTGAAAATACCTTTTTCAAAAAAAATATGGAAAGACCGAAATTATATGTATAAAGGTAAGAAAAAAAATGATAATTTTGCTGATATAAAATAGAAGAAAATGAGAGGAAACAAGTTTTTTTTGATGGTCATTTTATTGTGTTGCGGCTTCGCTGTTCATGCACAAAACAATCAGGCGAGCGATTTGGTGGGCTATTATTATATGGTGGACCCGTTTTCAGGTGAAGGTTCGCAAATTTATATTTATCAAGCTGAGGATGGTACTTTTGAAGGTAGAGTTACTTGGGTGGAAAACGAAGTGAAAAAGAAATTTTTGGGTTTGGTATTTCTTAAAAATCTAACTTTCAATGATAAAGAAAATGAATGGCAAAATGGAATCGTTAAATATCCGGGTAAAAAGGGTACTTTTAAAATGTTTATGAAATTTGAAAGTCCTACCAAATTGAAAGTAAGGGGTTATTGGGGAATTGCCATGCTGGGCAAGTCAATGTATTGGACAAAAGAAAAAACACAAAGAAAACAAGAATAATAGTGGATTGGAATAAAATTATATCAGAAGAAATAAGTGCAGCACAAGGTGCTGATCTAAAGTATTTTAAATCTAAAAAAGAGGCTCTGCAATTTGCCTTGAGTTGTGTGGATTTAACTACATTGGAAGGTAGTGATACAGACGAGAAGGTAAGGCAATTGTGTCAAAAGGCGATTTCAGTAAAGCCTCATACGGCCGCCGTTTGTGTCTATCCTGTATTTGCCAAGTTGGCCAAACAAATCTTAAATGCTTACGATGTACATGTGGCATGTGTGGCAGGTGGATTTCCTGCCGGACAAATTCCTTTGGAATCAAAACTGACAGAAGTAAATTATGCTGTTGCACAAGGAGCAGATGAAATAGACATGGTGATTTCCAGAGGAAAATTTTTGGAGGGCAAGTTGGAAGAAGTGGCTAAGGAAATTCGTGCTATCAAAGCCTGTTGTAAAGATAAAATTTTGAAGGTGATTTTGGAGACAGGTGAATTGCAAACACCAGAAAATATTTATCAAGCAGCTATGTTAGCCATGGAAAACGGTGCAGATTTTATCAAAACTTCTACCGGAAAAATTGCTGTCAATTCCACGCCCGAAGCATTTATTGTCATGCTCTATGCAATAAGAGATTATAAGAAAAAAACAGGAAAATGTATTAGTATCAAGCCGGCAGGCGGCATTTCCGATCCGGACACGACATTATTGTATATTAAATTGATAGAAAATATATTAGGTAAAGAATGGCTTAACAATCAGAGATTTAGAATTGGGGCAAGTCGTTTGGTGGATAGGTTGTTGCCGGAAATATGATTTTTTCCAAGTAGAAATCTGGAGAAATAGAAAAAAAAAGTTTACATTTGCAATTCATTAAGAAAATATTGAAAATAATTTAAAATATTGATAAATAGTATGAAAGAAACAGTTTTTTGTCAAAAGCACAAAGATTTAGGTGCAAAAATGGCTGAATTTGCAGGCTATAATATGCCAATCCAATATGAAGGATTGACAGTAGAACACCACAATGTTCGTAATAATGTAGGAGTATTTGATGTTTCTCACATGGGAGAATTTAGAGCAAAAGGTCCTCATGCAAAAGCATTTATGCAATATGTTACCGTTAACGATGTTGCTGCATTGGTAGATGGAAAAGTACAATATACTTGTTTGCCTAATGGCAAAGGTGGTATTGTTGACGATATGTTGGTATATCGTATTGCAGACGACCATTATTTTATGGTTCCTAATGCTGCCAATATTGATAAAGATTGGAATTGGATGAGCCAAATAGCCGAAAAAATGGGCTTGGTAATAGGTGAAGATTTCAAAAACGAAAGTGAAGAATGGGCACAATTGGCAGTTCAAGGTCCTAATGCATTGAAAGCTATGCAAAAATTAACATCTGCCAATGTGGTGGATATGGAATATTATACTTTCCAGATTATCAATTTTGCAGGTGTTGACAATATTATTTTCTCTACAACCGGTTATACCGGTGCAGGTGGTTGCGAAATTTATATTCCTATGCAATATGCCGACAAAGTATGGAATGCCGTTTTTGAAGCAGGTGCAGAATTCGGTATCAAACCGGCAGGTTTAGGTTGCCGTGATACTTTGCGTTTGGAAATGGGTTTCTGCTTGTATGGTCACGAAATTGATGATGAAATTTCTCCTATTGAAGGCGGCTTAGGTTGGATTACCAAATTTGTTGATGGCAATAATTTTATCAACCGTGAAATTTTTGAAATGCAAAAAGCTAATGGTTGCACTAAAAAAGTAGTCGGTTTCGAAATGATAGACAGAGGTATTCCTCGTTCACATTATGAAGTTTGTGATGCCAATGGCAATGTGATAGGTGAAGTTCGTTCCGGTTCCCCATCTCCTTCCACCGGCAAAAATATAGGTACTGCTGTAGTTAAAACAGCTTTCTCAAAAAAAGATACAGAAATATTTATAAAAATTAGAGAGAAACTCTTGAAAGCAGTAGTAGTGAGAATGCCTTTTTATAAAGCATAAATGATAAAAAGGAGAAACGAAAGTTTCTCCTTTTTTTTATGGCAACAATGGAAAATTTTCCACATGTCGGATATTAGTAATTGTTTTTTTATTATTTTTGCAAAATATAATAATTAAATACTCATATTATGATGAAAAATAAGTTTCTCCGGTTAAGTCTTTTTTGCCTTGTCGGTATGATGATTTTGAGTTCTTGCAAAAAAGAATTCACCATTACCGTACAAAGTAATAATGACGAATGGGGAACCGTTTCAGGAGGCGGTACTTATGCCAAAGGGGCTGAAGTTAGAATAAAAGCTATTCCTGAAGAAGGATGTTATTTTAAATCTTGGAACGATGGAAACATCGATAACCCGCGTACTATCACGGTCAAATCGGATGAAACCTATGTGGCAATTTTTGCAAGCGAAGGCGGTGGTGAGGGGAAAGAACCTCGTTTAGCGGTTTTCTCTGTTTCCCAAACGCAGAAAGTGTATTTTTCTCCTGGTAATTTGCAATGGTGTGCCACAGCAGCAGGTAAATGGCGTTTTGCTCCCAATCAATGGAATATGGTAGGATATGCTAATAGAGGTATTTCCGAAACATACACCGATTGGATAGACTTGTTCGGTTGGGGAACCAGCGGATATGATGATAAATATCCTTGCATGATCAGTGCATTCAATACTGACTATGGCGATGGTGATAATAATATATCGGGAACCAATTATGATTGGGGAGTTTATAATGCCATTTATCATCCAAAAATCAATGCAACCGATGCACCCGGCACATGGCGTACGTTGACCAAAGGCGAATGGGTTTATTTATTGAAAACCCGTAGTACTACATCGGGCATACGTTATGCCAAAGGCAAGGTGCATAACGTTGACGGATTGCTTATTATTCCGGATTATTGGAGCGACACTGAATATACATTAAACAACACTAATACAGCAGATGCCGCATATACGTCTAATGTAATTAGTAATAGCGATTGGTCAAAGATGGAGGCTGAAGGTTGCATCTTTCTGCCTGCTGCCGGCTATCGCCTTGAGAATTCGGTCTATGGTGTCGGTTCCAACGGCTATTATTGGTCGGCCACGTACAGCATTAGTGACCACGCGTGCTATTTGAATTTCAGCTCGGGCAATCTCAATCCTTCTGGCAGCCACCACCGTTACTACGGTAGATCTGTTCGACTTGTAAGAGATGTTAAATAAGAATGAAATGAGATAAAAAAAAATAAAGCAAGATGGTAAATTTTAATTATTGTGCACCGACACGATTGATATTCGGTAAAAATGTAGTGGAGCAATTGCCTGAAGTGATGAATCAATTCGGCAGAAGAATACTTCTTACTTATGGTGGAGGCAGTATCAAACGCAGTGGTCTTTATGATAAAGTGAAATCTTTGTTGAAAGACAAGGAAATATTTGAATTGTCCGGCATAGCACCCAATCCTAAGTACAATCCGAGTGTCTTGGATGGAGTGCGTATGTGCAAAGAACATCAGATAGATGTGATTTTGGCAGTAGGAGGTGGCAGTGTTTTGGATTGTTCCAAAGCCATTGCTGCAGGTGCCAAATATGACGGCGAACCGTGGGATTTGATTACTTACAAGGTAAAGACTCAAGCCGCATTGCCGATAGTGGATATTATCACCATGGCGGCAACAGGTAGCGAATTCGATGCAGGCGGTGTGATTTCTCGCACCGAAACCAATGACAAAGTAGCTTATATTGACGATCATTTGTGGCCGGTGGTGTCATTTATCGATCCAACATATACTTTCACCGTTCCTAAAATTCAAACAGTAGCCGGTGTCGCCGATGCCATCAACCATATTATGGAGCAGTATTTTTCTGCTCCGGGCAATGAATTGTCAGACGGCTTTTGTGAAGCGGGTTTTAAAACTTTGATGCGAAATGTTCGTATCGTCTTGGAAAATCCTGAAGATTATGAGGCACGTGCCAATATATTTTTAGCATGTACCTATAGTTGCAATGACATTTATTCTTTAGGAATTGCTCCTTCAGGTTGGCCTATGCACGCTATAGAACATGCCTTGAGTGCCTATTACGACATTACACACGGTATTGGCTTGGCTATTATTACACCTCGTTGGATGCAACACGTATTGAGTGAAAAGACAGTAGAACGTTTTGCCAAATTCGGTGTCAATGTATTGGGTATTGACAAAAATCTGCCGGCAATGGAAATTGCTCAAAAAAGTATAGACGGCATGTATCAGTTCTATGAATCGATTGGCATTCCCATGCATTTGCGAGAAGTCGGCATAGATGAAAGTCGCGTGAGGGAAATGGCACACCATATAGCTGTTAATGAAGGTTTGGACAAAGCTTGGGCTCCTCTTAACGAAGACGATATTGCAGCAATCATTACAGCATCGTTGTAAATGTTGCTAAAAAACTCTTTTTTTTGTTGAAAATTGCTTATAGAAAATAAAAGTTTTTTACTTGATTTAACTGAAAAATAGGCGAAAAAACAGGATGCTGAAATACAATATTAATGTAAAAAACAAAGGCAAGCAAGCATGTTGAAAAAAATATTATTGCATTTGTTGTTTAATTGAAAAAAAAGTTGTACTTTTGCATTCTATTTTTTAGAAGTAAATAAGGGTTAACAAAAATATAAGAGAGAGATGAAAAGAACATTTCAACCTTCGGTAAAGAAGAGAACCAATAAACATGGTTTTAGAAAAAGAATGTCAACTGCAAATGGAAGAAGAGTTTTAGCAGCAAGAAGAGCTAAAGGCAGAAAAAAATTGACAGTATCAGACGAAAAATTAGGTGGAAAAAAATTCTAATTTGCGTTAACGTATCATATAAAGGGTGAGTAATTTTTTACTCACTTTTTTTGTATTGTTTTTTTTAGTATTTTTGTCATTTGTTAAAATAATTTTTGAAAATCATAATACGCTGAATATGAAGAAAGAAACAAGAAAATTAATGCTAAAACATGTTGTAGCGGTCTTATTTTTAGCCATTATAACACTCATTTATCTCAAACCTTTGTTAGAGGGTATGGATATTCGTCAATCGGATATGGTGCATTTTGAAGGCATGTCGAAAGAATTGAAGGATTATCATCAAGCTCATGGCGACTATTCCTACTGGACCAATGCCATGTTTTCCGGTATGCCGGCAGCATTTATATATGGCAAACCCGATGCCAATGTTTATTGGTGGATGGGGCTTCCTATTCAAAAGGGTACACCCATGATGAGTTATGGCATTATTTTTACCATGTTGCTATGTTTTTACATAGTCATGTGCGTAATGGGCATGAATATCTGGATAGCCTTAGGGGCTGCCTTGGCTTATGCTTTCTGCTCTTATAATTTGATAATCATTGAGGCAGGGCATGTTACAAAGGCCTATGTAATTGCCGCTATACCATTAGTGGTCAGTGGAGTTATTTTAGCTTATCAAAATAAACGCTTGGCGGGTTTTTTGGTTTTTATGATCGGTTTTGGTTTCAGTTTGGCACAAAATCACCCGCAAATAACTTATTATACCGGTTTGGCAGTGGCAGCATACGTTTTGGTAGCATTTATTTATGCCATCATTAATAAGACAATGTCTAATTTTTGGAAGTCAAGTGCCATATTGGTAGTGGCAGGCATTTTGGCAGTATTGCCCAATATTGGCTCTTTGTATACTTCGTACGATTATTCTAAAGAAAGTATGCGAGGGAAAAGTGAATTGACTACCAAAGCGGAGACAAAGGGTTTGGACTACGACTATGCCTATGCATGGAGTTATGGTCCATCGGAAACTTTCACCTTGTTGGTGCCTAATGCTCGCGGCGGAGCTTCCAATTTTGACAAATGGGAAACTTATCAAGAAAAATTGCCAAATACTATCAATACTTTGCAAACGCAACGTTTTGAACAAGATCCTAACCAATTGTTGCAAAAATGTTCTCCTTATTGGGGCGATCAGCCTTTTACTTCCGGTCCTGTTTATGCAGGAGCGGTGGTCTGCCTGCTGTTTTTGTTGAGTTTGTTCTTGGTGAAAGGTGAAATGAGAGTATGGGCGATAGTGGTCTTTGTTGCCTCTGTCATTTTTGCATGGGGTAAGCATTTTCCTGCTATCAACGATTTTATGTTTTATCATTTCCCTATGTTCAACAAGTTTAGAACGCCATCCATGATATTGGTATTGACAACATTTGTCATGGCGTTTGTAGGTTTCTATGGCTTGAAACAATTGCTTGACGATGCAAAAAAAGACAAAAAACAACTCAATAAATACTTGTATATTTCTTTCGGAGTAGTCGGTGGGCTTTGTTTGTTGATAGCCATTGCTCCAAAAATGTTTTTCAATTTCACCACTGTCAAAGATGCAGGCATACCGGATAGTTTGCTATATGCTTTAGAATCCGACAGACAAGCCATGTGTGTAGCAGATGCATGGCGTTCGTTTGCCTTTGTAGCCATGGCAGCCATGGTATTGTGGTTGTTGATTAACGAGAAATTGAAAGCCTCCTATTGTGTTGTTGCTCTTGGCTTGATATCGTTGATAGATTTGTGGGGTATTGACAAACGTTATTTGAATGACGATGATTTTGAACAACAAGGCAATACAGTTGCACAGCAATATGCCATGACACAAGCCGATGCAGCCATTTTGCAAGATAAGGAATTGGGTTATAGAGTGTTGAATTTGGCCGCCAATCCTTTTACCGATGCTCACGCATCCTATTATCACCATTCTATTGGCGGTTATCATGGTGCTAAACTAAGACGGTATCAAGAATTTGTAGATTCGGTGATGATGTATGATATCAATCATTTTGTTACCAATATCAACACTGTTAAAAGTGATTCTGAAATGACGGATTTGTTGTCTTCATTAACTAGTTTGAATATGTTGAATGCAAAATATTTTATTTTCAACTATCAAAATATTCCATTTGTCAATCAGGCTGCATACGGAGCGGCATGGTTTGTAGAAAATGTACAAATTGCCGACAATGCAGACGAAGAAATGTCTATGACTAAATCGGTTCAACCATTGCAGACAGCGGTGGTGGCAAAAGATTTTGCCGATAAAGTTGACAAGAATTTGCAACACAATGCTCTGTCAACCATTAGTTTGGTGGAACAAACTTCTAAGATGTGCCGTTACAAAGTAGATGCCAAATCCGACGAATTGGCAGTATTTTCAGAAATTTACTATCCGAAATATTGGAAGGTAAGTATAGACGGCAAGCAAGTTGACAAGATGATCAGGGCAGACTATATTTTACGGGCATTGCCGATAGAAAAAGGTCAACATGAGATTGTTTTTGAATTTAATCCACAAGCGTGGTTTACTGCCAGAACTATTTCTTTAATCAGTTCTATTTTGATTTTGATTTTGTTGGTGTTGATACCGATTTATCAATATTATTATTTGCCCAAGAAAGAAAAAGCTCTTAGTCAGGCACAAAAATAAAGTTATTAGGAAATAGCATTTTTTTAGAAAAAAAGTTGTATCTTTGCATGATTCAATAAGAAAAAATATTAGTAAACAGATATGAAAGTAGTAGTATGTATCAAACAGGTTCCAGACACAACCGAGATAAAGATAGATCCGGTGGCTGGCACATTGATTAGGGAAGGTGTTCCCAGCATTATGAATCCAGATGATAAAGGCGGGTTGGAAATGGCATTACAGTTGAAAGATCTTTATCAAGCAGAAGTAACCGTTGTAACCATGGGACCACCTCAAGCCGATGCTATTTTAAGAGAAGCGTTTGCCATGGGTGTGGATAAAGCAATATTGTTGTCCGATAGGGCTTTTGCCGGAGCAGATACCTTGGCGACTTCGCGGGCTTTGGCAGGAGCATTGAAAATGATGGATTTTGATGTCATCATCACAGGTCGTCAAGCTATTGACGGAGATACTGCACAAGTGGGTCCGCAATTGGCAGAACATTTGCAATTGCCACAAATTTCCTATGTGATAGATGCTCAATTTGACGGCAATAAAACTTTCACCGTTAAAAAAGAAACCGAAGAAGGCTATCAACTCTTGTCAGTGGAAACACCATGTGTTTTCACCGTTTTAGCCACTGCCAACAAAGCTCGCTATATGACCGTTAGCGGAATTATGGAAGCCTTTGACAAAGAAGTGGAAATTTGGGGTGCCGACAGATTGTCGGTTGACACCAACCAATTGGGTTTGAGTGGTTCTCCTACCAGAGTGAAAAAATCTTTCACCAAGGGTGCCAAACAGGCCGGACAAGTTTTTGAAGTGGAAACCGAAGAAGCTGTTAATCTTATTGTCAATAAATTAAAAGAAAAGTTTATCATATAAAAGAAAGCAAGTTATGGATAAATCAGCATATAAGAATGTATTTGTTTTTTGTGAACAAAGAAATGGTGATATACAGCCTGTAGCATTGGAATTGTTGGGCAAAGCCCAAGAATTGGCAAGTGCTTTGAATGAAAAGGTGGTGGGAATGTTGTTAGGTGACGGCATTCGCGGTGAAGCCCAAAAATTGATAGAATATGGTGCCGATGAGGTGATTTGTGCCGACTGCCCTGAATTGAAATCTTATCTTACAGAGCAATATTCACAAGTTGTCTATCAAATGATAGAACAATATCAACCATCTATAGTGCTTTTTGGTGCTACAACTATCGGTCGAGATTTGGCACCACGTTTGTCAGCACGTTTGTCAACAGGTCTTACAGCCGATTGCACCAAATTGGAAATATCGGAAGAAGGCGAATTGATGATGACACGTCCTGCATTCGGCGGCAATTTGATGGCAACGATTATGTGTGTGGAACACCGTCCGCAAATGTCCACCGTTCGTCCGGGAGTGATGCAGAAAAGAGATAGAGATGCCAATCGAAAAGGTAATATAATAGACTTCAAACCGACATTTGACACAAGTAAATTTAAAGTAAAATTGTTGCAAGAAGTTAAAAACGAAAAAGATAGAGTGGATATCACCGAAGCCAAAATATTGGTGTCCGGCGGTCGAGGTGTAGGCAACAAGGAAGGTTTTGCCAAATTGCAACGCTTGGCAGATGTATTGGGAGCACAAGTGTCTTCTTCAAGAGCTATGGTAGATGCCGGTGTGATGGACCACGACAGACAAGTGGGACAAACAGGTAAAACCGTTAGACCGGATGTTTATTTTGCATGTGGCATATCCGGTGCCATACAGCATTTGGCAGGTATGGAAGAGTCAGAATTGATTATTGCTATCAATAAAGACAAATTTGCCCCTATTTTCCAAGTGGCCGATTTGGGTATAGTGGGTGATGTCAACAAGGTGATACCTCTGCTGACAGAAAAGATAGAGAAAATTTTAGCCGAAAAATAACAAAAAGCGACCTGATGGTCGCTTTTTTATGTTTTTAAAATTGGTATGAATTTACCGGAGACATATTGTTTTTTATTATCTTTGCATATTAAAATCTCATACAAATGAATAAACAGTTTTTTATCAAACGCACAATGTTGTTGCTATTGGCGGCAATAAGTATGACCGCTTGCAGTAACAGAATGTCCAAAGAGACAACAGAAGCCACACAATCTGTTATTGATACAGTATATAACGACAAAATTCCCAGCTTGCAATGTGGGGACGGAATGCTGATTATAGGTTTGACGGACATAGAAAACGAGATGTCTGCCGACCTTTTCCGCGGTTCTTACAACGATAGTCTGCTCAATACCCTGATGCCGGCAGGAGCAAGCCCTTCGGCTATCAACGTTTTTTTAGCAATGGACTCCGTGGATACCATTTTGTTTGATGCCGGTTTGGGTGCCGACAAGGGTGGACAACTGATAGAGCAAATGAAAAAGGCGGATGTTCTTTCGGAGATGGTTACCGCTGTTTGTCTTACTCATTTGCATGCTGACCATATCGGTGGACTATTGCTTGATGGGCAGGCGGCTTTTCCCAATGCCAAACTTTATCTTTCCAAGGAAGAATTTGAAGCATGGAGCGATCACGGAGTGTTGGCGGAAAAGAACGGTCTATGGAAGCAGGTGATGCAAGTATATAAGGGGAATATTGTCACCTTTTGCGACGGCGAGCGGCTTTTCGATGGTAAGGTAGTGGCAGAATCGGCACCGGGTCACACACCGGGGCATACTATATTTGTAGTGGATAGCATTTGTCTTATTGTGGGCGACTTGCTGCATGCACAAGACCTCCAGTTGGAACATCCGCAATTTTGTGCCCGCTATGATATGGACCCCACACAAGCTACAGCTACACGAATTCGCATCCTTAACACACTCCGCAGGAATGGGGAATTATTCCTTGCCGGTGCACATTGTTACGAACATTTCATTAACCTATATGAAGACTGAAATTTATAGTTCTGAACGCAAATAATCATGAAACCGAACAAAATACGCAGAATATTGAATGCGGCAATAAATTTATCCGTGAAGAATTGATAATACGGAAAATTTTTGTACTTTTGCAGTGTAGTTTACCTTTTGACTATTTGATAGTTAAAAGGTAGTTCTCAATGAATAAATAT
>JAEEGK010028161.1_pt1 | contig 11296 bp, 7 predicted proteins | sample 8958771 | NCBI WGS metagenome assembly JAEEGK01 (sample SAMN16246547, study PRJNA631951) | gut metagenome | biome: gut microbiome; feature: rumen; material: SC-attached | host: Bos | place: Iran: Karaj | collected 2018-10 | reverse complement strand
AGCGAGATTGAGGGTCAGGGTGGTGTTCTTCTCCACCTGGATATCCACGTTCGCACGGAAATTATACTTGGTGTAGCGCATCTCCGTACCGTATTTCACGGAAGAGTCTTCCTTATAGAGACCGCCTTCCGTGTAGAGGCCGCCGCTCACGTAGTACTTCACGGTGCTGTTACCGCCGGTGATCTGTACGTTGGCGCGGTGGCTGGTGGCGCTTCGCTTGAAGATCTTGTCCATCCAGTTCACGTTGGGATACAGGTCGGGATCCACGCCGCTCAGATGCTTCTGCATCACTTCGGGGGTGTAGTAATCGTACCCTGCGGCGGCGTTCATCATCTCCATGTACTGCAGGCCGTTGCACACCTGGGGAATGCGAGTGGCCGATACGGTACCCATCTCGTACTTGGCCGATACCATGGCCTTGGACTCGGAGCCCGTATGCGTGGTGATGATGATGACGCCGTTAGCGCCGCGGACACCGTAGATGGCCGTGGCCGATGCGTCCTTCAGGACGGAGAATTCCTTGATATCGTTGGGATCCACCAGGTCGATGGAGCGCTCTACGCCGTCCACAAGGCACAGGGGCGTGTTTCCGCCGGAGAACGAGGAGACACCGCGGATCCAGAAAGTGGATCCCGAGCCGGGCTCACCGTTGTTCTGGTAGGAAATGATACCGGAGACCTGGCCGCCCAGCAGATTGGAGATCTTGGCGGTGGGAGCCTTGAGCTGGTCGGGAGCGATCGTAGTGATGGCGCCGATCACGCTGGCTTTCTTCTGCGTACCGTAACCCACGACCACCGTTTCCTCGATGGCGAGGTTGCCTTCGGAAATAGCAAAGTTGGCGGTCTGGTCCTTGCCGCTCAGTTCGGCGAAGGCGTCTTCATAGCCGAAGAAAGAGACGCAGAGCGTGGCGTACTTGCCTGAATACTGAATGGAATAACGGCCCTGGGCGTCAGATATGGTACCATAGGACGAATCCTTGATCCAAACCTGAGCGCCGGCAACCGGTTCGTGGGTAGCAGCATCCGTAATGACACCTTTGACGGTCTGGGATGACTTGCTTTGAGCTACTGCTTCCGAGGTGAGTCCGAAGCAGCACACTAAACATAGGAGAGCTGCGAGCAGCCCATGTTTAGATACCTGGTTAGCACTCATAATTGAATAATTAGTTAGTTTGTGATTAGTTAGAATCTAATATCTATTTGATTTTGATGCTATTGAGAAGTTCCAGCTTGCCGTCGCGGATGAGCTTCAGGATGAGCTCTCCGAAGAGGCCGTTCTGCCAGGCAAACCAGGAACGGGTATAGTTGGCGGGATCGTCCACGTTAAAGGACTCATGCATGAAACCCGTACCGGCGTCGGTCTTCATTAGCGTTTCGACGCACCACTTGATCTCCTCGTCGTCCTGGCTGGTGAAAGCCTTCATCATGATGGACATAGGCCAGGCCATGTCGTAGCCCACGTGCGGACCGCCGATTCCCTCGGCCACCTTTCCTTTAAAGAAATAGGGATTGCTTTCGCTCCAGACAAAGCGGCGGGTGTTCTGGTAGATAGGGTCATCCACGGGGACATCGCCCAGGTAAGGCATGGCCAGCAGGCTGGGGACGTTGGCGTCGTCCATCAGCAGATGGTTGCCGAAGCCGTCCACCTCGAACGCATAGATGGTGCCGAACTCCGGGTGGTCGTAAGTGGCATATTTATTAAGGGCCGATGCTACCTCGTCGGCCAGCTCGGTGCACTGCGCGGCGAGGTCTTCCCGCTTGTTCACCTCCGTCAGGATCTCGGCGGCCTTCCTGAGGGAAGTCACCGCGAAGAAATTGGACGGAACCAGGAACTGGAGCGTCGTGGCGTCGTCCGACGGACGGAAGGAAGACACGATAAGGCCAACGGGATGGACGGGCGTACCCAGGCCGCCGTTGCTGAGCGAGTCATAGGACCGCGCCGTCTTCCGCATGAACGTATAAGGGCCGACACCCTCCTTCCGCTGCTGTTCGCGGAAAGTCTTGAGCGTGTTCCCGATGGTTTCGATCCAGAGGTCGGAGAAGATGGAGCTGTCTCCCGTCTCCTTCCAATACGCGTACGCGAGGCGGATGGGATAGCAGTGGGAGTCGATCTCCCACTTGCGCTCGTGCACGCCGGGCTTCATGTCGGTCATGTCCGTGCTCCAGCCGCCTACCTTGTCCGTTTCCTTATAGAAAGCATTGGCGTAAGGATCCAGGCAGATGCACTTGAACTGGCGCAGGATCACGCCGGCGATGAGGTCCTTCAGTTTGGGATCCTCGTTGATGAGCGTGAGATAAGGCCAGACCTGGGCCCCGGAATCGCGCAGCCACATGGCGGCGATGTCACCCGTATAGACGAAGGTATCGTTCTCGCCGACCGGATGGATGGTCGTATCCAGCGTGTTGGGGAAGCAGTTGGCAAACATCCAGGCCAGACGGTCGTTTTCCAGAAGCCTGGTCACTTCCTTGATCTTCGCCTCTACGGCGGTGGAAACGAACAGTCTTTCGCTTTTGGCGGGACGCTGCGATTTGTACTTCTCGGCGTGGCAGACCGTGGCGGTCGCGACGCATAAAATCAGGGCAAGATAGATAGGTCTTTTCATTTTAGTGCATAAAAAGTTGTCGCAATATTAGTCAAATTATCCCCTTCGGCTTGTTTCATTTTGTGACAAAAATGCATTATTTATGCACAAACGGCCCTAAAATGTTTCTTCCGTCACAAAATGACACTATCTTTGTCCCGCTAATTCTAAAAACGAAGACAATGAAGGTTTCGACTATCGCGACGGTCCTGGGACTGGCCTTTTTCTCGCTGAGCGCATCGGCCACACGCTTCAAGACCATCTCCTCGCAGGAAGGCATTTCCAACAACGCCATCTGCGCCATCCACCAGAATGCCCTGGGGCATCTGTACATCGGAACCATGGACGGCCTCAACATCTGGGACGGAAACAGCCTCAAGACCTTCGTCGCCAAGGACGGGAAGAACTACTTCTCCGGCAACCAGATCAAGTATATCATTCCCGGCAACGACGAGCACCTGTACCTGCAGACCAACTACGGCACGGCCCGGCTGAACATGATCAGCGGAGAGGTGCGTTTCTTCGACCAGCTGGCCTTCAGCATCGTCAACGCCGTCACGCCGGACGGCAACTTCTTTTCGATTAGCAAGAATAAGGTGCTCGGGTATCTGAATACCACGACCCTGGAGCAGGTTTCCTATCCCGACATCAGCTTCGGCGAAGGAGAGACCATCAAGCAGATGTTCCTCCTGGACGACGGCCGCCTGTGCATCTTCACCGCCAAGGACACCTATTATATCAGCTTCGACGAGGGAGACTCCCCCGCGATCCGCAAGATCGAGAATACGGGCGTCGGCTGCCTCTTCGTCACGGCGCGCCACGACGGCCGCCACCTGGCCGTCACGGCCGACGGAAGGCTGCTGCAGGTAGATGGCCGGAACGGAAAGATTACGCAGCTTTCCACGATCGCATCGGCCCTCCTGCATTCCGACAGGATCACCGGCATCATCGGCGAGGAAGGGGGCTGCCTCATCGGCTTTATGCAGAACGGTGTCATGCGACACCGCTACGGCGGCGAGCAGCTGGAGAAGACCGACATCCAGTGCGGCGTCTTCTCCATGATCCAGGACCGCCTCCAGCCCATCGTCTGGGTGGGTACGGACTGTAACGGCCTCATCCGCTGGTGCGACAAGGCCACGGACATCTCCTGCATCCTCTTCGACCGCCTGCCCTACTCCATCGAGATGCCCATCCGAAGCATCTGCCTGGACCGCGAGGGAGATCTCTGGCTGGGCACGAAGGGCGACGGCCTGTACCGGATCCGGCGTTTCTCTCCCAAGGGCTCGTTCGACATGAAGAATACGGACCGGTTCACCACGGAGAACAGTGCTATCCGGAACAATGCCATATTTACTATTAAGGAGAGCAGGAAGGACTTCCTGTGGATGGGCGGCGAAGGACGCGGCCTGTACGGGTATTCCTACAAGACGCACCGGATAGAGGCTGTTAAGGGCGGGGAAAGCTTTTTGAAAGTCCACGACGTACTGGAGACGGACGGGGATGTCCTGTGGGTGGCTACCGACGAACAGGGCTGCTACCGCTGCCGGTTCCGGATGGCGGGCGGGGTCCCGGAGATTACGGAGATCCAGGAGCTGAGCTTCGTCAAGCCTTTTAGCCGGGGTTCTTCCGTGTTCTCCATCGCCATGCAGGACGACTCCACCCTCTGGTTCGCCAGCCGCGGCAACGGCGTACTGGCCTATAACATGAAGACCGGGCAGTCCCGCGTGGTGCAGTTCTCCACGGACGCCGGCCTGGCCGTCAACGAAACCTTCTACGCCGCCAAGGCCAAGGACATGCTGTTCGCCACCGGCAACGGAATGGTGGCCTACAGCCCGGCCACGGAGTCCATCACCATCCCCGATTACGTGCCCCAGAAGGCCATCCACTCCATCCTCCCCGACGGGAACGGCAATATCTGGATCACCACCAACTCCGGCATCATCTCCCTGGACGGGCACTTCCGCTACCGCGCGTCCTTCGACCGATTCTCCGGCATGGAGGTGCTGGAGTACTCGGACGGCGCCTGCTACCGGGATCCCCGCACGGGGGCGCTCTTCTTCGGCGGCATCAACGGGTTTACGGTGATCGACGAAGCATCGGCCTGCAATGATACGCCCTCGGAGTATATCCCCGACATCCACATCACCAACTTCATCCAGAACAACGAGTATTCGCCCATTTCCGAGAAGACCAGGGACGGGAAACTGCGCATCCCCTACTCCAAGTCCATCTTCGCCATCGAGTTCTCCCTGGTGGACAACCTCAACTACCCGGACTACCGCTTCAGCTACAGGATCGACGGGTACGACGACAACTGGACCACCAACAACAGCAACATCATCTATCTCCCCTCCCTGAATCCGGGAGACTATACCTTAAGGATCAAATACCTGAACCAGGCCACGCAGTTCGAGAGCGGGGAATACAGCCTGGATATCTACATCATCCCGCCGGTGTACAAGCGCTGGTGGGCCAAGATGATCTATCTGCTCATCCTGGCTTATCTGGTCTATCAGCTGGTGCGGTACATCCGCCACAAATACACCTCCATGAAGGAGCGCTACGAGAAGGAGATCATCAAGGTCAAGAACGAGACCACGAGCGCCATCACGGAGGAGCTTTCGGTGCAGATCACTTTCATCCTCGGCCTTTGCCAGCAAATCCGGCAGCAGACGCCCAGCAACTCCGACGTCGCCGGCAAGGTGAACCTGGTGGAGTACAACATCGCCCGCATCAACCGCACCCTCCAGATCCTCAACGACTACAAGGGCATCTCCGAAAGCGCCCCCGGCGAGGTCACGCTCATCCCCGTGAGCCAGATCGCCGGCGAGCTGCTGGACATCATGAACTTCAACTCCAACAACCGGGAAGTCACCCTGCTGCACGAGATCGAGAAGGACATCATCCTCTCCATCAACAAGGAGGCTTTTCTGACCATGTTTAATACGCTGATTTACAAGTGTATCTCCATTGCGTCCGGGAAGAAGGAAGTCGGCCTGTCGCTGCGCCGCTGGGAGAAGGGCGGTATCGTCATGCACGTGACGGTGACCCTGGACGAGGCAAAGTACGCCGAGACCGTGGCGATGATGGAGAAGGGTAGCTTCGAGCTCATGCTCTGCAACAAGCTGGTCACCGAGATGCACGGCCACCTGCGCCACAGCTACGACGCATCGGCGGGCGCCATGGTCCTGGACATCGAAATCCCCCAGCAGGACCCCGGCGAGCGCCTCCTCCCCTACGAAGCCTCCTCCCTCGCCGAAATCCAGTTCCCCGTCCAGATGAAGGCCGATCTGCACCTGGACAAGATCTGCCTCATCAGCGCGAACAAGGAGGTCTCCTCCTTCCTCAAGTACTTCATGTCGGAGAAATACAACGTGCAGGCGTATGCCCTGGCCGATGCCGCCCTGGCCGACATCCCGAACCAGATGCCCGTCGCCATCATGTACGACGTCACCTCGATGATGAACTCTTTCGGCCGCTTCATGGAGAAGATGAAGGAGAACAAGCGCACGGGACACATCCCCGTCATCGCCCTCACTTCTTCCCTCCAGGTAAAGGAAAAGGAGGAATGCATGGCGCAGGGGGCCGATCTGTGCATCACCTTCCCCTTCAACATGGATTACCTGCGCGCGGCGCTCGAGAAGATGCTCAACAAGCGCGAAAGCATGGCCGAGTACTACAACTCCCCCATCAGCACCTACGTCGTGGACGAGGGCAAGGTCCTCCACCGGGACGACAAGGAGTTCATGAACAGCCTCTACCGGATCATCGACGAGAACCTCTCCAACCCCGGCCTGAGCGCGGCGATGATGGCCGAGAAGATGGGCCTTGGCACCCGCGTATTATACAGAAGACTTGCCGGGATCACCGACAAGTCTCTGCATCAGATGATACGGGAAGCCCGTATGGAAACGGCTGCCAAACTGCTCTATTCCTCCAAACACACGATCGACGAGATCATGTACCGGGTAGGCTACGACAACCGCAGCACGTTCTACCGGAATTTCAAGGAGGCCAAGGGCATGACGCCCAAGGAATACCGGGACGGCATCAAGGATGACGTCCTGGCTACTCTTTCGTAAAGATCACGGCAAATCCGCCGCCGGGAGCCATGTGCATGGCCAGGGAATCCTGGGCCGACACGTTGGCTTCCGAAACGATGAAGTCGTCTCCGTAGCTGTCGGCGTTGGCACCGTCGCGGTAGATGACGGCCTTCCAGGAACCTTCTCCCAGGAAGGACAGATCCACGTTCACGTCACGGGCATCCCAGTTGGTGATGCCGCCCAGGTACCAGGCGCCGTCCTTCTGGCGGGCCATCACGATATATTCACCCACACGGCCGCAAGGGACGAACGTCTTGTCGAACACGGTAGGGATGGAAGCGATGTAGGAAGTGGTCAGGGGCTCCTTCTCGTACAGGGAGGGAGAGTCGCAGAGGATACCCAGCGGCTGGTCCACGACCACGTAGAGAGCTACCTGGTGGGAACGCGTACCCTGGCTGGCGCCGGCGCGGGCGACGCGCACGGGCTCATGACGGGCGGCGCTGCGCATGGCACCGGGCGTATAATCGGCAGGACCGCTCACCTGGCGGATGTACGGGAACGTAACATCATAAAGCGGCATATCCAGTCTTCCGTTGCTCAGGTTCTCCTCGCCATAGACGCCTTCGAAGCCCAGCAGGTTGGGCCAGGTGCGGTTCAGGCCGGCGGGCTTGTACATGCCGTGCAGATCCAGCACCAGCTGATGCTCTGCGGCGCTCTTTGCCAGGGCCGATATCTGGTTTACGGTAAGCTGGTCCTGTCCGTCAAAGAAGTCCAGCTTGAAGCCGGCGACACCCATGGCCTTGTAGTGGTCGAACACCTTGTCGATGCCGATCTTGTCCACCAGGCCGCCGGTGCTCCAGAGGATGAGCTTCACGCCCTTTTCTGCGGCATGCTCGCACAGGGCTTTCATGTCGATCTCGGGGATGGGGTTCAGCATGTCGGGGGCGTCGTACCAGCCCTCGTCCAGGATGACGTATTTGAGGCCGTAGGTGGCGGCGAAGTCAATGTGGTGCAGGTAGGTCTCGGTGTTGATGCCGCAGGGAAAATCCACGCCGGTGAGCTTGAAGTCGTTCCACCAGTCCCAGCTGGAGTAGCCGGCCTCGATCCAGGAGGTGTCCTCGATCTTGGAAGGGGTGCCCAGCAGCCAGGAGAGGTTGTTCACGGGAAGGTCGGTATCCTCGGCGGCAAAGCCGATGATGCGCCAGGGGAAGGAGCGGGCGCCCTTGGTACGGGCGATGACGTCGGTGTAGCCGAAGCGGCGCTGATTGTATCGGCCCGAATATTTGAAGCCGGAGGGGATGGTCGGGAAGACGGCGCTCCAGCACTCGTCGTCGGTCTGCACGTACATGCCCGGATAGTCGAGGATATCGGCCTCCATCAGAAGGAGAGAGCCTTTCTCTGCGGTGCGGGTAAGGATGGGCAGGAAGGCATAGCAGTCCGTGGGTGCGGCATCTCCGGCCTTCACGAAGGTATATGTGTTCTCGAAAGAAGATTCGTAGATATCGCTCCGGCGACCGTTCTGATACGGGATAAACGCATCCATGTCGCCGCCCGTGCGGAACTCCACGACCTCGTTCCGGACGGTCAGGGAGTCCTTCATGGACGTGACGAAGCGGTAGGCCACGCCCTCGTCGTAGGCGCGGAGCTCTACGGCGTAGCCGCCCTTCATCTGGAGGGTCAGGGCATTGTATTCTTCAGGGACGTTCTTCTGCCGATAGAGGGGCGCCTCGACGGTTCCGCGCACGCGGGATTTGACGGCGCGGCGGACGACGGCTTTGTCGCCCAGTACCTGGGTGCCGCCACCGGGCAGGGCCAGTTCCATTCCCAGGCGGTTGCCGCTGGTCACGGTGACGCCGTCGATGGCGAGGGACCAGGTGGTCTTAGCGCCGCAATCTACGCGGAAGGCCAGACGGCCGGACGGGCTCACTACCTCATAAGGCTTTGCCTGGAGGGAAAATACGGAAAGGAGAAGACACAAAAAGGGTATGCAATGTTTCATATACAAATAGGTTTATGCTGGTTTTTAGGAAAAGCTGGTGACTAGCGGAGGCCAAATTTACGAAGAAATGAGCAAATAAAAAAACCCTGGGGATTAAAAATCACCCAGGGAGTTCAGCGTGTTGCATTTTACGTTTCCGTCTGAATGGACAGTAATAAGCCAAGTCCTGCCGTCAACTGTGTCCATCAGTACGTACGATCGCATATCACGCGAACGAATGATGTTAAACCTTCCCGGAAAGGCTTCTTTTCCCCGTGCTTCGGAGAAAGGCTGAACAGTGTCCTCCCGGGTGAAGAAACTGTCGTCCCTCAAATAGATCTTCTTTACGCGGCCGTCACGCGTGTCCAGTTTCAGCAGGACCGACGGGACGGTCGTATGGAACATCTTGAATATGGCATCCGGACGGTTGTTGTCCTGGAATTCCTCGAAATAGTGGTCTTCGTGCGACGAGTGGTGCTTGTAGTTTTGGGGATGGCCAAAACGCGGCTGGGCAAAGGCAGTGGCACAAAGGCAGGCACAGAAAAGTGCGATAAATAGTTTTTTCATGTCTGTGTATCTTAAGGTCCGTGCTTTCCTTTGCAATTCCCGTGCTAGATGAAGGATTTGGAGGGCTTATTCGTAAGAACAAGTCCCAGCGCGATGGCCAGCAGGGCTACCGGCAGCAGCAGGAACTGCTTGTAACTCTGGAGGAAAAGGCACAGGCTATCCAGGATACCCTTTGCCACGGAATCGGGGCTCACCGGGTACAGGAAGGCGATGGCGGTGACGGCCACGCCCACGACGAGCCCGGCCACCAGGGCGATCACGAGGGCTCTTCGGCCCCTGGTGTGCTGGCGGTCCACCTCGGCCTTGATGCCTTCCACGGCTTCCAGGCGGTTGCGGGTTTTCAGGATGAAGGTCGGATCGTCCTTCACCACGGGTTTATTGTCCCTTAAGTATTGTTCCAGGTCTTTCATAAGCTTATATATTGTTTCAGGTGTCCCCTACCTTGATTCAATTGATATTTTACAGTTCCGACAGGCATCTGCAGGATGGACGATATCTCCTTGATGCTTTTGTCCTCGAAATAGAACAGCACGATGGCGGCTTTCTCCTTTTCCGGAATCTTCTCCAGGGCCTGGTACAGCTGCTGGTATCGGAATCTTGCGTCGGAGGCGTCGTCGGAGGCGACGTTAAGCGCCTCCCGGCTTTCCAGGTCGGCGTAATCCTTTCCCGGTTTGCGACAATGGTCGATGTAGCAGTTGTACGCGATCCGGAACAGCCAGGTGCTGAACTTGGACAGTCCCAGGAAATTGGAAGACGCCACGTAGGCACGGACCAGAGCGTCCTGGGCGATGTCGTCGGCCAGGGCATCATCGCCACAGCACAGGCCAAGCAGGAACCTGCGTAGAGGCTCCTGCTCTGCCTTGACCAGGCTTATGAAACGCTCCTGATTCATCTTTACTTCTGAGCGTTCTCTTCGGCCTCGATCTCCTTGGCCAGCATCTTCTTACCTGCAAAGTAAGAGATGAACAGGCCGATTCCCACTGCCAGCATCACGGCGCCGGCGACAGGAAGCATGTTGCTCATGAAAAAGCGCGGCATGGTTCCCGGAAAAGCGTGTTCGACACCGGTGAGAATCAGGAAGGCCATGCCCATGAAGGTGACGATGCAGGCACCGGTGAGTTTTTCCAACAGGTCTTGTTTGATCGTCTTGGGTTTTTCGGGAGACTTGAACATAGCAGGATCAATTTGGGTTCCAGACTCAATGGCCTTGAGCATGATCTCGGCCTTGCGGTTGGTTTCGTTCTGCTTGGTAATGCACACGATGAGCACGACGGCGACGGGAAGAACGACACAGATGAAAATGGGGACTAAAATGCTTTCCATGTTTTTGTATCTTTAAATGTTTAACTTTCCCCGCTTCAGGAGCGGTTTCATCCATTAGACGTACAACCCGCCCAAAAGGTTGGAAAATTTTGCAATAAAGTTAAACATTTTATCAAAACTCCTTCCCCGTGCCCCTTCCCGTCCTTCATGCCCGGTCCATCCTTTCCCCCGTCATGCCTAGCCTCCGCCCCCGTCATACCTAGGCTCCAACCCCGTCATGCCTAGCCTCCGCCCCCGTCATACCTAGGCTCCAACCCCGTCATGCCGGGCCCATCCTTTCCCCCACCCGTTGGACCAGGTCCAATGACTTGAACGTGCCTAAAGCACGAAAAATGGGGTAGAAGGCCAAAAACATGCTTTAGACGGGGAAAAGAATGGGGGTAAAGCACAGATTCTGGCGTAGAAGGCTGAAAACGTGCTTTAGACGGGGTGTGGTTTCACGGGAGCCGGCGCGCAATACGCGGCGCGCCGGCCATTGTGTATTAGTTAAATGGAGAGTAAAGATGCAAGCACTTACACACTTTTCCCGCAAAAGTGCGTAATAGGTTACATTACGATGTAAGCACCTACACGCTTTTCCGGGAAAAACGCGTAGGTGGTTGCATGATGACGCAGGTGACGGTGTTTTGTGTCGCAGGTCTATGGTAATTCCGTTGCAGGTCTGCGTTTTTGGGCTGAACGGGGACGCGAATCGGCCTCTGGTGCATTCTAACGTCGCGGGTCAGGCGATTTTTGCGGACCGGGGACGCTACTCCGTCGGACCGGCGACACAATTACATTTGACCGGCGACGTTACCGCTCAAC
>JAEEGK010028160.1_pt1 | contig 11297 bp, 6 predicted proteins | sample 8958771 | NCBI WGS metagenome assembly JAEEGK01 (sample SAMN16246547, study PRJNA631951) | gut metagenome | biome: gut microbiome; feature: rumen; material: SC-attached | host: Bos | place: Iran: Karaj | collected 2018-10 | reverse complement strand
CCAAGAAGTTTTCCAATATATAGATTTCTTATCAGGAAAAATATTAGAAACGACATTTACAAGATTCCCTCAAGCAATAAATGATATGTCCGATTTAGTCAGTAATTATTTAATAGAAGAAAGAGACAAAACCAAATATTTAATAGATAGTGTAGTCGATATGGAAATTAACTATTTATTTACTAATGATTATGACTATTTAAATAATTTCACTACATTTATTCCAAAACAAGCCCGTCAAGCCCAAGGTGGAAATCAAGGTCAAAATGATGGTAATAATAAGCAGCAAGGAAATATGAATAATAATAATAATATGAACAATGAAATTAAACCCCAACCACCAATTGATGCTAAAACTATTTTCATTAAAGAAATAAGAAACAGAATTGAAGCCTACTTTAAATTAATTGTAAGAAATTTAAGAGATAGTATTCCTAAAATAATGGGTAATTATTTAGTAAAAGAAATTGAAGAAAATATGCAACTTAAATTATATAACAAATTATATAATGCTAGAGAAATGACTGATTTATTAAGTGAACCTGAAAGTGTAGCTGAAAGAAGAAAGGAATTAAATGATATGATAAAAGTTATGAGAAATGCCCAAAAGATATTAAGAAGAGATCCTGATCTTATGACTGTAATGCAAATTAATATAAGTGATAGTGATATTGCACCTCAACAAAAAAGCAACGAAGATGCAAAAAAGCCTGCTGAAAAGAAAGAGGTCAAACCTGCTGCACCAGAAAAACCAAAAGAAAATCCAAAACCTCCACAACCTGCTCTTAAACAGAATGAAAAAGATGGAAAGAAAAAAACCTATGGAAACTTATTTGGATAAATGAATTAATTTAATGATTTACTTATAGTTTATTATATGAAATTTAATTAATTATAAAAACGATAATTCATATTTTAGATTAATTATATTTTAAATAATAATAAAATATATTAATTAAAGTGTATTATTATTTAAATTATTTTTTAAATAATATTGTTAAAAATAATTTATCAATAAAGGATAATTAATTATTTTTATTTTTTATATATTATCAAAAAAAATCTTTTGAAATAAAATGGTTGCTTATAAAATTTCTAATGAATCACAAGAAGAAATATATGAAACATTCAAAATTGAAAATACCATTAATGATATGCTTAATAAAGTCATGGAAGAAAATGATTCTTTAAATTCTTTCGATTTTGAGGATGATGAATTTGAAGAAGATTCTTTTAAAATAAGCAGGTTTTCCACTCGACATCAAACTTCAAATTCATCCAATGTAAATAATTTTAACCGGGGTAATAAAAGGAATTTGACTGAAGTTTTAAATAATCAAAAAATTTCTCCTCCTTTCAATTTTTTTCCAACATCAAATTGTTCTTTAAAGAGTAACCAGCCGTTTTTCTTCCCAAATAATTTTAATGGTTTTTCTTCAAATTTATTCCAAAATGCAAATAATTTTATGAATTTTAATAATAATTTAAATCAATCATTCCAGTCTTCACAATCATTTAATACCCAATTTAATACTAAAGTAAATAATCCTATTTTTACTAGAAATGATTTACCATATTCAAAAACATACAAAAAAGACGTTTCTAAAAGTTCTCAAACTGTGCTTAACTTTAATAATTATAATGCAAATAAAAATAATAATATAAATATTGAACAATATAAAGAAATGAAAAATTCTAAAAGTTCAGATAACTTATTTTTTAAAAGAAATAACAATCAAAAAATATCAAATGATTTGGAAAATTTTAACAATGAATTAATGGCTCTGAAAATGAGGTTAATTGATCAAAAAAAATATGCTAAAGATGAAAGAAATTCTATGAATTCATGTAATAAAACTTCAAATAATTCATATACAGATAAATATTATTATATGCCAAAAAAATATGTTAAATATGATAATATGAAAAAGAAAAATAATGATGAAAAGGAAATAAATGAAGAAAATGATGATGATAATTCAAAAAAAAATCAATTTAAATTTAATAATGAACCAACAGTTAAAAATGATAATTATTATAATTCTGATAGAAGAGAAAATCATACTAAAGATTTTATTACTTATAGAAAAATTGATGATTATGTATTTAATAAAAGATTTAATGTAACAGAAAGAGATACGATTGAAAGAAAATCTTTAAGAAATACAAGAAGTTCAACTAACATTTATGATAATACTCAATTTATCTCAAATGATAATTTAAAAATTAATTCTTATTATAACAATAATAAAAATAATAATACTAATTCAAATAGTAATAGTAATAGTAATAATAATAGTAATTATAATAATAAAAATAATAATTTGGATAATAAAACTTTTTTAAACTTTTTAAAAGAACAAACAAAAAAGATTACAAATGGAAATGACTTTAATAAAAATAATACAAAAGTAACAATCCAAGAAAAGATAAATAATAAACAATCAAATAATAAAAAAAATAATCAAATTAATATAAAAAATATAGACACTTTCAGAAAAAAAATTGATAATTTAAAAAAGTTTATAAATGATAATCAAAATAAAAATGATTCAGATTTTGACGATAAAATTTCAAAGAATTTAAATAATGATAAATATAAAAATGATTATATAGATAATTCATATCCTTATAAATTAAATAAAAAAAGTATTTCAAAAAATATTTCAAATTCAAATAATCCTTTTATAATTACACAAAATAAAAATTTAGATAGTGTTTTAAATAAGCAAAATTTAGGTAAATATTCTTTCTCAATTAATTTAAATGGTAATAATGAAAAAGATTTTATAATTGAAAATTTAAAACAAAGAATAGAAAATTTAACAATTGAATTAGAAAAGATTTCAAATTTAAATTTATATAATAAAAATGAATTAGAATCAAAAGATATAACAATAAATATGCAAAAAGAAGAAATAGAACAATTAAAAATATCATTAGGAAAATCAAAAGTTTATATAAATTCATTAATCCAAAAATTTGAAGAAAATCAAAATTTAAAAGAAGAAAATAATAATAAAAATATTTTAATTAAAGAAAATTTAAATTCATTTTCTATAAAAGGATTTCCATATCAAGATTATTATTTAAAGAAAATAACTCAAACATCAAATACAAGTAAAAAAGTTTTATCTTCATCTTATTCAATGTCAAAAATAATGACAAAATTAAATATTGAAAATAATTTAACAAATATACCAAAAAAAATCAAAGCATCAAATTTTTCATTAAATAATAATTTGATATATTCAATTCCTAAAATAAAAAAAAATAAATGTATATTATGTTTTGATTTACTAAATAAAGAATTTCAATTAATTAAATATGCTGATTTTAATAATTTTTCTGTAAATTATAAAAATGAAAATGAAGGAAATATTTTTTTTATTAATGATTCGAATTTTTATATAATAACTGGAGAAAATTGTGATATGTTTTATTTATTTAATCCTCAAAAAAAATCAATAGAAAAATTATGTTCTTTGAATAATAATCATAGTAAAGGTTCTTTAATTAATTATCATAATACATTAATTTGTTTAAGTGGAGAATTTAATAAAAAAGTTGAAATGTATTCACCATCAAAAAATGAATGGAAAGAAATACCAGAAATGTTAAATGAAAGAAGTAATTTTAGTTCTTGTATTTTTCAAGATAAATATTTATTTGCTTTTTTTGGTTTTAATAATCCTAAAAAACAATATTTAAATACAATTGAATATTTAGATCTTCTTGAAGAAGAGAAAAATTGGACTTATTTAATATACGAAAATTCACAAATGTTATCATTAAAAATAATAAATTTTATTACTATTAATTATAATGAAGAGAAAATTATATTTTTTGGAGGATATAATGCAGAATTAAATAAACCAATTGAGAAATTTATTCAATTAATTATTAGTCAAGATTTAAAGTCTAATTATATTGAAGAAGTGGATAGACAATTTAAAGATATTGAAAAAAATAAATTATATGAATTTAATACAAATACTACTTCATATGAAGATCATTTAAAAAGAAAATATAATTCTGCTATTGATAAAAATTATAATGTTCATATTTTTGAAATTGATAAAATGATTCATGATGTATATTCTGAAAATTAATATATTTTTTTAATATTAAATATTATTATTATAATTATAATTTTTTCATAGTTTATAATTATTAATTTTTAAATTTTATTTTAGATTTTATTATCAAAAATTATTTCAATAGTTATAAAATGGAACCCAGTGATACTGTAGAAAAAAAAATAAAATTAAATAATATGACAAATAACATATCATTTGAAAGAAGAAGTCAAGAAATAAAGATAAATTCACAAAATGAAAACACACAAAAAACAATTTTAGAAAATCCAAAATTATATTTAAGAAATAGTTGGGACCCAAAACTTATAAAAAATAAGGAAATAAATAATAAATTTTTTCCTTCAAAAGATTTAATATGTAAAGGTCAAAATTCAAATAATAATCAACAATTTAATTTCCCTCATTCAAATAGTCCAATTGTCCAATATTATACAAGAGAATTTGAAAAATTTAATTCTCCAAATATGGAAAATAATATTTATGAACAAAATTTTAATATTTTTCAAAGAGGATCAAATTATAGTAATACTTCTTTTCAAACATTTAATTATTCACCATCAAATATTTTTAATCAAAATAATAATAATAATAATTCAAATAATTCTTTTATTGGAATGAATAATGGAAATACTCCAATTTCAAATTCAAATAATACTCAATATTTATTGAATGGTGCTCTTAGGAAAAGTTTAATGGAAAAAATGGAAAATAATTTAGATAATTTTATTATTGATTGTTCTGAAGAAAATGAAAAGGAAATTGAAGAAGAAAATGATTATAAAAATAATAATGGAAAAGAATTTTTAATGCTTACTTTTAATAGTGATGATGAATGTGATGAAGTTGGGTCTAATGAAGATAATGAAAAAAATTTAAGACATTTTAGAAGTGAAAATATTTCTAATAATAATAACTTAAGAAAAGGTTTTCATATGCCTATTGCATCTGCTATTAAAAAAGCCATTGAAGAAAAGGATAAAAAAGAAGATAATAATGAAAATATTGATTTACAAAATCAAAATTTGAATAATCATGAAAATATAACAAATTCTAATGATTATAATATAGATAATAATAATTATAATAATCTTAATAAAGATATTAATAATAATAATAATAATTTTGGTAAAGATATAAATAATAATAACAATAACTTTAATAAAGATATCAATAATAATAATAATAAGTTCAATAATGATATCAATAATAATAATAATATGTTCAATAATGATATCAATAATAATAATAATAACTTTAATAAAGATATCAATAATAATAATATTAATAAAGATAATAATAATAATGATAATAATAATACTAATTATAATATGAATAAAAATATAAATAATAATAATAATAATAATCAAATAATTTATCCTAATATGAATATAACTCAATATAATACTGTTCCAACATATTATCAAAATAATGTAATTCAACAAAACTATTATATAAATTATAATAATTATCCTCCAAATGAAAACCAAATAAACTCATATATAAAAAGTAACAATAATGAAAAAATAGAAAAAAACAAATTTTCAAACATATATGAAATTGATGAAAATTTAAAATTCAATAATAAGATAAATAAATATCCAAAAGAACTATTTTCAAAAAATAAAAAAAATAAAAAATCAAAAAGACTAGACCCATCAGATTATATAAATATACCTTTATCAACATTATCAAATAATTTTTTCCAATTAGGAAAAGACCAAGGAGCATGTAGATATCTTCAAAAATTATTAGACGAAAAACCAAACGAAGTAATATATTATTTATATTATCCTTTATTACAAAATATATTAAAATTAATAAATGATCCTTTCGGTAATTATTTACTTCAAAAAATGTTTAAACCAATGTCACAAGATCAAATAAAAGAAATAATAAATATATTAGAACCAAATATTTTTGATATAGGATGTAATTCACATGGAACAAGAGTACTTCAAGCTTTAATTGAGAAATTGACTAATAAATCATTAAAAGATTATTTTTTAAATATTATAACACCATATATTATTCCATTATTAAAAGATTTAAATGGTACTCATATTGTTCAAAAATTTGCTGAACATTATCCAGAATATAATCCTTTTATTAATAATATTATTATTGAAAATTCTTGTATTTTAGCTACTCATAGACATGGTTGTTGTGTTATTCAGAAATATATTGAAATTTTAGATAAGGAATCTAAAATTAAATTAATTGATAGTCTTATTTTTAATTGTTTAATTTTAATTACTGATCAATTTGGAAATTATGTTATTCAAACTATTTTATTAATGAATAATATTGATTATGGAAATAGGATTGTTGAAAAAATGACTAATAATATTGTTTATTATTCTAAACATAAATATTCTTCAAATGTTGTTGAAAAAACTTTTGAACATTGTAATGGTGTTGTTAAAAAGAATTTAATTAATATTATTTTAAAAAAAGAAAATTTAAATGATTTAATTTTAGATGAACATGGTAATTATATTGTTCAAAAAGTTATTACTATTTCTGATAAAGAAACTAAAAATTATATTTTAAATTATATTAATTCAATTTCTGATAAATTAAAAAATGTTCATTTTGGTGAAAAATTATTAAATAAATTAAATATTCTATATCCAAAGTTGATTTATTAAAAAATCAAAAATATTATTTTTAATAATTATTGCTAAAAAATGTTTTATATAATTTTTGTGATGATTAGTTTGAAAAATTTTAGCTATATATATAGGTATATATATTTCTTTAGAATTAGTAAATAATTTTTATTTTTAATATTTAAATAAACTCAAATTGAGATATAATATTTTTTATTGATAATATTTTTTCCATTAATAATTCTCTCATCGTTAATGTATATTTTGAAACAATTATTCTTAATGAATAAAGTTTTTTTATTAGAATTACATTATTATAAATACAATTTATTATTTTTTCTGTCAAATCTGGAATTCCTAAACATAAATCTTCTAATAAAGGAAAATTTATTATTTTATTTATAAAATCTATAATTTGATCTTCTTCAAATTGAGAAAAAAAATTTGGAATTATAGTTAAACTTTCTAAATTTTTTAATTCTGAAATTATATTTGTTAATTCAATAAAATTATCCTTTTCTATTGATGAATAACTTAATTCTTCAAGATTATTTCTTCTAACTAATTCTTTAAAAAAATTTTTATCTTTTATTCTCTTCATTTCAACACCAGTTAAATTTGAAAAAGTAACTTTATTATTGTCATAATCAATTAAATTTATATTTTCCAAAACTAAATATTCCAGATTTGGAATATTAATATCTAAAATTTGGAAATTAATAAACCCCTCATTAAAAATATCTAAATTCCTAATTGAATTACTTTTTAAATTTAAATAAAATTTACTTTCAGATGCATTTTTATCAAAATTATCTGTAGTTAAATTTTTTAAATATTTTAAATTACTTAATGCCTTTGCAGCTTCAATTGTAAATCTTTCAATATCAGAATAATTTTTATCATATTTTACAGTTTCTAATAAAGGATTATTATTTATTATATTACAAAAAGATTTTTCAGTCATGAATACTTTTTCACAAGAAAAAACTTTTAAAGTATTTAATTTAGGAGAAATATTAAATGAATATTTATTTGCCTTATAAAATCTTTGAATAATCCATAACTTTTCTATATGTTTTAAATCTTCTAAATAAAATTTATTTTCTTCATAAAGAAAGTTAATTAAACAAAAATATTTTACAATATTATTTTTAAGATAATCTTTTATATATTCAATTGAATTTTTTTTTAAATTTAAAGTTAAATCAATTAAATCATTTTTACCAATTAAAATGTTATTTAAAGTTTCAATTTCATCATCAACAAGAATTGGAATATTTAATTTAAAATTATTATATTTCCCAATTTGAGAATAATAATTAATATCAGGCGCAAATTCACTTTCTATATTATATGTTGCATTTGGATAAACTTGCATTAATTCATAATATAAATCTTCATTATCTTCTTTATCAAGGTTTAAATTTTCAAATAATTTAATTTTTTCTACACTTTCTTTATTTTCTATTTTATCAAATAATGTAGTTTTAATATATGGTAAATTATCATTTTTTGTCTCTGTATCTATTCTCTCAAATAAAATTCTTATTTCATTTATATTATTTTTTATTAATGGAACTTCTTTAAATGGATTTGCTAAACAAATTATTATTTTTCCAAAATAATTTTGATATAAGTAATTTAAACATTCTAATGCTATTTCTTTTCTTGGAAATATTGGTATTTTTTCTAAATCTCTTACACATCTAAAGAAAAATTGTTTTAAATTTTCTTTTTCAATTTCTGGAAATTTTATGGTATAGTGATTAAAGTAGCTTGTAATATTTATATCATTTTCTATATCTACTTCATGAATAAATAATTTATATAATTTATAATGATTTTTTGTATATTCAAATATTTTTAAAAATTTTTTTGAATGTTTTATAATTTGAAGAATTCTTTTTGTTGTTAAATAATCAAAAATTATTAATCTTACATATGATGACTTAACTAACTTTAGCATTTAAATAAATTATTTGAAATATAAAAAATACTTATTTTTTTTAAAATAATTAAGAATAAATTATGGAAAAAATAAAAATAAATTAAAACATTTTATTTAATATTAATATTATAATTATTTCAATAAAAAATATCTCAAAATTTATCTTCAATACTATATTAAGAAATTTAAAAATAAAAATTAAAATGGAAGATAATAACATAAATGAAAATCCAATAGAAATAAAATCATTTTTAGGGAAAAAAAGAATAAATAATACAACCCAATATTTAATTGAATGGAAGGATGAAAAATTTACATATGAAATAAAAGAAAATTTATTAAATTGCGATGATATAATTGAAGAACTTGATAAAAATAATCAAAGAATATTTCCATCTGAAAAATTTAATATTAATGATGATAGTCCTTTAAAAATTGTTTCAGTTAAAAATGAAAAAAATGAATTTTTATATGAAATTCAATGGAAAAAAAGAGAAAATGGTATTGCTCCTAAAAATTATTTTGCTTCTTGTGATTTTTTATTTCAGAATTATAGAACTTTTTTTTTAAATTTTTTAACTAGTCAATTATTTCCTTTAAATTAAAATTAAATAAATATTTATTTATAATTAAAAAAAATAAAAATGAATAATCCTTTTAATAAGTTAACTTTTTCAAATTTGAAAACAACTATTGATACTAATTTATCTAATTCACAAAATGTAATTTTTAATAATGATAAAAATAAAATTAATAATAATGATTTAAAAAATAAAAATGATATTAAAAAAAGAAATGAAAATGAAAAAATTAATTTGTTAAAAAATACAAAAGAGAAAATAATAAAAGATTCTCTTATTCTTTCTCTAGAAAAAGATTTAGAATATGAAAAAAACAATAATAAAAAAATGATGAATTATCAAAAATATGCTAATAAAGTAGTAAAATATTATGAAAAAAATTTAAAAGAAATTTCAAAATTTGAATCAGAGAAAAAAATTGAATTAAAAGAATTTATATTAATGTGTGAAAATTATGAAAAAGATATACAAAAAATAATAGAAGATAAAGAAATATTAATTAAATCAAGTGAAGAATTAATACAAAATAAAAAAGAAGAACAAAAAAAATTAAATGAGCAATTAAATCAAATAATTAAAGATGTAAATGATCAATCTCAACTTTTAAATGAATTAGATTCAAATATTACTGATTTAAAATTAAAATTAGAAAATAAAAATAATAAATTTGAACAAGATGAAAAAAATTATATTGATGATTATGATGAATTATTATTTAATTTTAATAATTTAGAAAAAAGATATAATTATTTAATTGATATTGATAATGAAAGAGAAAATGAAATTAAAGGTGATGATATAAAAACTAGAAATAATAAATCAAATGAAATTGAAATTGATTTAAAAAATAAAGAAAATGAAATTAAAGAAGAATATCTTAAAGGAGTTATTAGAGATTTAAATAAAAAAATGGATATTTTAAAAAAGAAAAAACATAAAAATGAATTAGAAAAAGAAAGAATTAAATTTTTAGGAAAAGCACTTGCTGGAAGGTTAAGAGAAAGAAAAGAAATAAATGAAAAAATTGAACAACAAAATAATATTAAAAACTTAAATAGTAATAGAAAATTACGCTCTGCAGAACATTATAAAAAAAATTATTTTAAAAAAGAATTTGGTTTTAATTGATTTTTTTTAAATAAAATTGTGTAATATTTAAAATTTACATTTATATTATAGGATTAAATTTTAAAATGCAATGTTTATTCAAAAAAAATATTAAATATTAATTAAATTTTTAAAAAGATGATAAACCCAATCTTAATTTAATATTATCAATATTTTTTGATGAGTTTTGTTGAGTTAAATTTATATCATTTTTATTATGATTCCAATTTGTTTTAAGTAAATGTATTGAATTTATATCATTTCTTGATAAAAAAGTATTTCCATTTCCAAAAACTTTATTTGTCATCATTCTAAAAGAATTATTTCTTTTACTATATTGCCCAGGAAAAAAATTTTTATGATTATTAAAACTTGGATTAACATTTAATTCTTCTTTATGATACTTTAAATTTCTTAAATAATTTGTTATTAATTTTTTCTTTGATGTAATAGTTTCTTTTTTTGGTTTTTGTTTAATTTCAATATTATTTGATTCTGTTTTATTTTTTCTTTGACGTAATAAAATTGAATTTAAACTATTTTTCAAATCACTATTATCACGTTTATTATATATTACAAATGGATCTTTAGTAAAAAAATCTTTGTAAAAATTCATAAATTTTGATTTTATATTATTACTAATACTCCTTGATTGAACAAATTTATTTAATTCTAAATTAATTGGATTTACTAAATTATGATTATTACTATATTCTTTAAATCCTCCGTCAATAAAAAAATCTTTTGATGAATTACTAATTTTTTCAAGAGTTTTAGTCATATTCAATTTTAAATATTTAATTTTATATAATAAAATTATTATTTTAAATTTTTAATTCTTAAATATTTTATTTATAATATTTCTGCCTTTGTTAATATAAAATTAGAAAAATTTATTTTCATTGGGGGATGGGGGATTGGGGATTGGGGATTGGGGATTGGGGATTGGGGA
>JAEEGK010028156.1_pt1 | contig 11298 bp, 7 predicted proteins | sample 8958771 | NCBI WGS metagenome assembly JAEEGK01 (sample SAMN16246547, study PRJNA631951) | gut metagenome | biome: gut microbiome; feature: rumen; material: SC-attached | host: Bos | place: Iran: Karaj | collected 2018-10 | reverse complement strand
GTGAAGCATAACTCCAAAGTGCGTACTGCATGGTATAGCGGTCGGAACGAGTTGCCACAAGAAATAAAGCTGAGCAACTTCGACTATCTGAAGACTGGACCTTATGATGCGAAATGTGGGCCTTTGAACGTCAAGACTACCAATCAGAGGCTTTATCGAGTAGAACAAGGGGAACTCACGGACATTACATACCGTTTCTGGAAGTAACGCACGGCCTTTCTTCTCATTTGACCATTACCTTCTTGCCATCTCGAATATAGATGGAACCCGGCGTAAGGTCGGTAACGCATCGGCCCATAAGATCATAGACAACAGCCCCTTCCACACTTCCTCTTTGGGGAAGTGTTTTTTCTTGTACAGATTCGATACCATCTATCATGTCGTCCGTAAGGTCGCCAACAATGGTGCCGAACTTTGACCAACTCGATGCCTGATATTTTGCAAGCGCACTTTGATAGACATGAATCGTGGGATTGCTGTTGAAAATATAGTCCGAAAGGGTTGGAGGCGTAAGGACTTTTACATAAACATCCTTGACAGGAGAGTTGTAGAAGACTCCCTGACTTATTAACTTGACTTTCGTTCCGATGATAACAGTCGAGAGTTGATCGCATCCGCCAAAAGCTTCCAGACCAATCGCAGTTACTGCATCGGGGATTTCTATCATCCTGAGTCCAGAGAAACGGAAGGCTCTGTCTCCTATCTTAGTGATCTTCAATGGCAAACGCATTGAGATGAGTTTCTTGAAACTGTCAAAGGCATAGTTGCCCATCACATTGAAACTGGTGACATAAGACTCGTAATAAGCTCCACCACCACTCATTATCTTGGTATCCGAAAGGTCGATAGATTGCAGATTTCCTTTGCTGATGAGTTGACGCATATACTTGATGTCGGCACCATTTATGCTGCCTGATACAGTCACTTTTATGGCTTTTGCTGACAACGAGTCAGCCAAGACTCCCGCTTTTGGCATGACAACATACTCGGCACCATTGCCGGACTTGGTTATTTCATGCAGCGAACCATCAGCATCATACGAGTAAATCGTCAAATTGAGGCCTGTATTAGTAGGCAGACAGAAGTTCTTCGAGTTGGCTGCAAACTTGAAGTCATTGTTCGAATCGAGCACGATGAAACCTAATCCTCCTTCGCCTTCCAATGCATAAAGCGAGTCGGCTTGCAGATAAGTATATGCTGAGGGCGAACTTGCTCCAGGCAAATAATCGGTATACTGACCGACATCTCCACATTGCCCGACCTGTGACGATTCCCGACGACGCTGCCCTGGAGTGGTGAGGAAGTCTGTCGTAAGAACATAATCGGCACGATCCTCGATGAAAAGTATCTCGCGGTTCTTGACGGGATATCGTGCTATCTCGGCCAAGGTGTTGTCGATATCACTCTGCTTAACTGTCATAGAATGAGCACCATAGTCGTTGACAGTATAGTTCGTAAGCGGTTCGAAGAAGCCCCAAACCGTGAAGAAATCCGTCAGGTCTTCTTGCGCGATTTCACACACTTTACGGACAAACTTCAGGCAACCTGTATTGGAGCTGTACAAAGTCAACGGGTCAGCTCGCAAGGCCTTGAAGAGTTCCGGATAGAACGACGTGTTCTTCTGTGCCAAATGATAGTAGAGATAGAGTTGCCAATACATTCGCATCTGGCTGTCAAGCGAGCGAGTGAAGAATGGTTCGTGTCGGGAATACTCGGTCATGATTGTAGAAAGTGGTGAACCATTCGAGGCAATCAGACCAGTATGGAAGCGGATATAGTTCGAGAAGAGGTTGTTCGAGACCTCTGTTCCGCCTTCAACCGTAATGGCACCCTGATTGTTGTGACCACATTCATGAGCGGCACACCAGTCATCGAAACTTGCTGTCCGACTTACATCGAAAGAGCTTTGGACGCAGCCTTGCGTGTTATACATAGTCCTGAAAGAAGCCGAGTTTGCAAAGCCTCCATCGCTCTCCTCTCCTTCAACTGCGAAGTTCGGGTTGTTGTAATACTGAGGAAAGTACGATTCGCCACCCGAAATGTAGAAAGGCGCCCCAGCCCGTTTGCCCGAAGCGACAGATTCGCTGATGCCCATCAACTCCTTCTCCCAAACAGTCAGGCTGTCGAACCAGCAGATACTCTTGTCGATAGTGGTGGGCCAGACGTTCCTGTATGTGCTCGTTTTGAAGTTGAAGAGCGACTGTCCGCCTTTTACTGTGAACCTTTCGTGCGTGGCTTTTGCCAGAATCGCCTTGTAGTCAGAGTCGCTTTGACGTTTCACATCATAGTAACCATTCACGACGCCTCCCTCGATGTGGATCTTCATGGAAGGCCATTCGTCGAGGGTTTTTGTCATGTTTTTCGTGTCTGCCGTATAAATAATGTAGTAGAGGGCGTTCGCGTTCCCCTCCACAATGTTCAGACCTTTCTTAAGCATTTTGCCCTGCTTGGCACTCGTAATGAGGTTATTGTCAGTACATCCTGCCATATACAAAGTGGCTCCAGAAGGCACATCGGCATCGACGAAGACATACAGAGGATTGAAGTCCGTCGTATAAATGCCGGTAGGATTACCCATAAAGGAGCCGCCTGTACTCCTCAACTTACTGTTCCAATAGCTTGCATCGCTGTAAGGTTTGTAGTCGTGGATGCGGAAGTCCTTCTCGTAGGCCGCCCAATTCTGGTTTTTCAACTTCAAGGCTATGGGAATCATATACGAGGGCATCCCTCCTTCGATTAGGGACGTCGACAGTTCCTCGTCGCTCATCGACTGGAATTCACTCTTCAACCTGGTACAAGCGACATCTTCGAAGAAGTTGCCTGCCAGTTCGTTAACAACATCGCTGGAGTCCGATTCCTCTTCGTAGTAGTTCTCCAACTTGCCGACAATCGTGCCATACTGATTCCAGGAGGAAGCCTTATAGTCCGACAAGACGCTGGTATAGACGTAGATTTTGGGGCTTGCTGTAAAGATATAGGCTGCCAATGCTGGAGGCGTCTTGGGTTTCACATAAGCATATCTGATGGAAGAAGAGTTGTAGAAGACAGCCTGATCCAGTTGCGAGACTCGTCTTCCGATAACGACCCTCGTCAGGGAATTGCAATCGGCAAAGGCCGCTCCGCCAAGATGAGTGACGGCATCTGGAATCTCAGCCTTGCTGATGCCGGTCTTGGAGAACGCATAACGGCCAATATCGGTGATTGTTGTAGGCAAAGTGATTGATGTCAGTTTGGAAAGGTCGGCAAACATGTAGTCTCCGATGACATCGTTCCGAGTCGTGTAACTCTCGTTATAAGCCGAGCCGCCACTGACGATACGGACATCCGCCAAGTCGAGCGTCGACAACTTGCCTGCAGCAATCCTTTCGCGAAGGAACTTGATGTCTGTTCCGTTGACGGAGCCCGTCAGTTTGACAGACCTGCCTGCCGTTTCCATCAGAGTGGAGAGCGAGCCTGCCGTTTCCACATGAATCGTATCTGCCGACCAGGAATTCGACGTGATGAGACAAGCGACGCCAACCAGCATCAGCCTGCATATTCCCTGGATTCTCTCGCCTATCATAACAGAGTCTTTAATGAACCTTTCCAACTTGGCTGGCGATGTCGGCAAACGTCACACGTGATAATCCCAAACGTCACACTAGTAAATCGCAAACGTCACACTAGTAAATTGCAATCGTCACACGTGATGTTTGCCTACATCACTGCCTATGTTTCAGGACTTCCTGTCCCTACTTTCTGAACATGAACTTTTTGCCGTTACGGATGTATATGGTGCCAGGCTTCAGATCGGCAACCTTGCGACCCATCAAGTCGTAACATTGATTGTCCTCGATCGTGCCGTTCGCAATCTCCTGATCCACCTCGATTGCATCTATGCCGTCTATGATGTCGTCAGTAAGGTCGCCAACGATGGTGCCGAACCTTTCCCAATTAGCTGCTTTGTATTTCTCAACTGAGCTGGCATAGACGTGAATGATGCGGTCTTTTCCAGAGAAGAGATAATCGCTGACGCCGTTCAAAGTGGGAGGAGTAGCGGCCTTGACATAGACTTCCTTGACAGGCGAACTGTAGAACACGCCCTGATCCATCGATCTGACAGCCTTACCGATAACTACCAGCCTCAGCTTATCGCAATAAGCAAAGGCGTCACCTCCAACCGTCGTTACCTTATCAGGAATGATAATCCTGCTGAGTCCAGACCTGGAGAAGGAATTAGAGCCAATCGTGGTAATTGTCTCAGGCAATTTGATCGAGAGAAGTTTCTTGAAGTCTTGGAAAACGTGGGTTCCCAAATTGTTTGAGGCTGTGGCGTAAGTCTGGTAATAGTATCCTCCGCCACTAACGACTCTAGCTTCCGAAAGGTCTATGCTTTGAAGATTATTCTCGTTGATGAGTTGGCGCATGTACTTGACATCCTTGCTGTTAATCTTTCCAGTGAGGACAAGCTTGATGACCTGATCGTTCGTGAGGGTCGTCTGGAGCCTTCCCGCAACAGCAACATCTGCGAAGGCTGTACCGTTGCCGGCCTTAGTGACTTCGTGCAAGCTGCCGTCTGCATCATAAGAATAGATGGTGAAGTCCTTTCCAGGATTTCCCACGACTGTAGGAATGCAAATATTCTTGGCGTTGGATGCAAACTTAATGTTGCCTTCATCATCGAGCATCAGGAAGCCCAGGCCGCCCGAACCCTCCATTGCATAAAGGGAATCGGACTGGAAATAAACGTATTCCGAAGGTTCGCAACCACCCTCCCAATAAGATGTGAATTGTCCAAGATCGCCACATTGTCCGACCTTATCCGAGCCGTTACGTCTTTGTCCGACTGGCGTCAGGAAGCCTGTCGAAGGAACATAGTCGACACGATCCTCAACGAAGATGATCTCGCGATTCTTCTTCTCGTATCTGGCAATGTTGGTCTTCGTGCTATTGATGTTGGCTTTCGTGACAGCTATTGAATGCTGACCGTAGTCTTCAATCTTGGTGCCGACTTTAATAGGCTCGAAGAAACCCCAGATATCAAAGAAGTCAGTAAGGTCCTCTTGCGCTACTTCGCAAACCTTTCGCACGAACTTCAAGCCGCCGTTATTGTTGTTTGATGCGTTATACAAAGTCAACGGGTCTTTACGAAGAGCCTTGAAAAGTTCAGGATAGAAGGAAGTGTTCTTCTGTCCGAGATGATAGTAAAGGTAGAAGTTCCAATACATGCGAAGCCTGCTGTTCACATCTCTAAAATAGAATGGCTCGCGACGAGCATACTCATCCATTACTGTTGCAAGAGTAGAACCGCCAGACGAGTTAAGGCCGTCGAGATAGCATACGAGATTCGAAAAGACGTTGTTCGAAGCCTCCGTGCAACCTTCCACATTGATAGCACGCTGGTTGTTGTGACCACATTCGTGACCTGCACACCAGTCGTCCATATTGGGATTCAAGGCGTTAAGGCAATTCCTGATGCAGTCGAGACCGTTGAACGAGACTCTGTAAGCCGTCGAGTTAGCATAGCCTGCATCTTCTGGCTCGCCTTCAATAGCGAAGTTCGGGTTGTTGTAGTAGAGGGGATAGATTGCTTCGCCACCCGTCAGGAACCAAGGATAGCCAGCCTTCTTTCCAGTAGCTACCGCCTCAGTCATACCCATCAAATCCTTCTCCCATACGGCAACGCTGTCGTACCAGCAAATGCTCTTGTCGACGGTATTGGGGAAGACGGTCTTGAAGGAAGTCGTCTTGAGATGAATGAGGGAATGCTCTCCCCGAATAGTAAAACGGCCAAGCGTGGAAGCATTACGAAGTGCCTTATATTCGGCATCGCTGTGACGGCTGAGGTCGTAGTAACCGTTCACCTTACCGCCTTCAACGTGGATCTTGATGTTTGGCCATTCGCTCAACGTCTTGGTCATTCGCTTCGTGTCGGCAGTATAGACAATGTAGTAGAGGGCGTTCTTCACACCTTCAACAACATTGAGACCTTTCGACAACTTCGTACCCGTCTTTGCACTATAGATGAGTTGGTTCTCGACGCAGCCTGCGATATAGAGAGTGGCGTCGCTCGACACTTCTTCATCCACGAAGACATAAATCTCGTCGCCGTCGTTTGCAGCATAGATGCCAGTCGGATTGCCCATATACGAACCGCCTGTACTCATCATCTTCTCGTTCCAATAAGAAGCGTCGCTATAGGGTTTGTATTCATGAATGCGGAAGTCTTTCTCGAAGTTCGCCCAAGTTTCGTTCTTTACCTTAAGGGCGATGTTGATCATATACTCCGGCATTTCCACTTCTGCAAAGGCTGCCGTCAATTCTTCATCGGTCATAGCCTGATATTCGGCCTTGAGTCGGGTACAAGCAGCATCCTCGAAGAAGTTAGCGCACATTTCCTTAGCGATGGTGTTGGCGTCGCGTTCCATCGGATAGGTGTTCTCCAAACCGCCATAAATGGTTCCATAACTCTTCCAACTCGATGCGCGATAGTCTGCCAAAGCCTCAGTATAGACAAGAATCTTCGGACTCGACGAGAAGAGATAGGAAGGTGTGCTTGGAGGTGTGAGGGGTTTCACGTAAGCGATCTTAACGGAAGAACTGTAGAAGACGCCTTGGTCGAGCTGAGTCACTTTCTTGCCGATAACTACAGTGTCGAGGCTGTTGCAATAGGCGAAAGCATCGCCGCCAAGCTTCGTCACAGTGCTTGGGATGTCAATCTTCTTGAGGCCGGAGTTTGCGAAAGCATTGACTTGGATAGCCGTCAAAGTGGTTGGCAAAACCATCTTCTTCAGGTTCGTGAACTGATAGAACATCTTTTCGCCGATAACATCGTTCGATGTCTTGAGACTCTCGGTATAAGCCTCGCCACCACTTACGATGCGAACGCCAGACCAGTCGAGGTCCGTCACAGTTCCTGCAGAAACGAGTCCGCGGATGTATTTGATGTCCGTTCCGTTGATGAAGCCAGTCACCTTGAGTTCCTTTTCAGTAGAAGTCAGCAGAGAAGACAGCGTGCCTGCCGTTTCCACATGAATTTCCGTAACGGCCAAAAGGTTTGTGGAGGTGAAACAAATCAGGGCTGCGAAGAACAGCCGGAATAGTTTTGTGTAGAGTTTCCTGTTCATATTGTTGTTAGTTAATTGTTTTTCGCACGCAAATTTACCTTTTTCCTTTTATTCCTGCAAGAGAAAAAGAGAAAAAGAAAGCTAAAAGCGACAAAAGGAGAGAAATGTGGCGAGAAAAAACAAAGCGTGTTACGATTGATATCGTAACACGTTACGTTGGCGATTGTAACACTATACGTTTGCAATCGTCACACTATACGTTTGCAATCTTAACGTGCCACGATTACAGACTCCACTACCTTGGGGAAATATTCCATCTCCAGTTGATGCTCTTTCTCGGCAATGTCATCAACCGAATCTTCAAGAGAAATGGCAACACGATACTGGGCGATAATCTCTCCAGAATCGCAGACAGGAGTAACGTAGTGCACGGTCATTCCCGTCTCCGTCTCGCCTGCAGCCTTCACAGCCTCGTGAACATGATGTCCCCACATACCTTTTCCACCGAATTTAGGCAGCAAAGCAGGGTGAAGATTGATGATTTTCCGAGGGAAAGCATCTATGAGGAAAGAAGGTATAAGCGGCAAGAAACCAGCCAGAACGATAAAGCCAATGCCATAGCTTTGCAGCAAAGGAAGCATCCTCTCGGAATCGTTCAGCATTTCCTTCGTAACCACAGCCGAAGGAACGCCCAGCCGTTCAGCCCTGACCAAAGCATAAGCGTCAGGTTTATTGCTGACCACCAAAGCACACTTCACGACATCCGAATGCTCAAAATAGCGGATCAGATTTTCGCAATTCGTGCCGCTTCCCGACACAAAGATGGCGATATTGACTTTCATCGAACTGTCTTTCATAAGCCTCAATCAAGATTATATCCGTAAGCTTTCATGGCGCGATCACTCTGACGCCAGTCCTTATCGACCTTCACGAAGACCTCAAGATAGATGCTCTTGCCGAAAAACTTCTCCAAGCTCTTGCGGGCTTCGGTTGAAACACGCTTCAAAGCGACACCTTGATGGCCGATGATAATACCCTTCTGGGACTCTCTCTCGACAAAGATAACTGCATTGATTCGGATATTCCGGTCAGTCTCCTTGAACTGCTCGACAACGACTTCCACACTATAGGGGATTTCCTTGTCGTAATAGAGGAGTATCTTTTCGCGGATGATTTCAGTCACGAAGAATCGGGCAGGCTTGTCCGTCCATTGATCTTTATCAAAATAGGCAGGGCTCTCGGGCAAGAGTTCCTGAATGCGTTTCAGGACATTATCGACATTGAAGCGATGTAAAGCACTAATCGGAATGATTTCCGCTTCGGGCAAAGCCTCGTGCCAAAGCTCGACCTTCTCAGTCAAAGCCTTCTGATCGCTAAGGTCTATTTTATTGATAAGGACAAGAACCGGTGCTTGCTGCTTCTTGACTTTCTCGAGGAAATCGCTGTTCTTGTCGGGCGTTTCCACCATATCTGTGACATAAAGCAGCACATCGGCATCCTGCAAAGCACTTTCGCTGAACTGGAGCATCTGCTCCTGCAACTTGTAATTAGGCTTCAGAACACCTGGCGTATCGCTAAAACAGATCTGCATCTCAGGCGTATTCAGGATGCCCATAATGCGATGACGAGTTGTCTGAGCCTTGAAAGTGGCAATAGAAATACGTTCCCCCACCAAAAGATTCATGAGGGTTGACTTCCCGACATTCGGATTGCCTACGATATTAACGAAACCTGATTTATGCATTCTGGCGAAGCTTGTACCATTCTTCGCGAGTCATCAGCCCTTCCTTATAGAACTGGGCAGGCTCCTTGGCTGCTTCCTTCGCACCATCGTAACCCCATATCATATAGCTCGCGCCCCAAGTGAAGCCTGCACCGAAAGCAGTAAAGACAAGCTTGTCGCCTTTCTTGAGCTGTGGCTCGTACTCCCAAAGACAGAGTGGCAACGTGCCTCCGGAAGTGTTCGCCATGTGGTCGATGTTTATCATAATGTGGTCTTTCTCAATGCCTATACGCTGCGCAACGGAGACCTCGATGTTGATATTTGCCTGATGAGGAACGACCCAATCGATGTTCTCCTTCGTTAGGTTGTTGCGCTTGGTAATAGTCTTAACGGCAGATGTCATGTCAAGAACGGCATGCTTATATACTGCACGACCTTCTTGATAGACGAAGTGCTCCCGGGCATCTACAGTTTCATGACTCGGCATCTTAGCCGAACCGCCTGCAGCCATGTGAAGATTCTGGTATCCCTTACCGTCGACATAGTAGCAACCGTCAATGAGTCCCACCTCTTCCGTCGTTGCTTCCATCATGACGCATGCAGCGCCATCACCGAAGATGGGACAGGAATTGCGGTCTTCATAGTTGGTCATCGAACTCATGTGGTCGCCGCCACAGATAATGATGCGCTTGTAGCGACCGGAACGGATATAGGCAGCGCCAGCCTCCATGCCGTAAAGGAAACTTGCGCAGGCTGCCTCCATGTCGTAGCCGAAAGCATTATTCAAACCGCAGTTGCCGATAACGAGCGATGCGGTGGAGGGGAAATGATAGTCGGGCGTAGTAGTAGCACAGATAACAAGTTCTATGGAATCGGGATCTGCACCAGTCTTGCGAAGGAGCTGATTTACGGCTTTTGTCATCATATACGACGTACCGCTACCTTGTTCAGGCTTCAAGATATGGCGTGTTTTCACGCCGATTCTTTCCATGATCCACTCGTCGCTGGTATCCACAATCCGCGACATCTCCTCATTATCAAGGATATAGTCGGGCACATACCCGCCCACGCCGGTTATGACGGCATTTATCTTTTCCATTGGCATAATTGTGATTGGAGATTAGAGGCGAATCCCTAATCTCCAATCCTTACACGTTTAGTCTTAAGCTTCCTTTTCGATTGCGACCTTGCCGCGATAGTAACCGCAAGCAGGACACACCGTGTGATAAATGTGGAACTCGCCGCAGTTGGGACATACTGCCAATGCGGGAGCTACAGCCTTGTCGTGAGTTCTTCTCTTAAGGGTCCTTGTTTTGGACTGTCTTCTCTTTGGATGTGCCATTTTCTTATACTATTTATTGTTATGTAATATTTTTTTCAGTTCGTCCCAGCGTGGATCGTTGGGTGTTGCCTCATCGGACGTCTCGTTTGCCAATACATGGGTGACGCGTTCGGGACACTTCCCGTCGGGATGAACATGCCTTATAGGAATCTGCAGAGCTGCAAACTCGTAGATGTTCCAAGCTACGTCGATGATGCCTTCCCTTTCCGGAACCGTCACCACATCGCCGTCGTCGGCAAAGTCATCGCCCATCTTGACACGCAACGTGCACAAGGCGTCGATGGGTTGGGACATAGGTTCGAGGCAGCGGTCGCACGTCACTTCCACCTCGCCCTTCAGCTGGAACTCCAACTCAAAGGTGCCAGATGTCTGTTTCACCCGTAATGCAACATCGAGCAGACCCTGCTTGATTTCCGGTCCCTGAACGGCGGAGAAGAAGTCATTGTCTACCTTCCAATGGTACGACACAGTATCAGAGGAAAGACCTTTCAAATCAACTTTATAACCGTCCAGTTTTCCCATCGGGCTGCAAAATTACTAAAAAAATCAATTACTTGTATAACTTTGGCATGAAAAAATGCCTAAATCAATGCTTTTTGAGTTCTACGCGGAACGTCGTGCCTTTTCCCAACTCGGAATTCTTGACGAAAATGCGTCCGTTGTGGTATTCCTCTACGATGCGCTTGGCAAGCGAAAGACCCAGCCCCCAGCCGCGCTCTTTTGTTGTATAGCCTGGCGTAAAGACGGAGCTGAAGCGGTTCTTGGGGATGCCCTTGCCAGTATCGCAAACCTCTACGCTGATACAATCAGGCTCTTCGCGGGCAGTCAGAGTGATGCTTCCCTTGCCCTCCATCGCATCGATAGCGTTTTTGCAGAGGTTCTCGATGACCCATTCGAAGAGGGGTGCGCTGACGGGAGCGATAAGCGGCTCAGACGGCAAGTCGCATTTCATCGTGATGCGATTGCTGGTGCGACGACCGATGTATTGCATCACACCTTCGAGCACTTCGTTGAGGTTCTCCGGTTTCGGTTCGGGCTGAGAACCTATCTTGCTGAAGCGCTCGGCAATGCGCTGGAGACGCTGCACGCCTTTGCCCATTTCGGGGAGCAATTCGTCGTCGCTATAAGTCTCGCGCAACACTTCCTGCCAAGCCAAAAGGCGGCTGTTAGGCGTGCCACTCTGGTGA
>JAEEGK010028155.1_pt1 | contig 11298 bp, 9 predicted proteins | sample 8958771 | NCBI WGS metagenome assembly JAEEGK01 (sample SAMN16246547, study PRJNA631951) | gut metagenome | biome: gut microbiome; feature: rumen; material: SC-attached | host: Bos | place: Iran: Karaj | collected 2018-10 | reverse complement strand
CCGCCAGCGTGTTGATCTCACTTCCGATCTGCTCCAGCATATCCCCGCCGCCAACCTTTGCCCGCACGGAATAGTCCCCCTCCCCCAGGCTGTGCATGGCGCTGAGGATGACCCGGGTGCGCCGGGTCATGAGCAGGGACAGGACCAGCGCCAGCAGGATGGCCGCCGCGGTCACCACGCCGGAGATCTGCAGCAGGGTCGTCTGCAGGTCCGTCACCAGGGCGGCCTGCTCCGTATCATGCTCATACAGATAGACCGTGCCCATGATCCCGCTGCGTCCCACCACGGGGATGCAGGCCTTGCCGGTAAGGACGCCGTCCTTCAGGCTGGCGTTGAATACGTTTTTTCCCTCCAGCGCCAGGATGATCTCGGAGAAAAGGGCATAGCGGCCCCGGCTCGATGCATTGTCCACCGAGTCGTAGACCACGCAGGCTCCTCCGTCCGTCACAATGGCCCGGGAGGTACCCTGATCCTCCAGCAGCTCCATGACCTTCGTCACCTCGTCCGGCTGCAGGGTATTCAGGGCGGACAGGGATGAGGCGATGAGGTTTGCCTGGTTCTGCATGGCGTTGTACTTGCTCTCAAAAAGCAGGTCCCGGTACCGCACCACGGGGAAGACGTTGATAAAGACCAGGCAGAGAAGGATAACTGCAAAATAGCTTACAGCATATTTCAGCTGTAAGCCATAGCGGATGAAGAAACCGTTTCCTTCAGTCTTTGAAGTAATAGCCGACACCCCATTTGGTCATGATCTTCTTGGGAGAGGCAGGCTCCATTTCCATTTTTTCTCTCAGGCGGCGGATATGCACGTCCACCGTGCGGATATCCCCCTGGTACCCTTCGCCCCAGATGAGCTTCAGCAGGTTTTCCCGGCTGTAGACCTTACCCGGGTTGCGCATGAGCAGCTCCACAAGATCGAACTCCTTGGCGGTGAGCTCCACCTCCTGCCCGTCCCGGTAGGCCACTCTGCACTCCGGGTCGATGCGCACGGTGCCGCTTTCCAGAACGCCGCTCTTCTCGTCCTCGTCCCTGGCGCCCCGGCGGCGGAGCAGCGCCCGCACCCGGGCCTTGAGCTCCAGGATATTGAAGGGCTTTGTGACGTAATCGTCCGCGCCGTACTCAAAGCCGATGATCTTGTCCGTATCCTCACTCCGGGCGGTGAGCATGATGACCGGCACCTTGGAGAAGGTGCGGATCTCCATGCAGGCATCCAGCCCGTTCATTTTCGGCATCATCAGGTCCATGATGACCAGGTCGATGTTCTGGCTGCGGACCTTCTCCACAGCCTCCTGGCCGTCATATGCTGTTTCCACTTCATAGCCGTCGTTCTCCAGGTTGAACTTGATCCCCTTGACCAACAGCCTTTCGTCATCCACGACCAAAACGCGCATGCAGCACCGTCCTTTTCTTTTTCTCTTTTCAGTTGACAGCGATCCTGTCCCGCAGGGCTTCGTACATCTCCCAGCCTATTCCCCGGACGTTGACGATCTCGTCCGGATACCGGAATGGGCCGTTCTCCTCCCGGTACTCCACGATCCTTTCGGCAAGGCCCGTGCCGATCCCGGGAAGTTCCGCCAGCTGCTGAACGCCTGCAGTATTCAGATCCACCGCACCGGCTCTGTTGGGAGCCGCCGTATGCCCCGTGACCAGCGGCACGGCGGCGAAAGGAACGCTCGTTCCTCCGTCCCCGCCCCACAGGGTCAGAACAGCATACAGGCACAGGCCGATACAGAGAAAGCAGCCGGCCAGAAGCAGACGCAGCAGCCTTGTCCTGCCGTTACCGGACATTTCCGCCGCCCCTTTGCCTTGAATTTCTTACTCTACTGAAATAATATCTCATATTTTCTCTTGCAATTCAAGTCACATCTTTGCTATATTTGTTTTATTACAGCATCTTTTTTTGGGTGATTGCCATGAAACGCTTTTTCTCCTCCGGGCTCGTCGCCCTTTTGCTTGCCGCTGTGCTGATCCTGCAGCTCCTCCCCATGCCCGTTTCCGCCGCGGCGGAGCAGCCGGAGGTGGACGCCGGGGCCGCCGTTCTGCTGGATGCGGAGAGCGGCAATCTGCTCTTTTCCAAGAACGCGGAGGCCCCCGCTTACATCGCCGGGCTCACGGTCATGATGACCGCGCTCCTGGCCGCGGAGTCCGTTGAGTCCACCGCCGGGCTGGATTATACCGCCAGCGTGACGGCGTCCGGCACCTTCCTCACCGGCATCAGCGCGGACGCCAGCGTGCAGAACATCCAGGAGGGCGAGGTCATGCCCCTGCGGGATCTGCTGTACTGCGCCCTGATCGGCGCCGGCAGCGACGCCTGCAACGTGATCGGGGAATTCCTGTCCGGGGGCAGCATATCCGACTTTGTGGACCGCATGAACCGCCGCGCAAAGGAGCTGGGCTGCAAGAACACCCGCTTTGCCAACACCCACGGTCTGCCGGACCCCTCCCAGCGCTCCACCGCCCACGATACCGCCCTGATCGCCGCGGCCTTCGTGCGCCATCCCGAGCTGATGGAGATCGTGAACACCACGGCTGCGGACCTGGCTGCCACCAACCTGTCCGAAAGCCGGCATCTGAAGAATCCCAACCTGATCCTCCGTTCGGATTATACCCGGTATTATTACTCCTACGCCAACGGCATCAAGAGCAGCTATACCGACGAAGCCGGTTACTGCCTGGCCTCCGCCATGAAAACGGATGATTCCTACGTCGTCTCCGTCGTCCTGGGCTGCGCCCAGCGGGAGTCCGAGGAAGGCTTCATGGACATCCAGAGCTACGTGCAGACAAAGCTCCTGTTCCAGTGGTTCAGCCAGCATTACGGCCTGCGGGACGTGGTGAACCCCATGGCCCCCGTGGCGGAGGTGCCGGTGAGCATGGGCGACGGCGCGGACAGCGTCGTGGTCTGCGCGGACGGGTCTCTGTACCTCTTCCTTCCCAACGATCTCTCCATAGCGGAAAACTTCCGGCGCAATATCACGATCTACAGCGAAGCGGAGGATGCGGAGCCCCTTGTGGCGCCGGTGCAGCAGGGCCAGGTGCTGGGAGAGATGACCGTCACCGACAAGGCCGGAAAGACCTACGGTCCCTTCCCCCTCGTGGCCAACACCACGGTGCCCGTATCCCGCATGTCGCTGCTGCGCAGCAAGCTGCAGAAGACTTTCTCCAATTCCGTCTGGAAATACAGCGTCATCGGCCTGGGGGTCGTGCTGTTCCTGTATCTGATCTTTTATCTGCGCTACAATATCGTCCGGGCCCGCAACAGAAGAAGGCGCAGGCAGGAGGCCCGCTCCGGCAAATGAGCCGCCCTTCCGGGCCGCTCATCCGCAAGAACGAAATTTTGATTTTCGGTCTTGACAAACGAAGAAAAGCGGGTATAATGACAAGCGTCTCTAGCGGGATTGTGTAAAGGTAGCACAGCGGACTCTGACTCCGTATGTGAGGGTTCGAATCCTTCTCCCGCTGCCAGAATAGGATTGCTATTTTAACAAGATAGCAATCCTTGTTTTTTTGTGATAATATGTAAAACAATAACACATCCATAACGGAGATGGAGGGATTGAAATAAACATCAGAGACAGGCATTTTGATCCGATGAGTTCTGAAGAATGGATACGCTGTATTTCAAGTAACGAGTTTACACCAGAGGAACTATGTTGGATATACTGCTGCGCTATGGAATGGTGCGGCCTGCTCACCGATCCGGAAAACCTGTTTGCCGTAACAAAAGTAATGCTTGAACACGGCATGGATCCAAATCAGCTTGTTACAGAAGAACTTCCTGACGAAGACCCGGAGGAAAACTTCTATCACATCCCCTTAATCTCAGTAACGCGGTATGGAGAGGATTCATCGGCTGCGGAATCCTTAAAGCTGTTACTGGAGCACGGTGGCAATCCCAATACGTTGTACAGCTTTGAGGGTTCCGGAGAGTTTGATGAAAATGTTTTTGAGTTTTATGTCGATGACGAGTTCGTGAATGGACCAGATCTAGATTGCGGTTCCTTTTACGGGCTGCTTCTATGCGCAGCGTATGGCGGAAGGAATCCTAACGGGTACAATCCATTTGAAATGCTAATCAAATCACCGATTTCGATCTTCAAAGACTATGACCGATACTGGTATGAGTATGAGCAGCACGAATATTCCGGTACCATGTTCATTGTTGAAAAGGAAACGGGGAAAAGAGTAGCCAAGTATCACTGACGGGGCAATATTGCTAAGTAAAGACTAACGTTTTCCTCTTTTTTGTTAATAAAGCAACCTTTAGCCAAAGGAAAACAGTCCATCCGTCAGGATGGGCTGTTTTTCTTTATCATGGGTGCGGGATTCGAAGCCTCACACCATTTCAATCGCGCGAAGCGACGAAGTCGCTGAGGGTTCAAATCCTTTTCCCGCTGCCAAAGCAAAAATCCTGTCGACAAATGTCGGCAGGATTTTTGCTTTGTATTCTTCAGTCTTCCGTCTTCATTTTTCAGTTTCTCCGTAGTATGGCTGGTGATGATATGAAAGAAAATATCTTGATCGGAAAACCCATCGACTTCGGCGCCCCGGATCGCAAAATGACCGCGCGAGGGCTTGACAAACAGAGAACCACATGCTATCATAAGTATGAAAAGTATAACAAAACATACTTTTTGGAAAGGAGTCGGAGCATGGCTAAGCCAGAAGGAAAATATGCATGGACAGTCACCGTCGGCACAAAGGGGCAGATCGTTTTGCCGAAGGAAGCGAGAGACATCTTCGATATACACCCCGGCGACACGCTGATCATTTTCGGTGATCGGGAGCAGGGGATGGCGATCCCGCCGAAAAGTCAGTTTTCCGCCTTTTTCGGCCGGGTCTTCGGCGAGAGGTAAGGAGTGATTCAGATGCCGAAAGTAATGGGAATCCCGCTGATTGGATTCATTCAGATGGTCATCGGGATCGGATTTCTGGTATTTCTTCTGATCAAATATCTCACCCGCCCGAAAAAGAACAAAAAGGGCGAGTATCTCATCCGTGATGTGCACGTCATCGTCGGCGACGGCACCGAAAAAGAGCATCAGTACGTCTATATCAGGGACGGCAGGATCATGGAGCTCTCCGACCGGCCGATTCAAAAGAAAAACGTGCAGCTCATCGAGGGCGAGGGCAAGACGCTCATGCCCGGCCTGATCGACAGCCACATCCACATCCAGGGCGGCTTCAAGTGTCATAACGAGGAAGAGAGCGACGTTTTCCTGAACGAGGAGATGCCCCGCATTTTTGCCGAGGGCGTGCTTCCCTACGGGATCACGACCGTGAAGGATCTCGACGCGCCGAAGCACTTTATCTACAAGCTCCGCGAGAAGCTGAGATCGGGGGAGATCACCGGCCCCGAGCTGCTGATCGTCGGGCCGAACTTCACCGCTCCGGAGGGTCATCCCGCCAACACCCTCGGCGCCAACAACGCCTGGGCGAGGGAAGAAATGGCGATCCCCGTCGCCACGCCCGAGGAGGTTTCCGCCGGCATCCGGGAGCTGAAGGAAGCCGGGGTCGATTTCTTGAAGTTCACCTATCAGGGCGGCGATTATTGGTATTTTGACAAGAAGCTCACGATTCAGAAGCTCGACAGGGAGCTGATGAAGCAGATCATCCGCGAGGGCAGGGAGAAGGGCTTGGAGGCCACCGCCCACGTTTTCTATTACGACGACGTCCGCGAGCTGCTGGAAGCCGGGATCTACGGGATCGAGCACGGGATCCTCGACAGGGATATCGAGCCGGACGACCCGATCCTCGCGCTGTGGAAGAAGTCGGGCGCGCACTTCGTCCCGACCGTCAATGCGATCACCTTTGAGAAGGAAGCGAGCAGAATGACCCACAGCATCCACAATCTCAAGGTGCTCTATGACGCCGGCATCCCCATCGCGATGGGCACGGACAACATGCTCGAATCGATGACAGGCAGCGTGGAACATAAGGAGCTCGAGTATTATGTGGAGGCGGGGCTGACCCCGATGCAGGCGATCGTGCTTGCGACCAAAAACGGCGCGGAGCATCTGGGCATCGCGGACAGAAAGGGGCAGGTCAAGGCCGGGATGGAGGCCGATCTGATCCTGCTCGACAAAAATCCCGCCGAAAACATCTCCAATCTCGGCGCCATTGACCGTGTATTTCTCAGGGGCGAGATCGTTTATTCGCAAAAGTCGATGCAGTCCTACGACCTTCCGGATTTCACGTTCCCCGCTCGCCTGAAGGCGGCAGAATACCGCAACCCCGAGACAGATGAGCGCCTGGTCGTCGATGTTGCGCGCTTCGAGAGCGAGGGCGTCGTCACACAGACGAGCTTCCGCGGCGGCGAGGAATGGGCGCGGGAGGAGTTCTGGCTGGAAAAGAACCTGTCGGCGCTCCGGTGGCGTTATTCCCGCCCGTCGGACGGCACCGAGCTGGACGCCGTCCGCGAAAAGGGCACGATCACGCTGAAAGGCAGCTTCAAGGGCCGGAAACAGGACAAGAGCTATTCGATCGGCGACGGCTTGTGGTATCAGATGATGGAGATGAGTCTGCCGGCCTTTGCGGCTTCCGGGCTTGATGAGATCCTCTTTTACCCCATCGGCACCGGCGATAATCGGGGCGCGATGTCCCTCGGCGAGTTTGCGGCGAAGAAGCTCGGCGACGAGGAAGTGACCGTAAACGGCAAGACCTATTCCTGCACCAAGATCAGTCTGGTGCTCACCATGTTCTCCTGGGCCTGGACAGGCCTGTACTGGTATGATAAAGAGAGCCAACTGCTCATCCAGAGCGGCGTGAAAAAGGGCAGTCAAGTAAAAATCACCCAGACGCTCAGGGAAGTCCGAACCCAATAACTGCGGCATCGCCCCCGTCCCATCCCCCGCCCTCTCTTTTGCGGTATCCCGACCCGCGCGGAGCCGCGCTGTTGACAAGACCGGGACTTGCTTCTATACTGGAGTTATATTCCCCGGGCCGGCTCTCCCCGCTTGCTTTTCTGCACTTCCGCCCGGAAAAAGGAGCGTTTTTATGAACAAAGCCACGGAAAAGCCCCGCCTCAGCTTTTGGGAGGCAACCAGCATCATCATCGGCCACGGAGTCGGCGCCGGCATCCTGGCGGTGCCCTATCTGGCGGCCCACAACAGTCTGCGGGAGCTGCTGCTGATCCTGGGCTTCTGTTATCTGTTCAATCTGCTGCTGCATCTGATCATCGCGGAGCTGAGCTACAACAACGACGGCGCCCAGTTCATTTCCTGCTTTGACCGGGAAATGTTCTCCGGCAAGCTGAAAAAGATCTTCACCTGGGCCGCCTTCATCCTGCTGGGCCTGTCGGTGATTTTCAATGTCAGCGCTTTCCTCACCGGCGCGGCCAATGTGTTTATGGAGTGGTTCGGCCTCTCTCGCCCCCTGGGGATGCTGCTGTTCTACGTCGTCGGCGCGGGTGTGGTCTTCTTTGGTCTCAAGCTGGTGGGCGTGTGCGAGAAATACTCCGTGGCCGGCATGGTGCTGGTGGTAGGCGTGCTGTTTGTCGCTACTCTCCGGGGCGAGACCCACGCCCTGCCCTCCGGCTTCCGCGGCGTCAACAACGCACTGGCTCTCTTCGGGCTGATCTCCTTCTCCCTGTCCGCGGTCATGTCCACCCCCCAGGTCGTCAAGGGCCTTGCCGGGGACAAAAAGCGCATCCGCGGCGCCATCGCCCTGGGTCTGGCCATCAACGCGGGGCTTATCTTCTTTGTGACCCTGACGGCTCTCCTCTCCGTGGGCGAGACCATCAGCAAGGACGGGGCCCTGCTGGATATGTCCAAGGCTCTGGGCGGCTGGGTGCGCGTCATAGGCTACGTGTTCACCCTCTTCGCCCTGGCCACCTCCTTCTGGGCCAACACCCTGAACCTGCGGGACATCGTGCGGGAGCAGACCCATTGGAACGAAAAGCTGAGCTGGCTGGCGGCCTCCCTGCCCTGCCTGCTGATCGCGCTGTTCAGCGTTGCCAGCTTTGTGGATCTGGCCCGATTTGCCAGCGTCATCCAGGTGGTCACCGGCCTGGGCGTCATCGTGGCCTACGCCCTGTCGCGCAAGCGGGTGAAATCCTCCGCGCTGGTGGGCCGCTTCGGCACCGCTCCCTTCCTGATCCTAGTTGGCCTGTGCACACTGCTGGCAACGGTGGGCGCGGTGCTGAAGGTGCGCTGAGATGAAAAAGGCAGTTCTGCTGGCCCTCGGTCTTCCGGCGGCTGCGCTCTGCGGCTTCACCGGGGAGCTCTATCGCCACGTGTTCTGCCGCGGGGGCTCGCCGCTGCTCACGCCGCTGCTGGACAAAAAGGGACACGCGGAGGACTACTATCTCCACCGGGACGGAGACGCGGCGCGGCTGCGCCGACTCCCCCAGGAGCGGATGGAGCTCCGCTCGTCCCGGGGCAAACGTCTGGCGGGCTTTTATATCCCCGGCGGCGGGGAGGGCAGGCGCATCGCCTTCCTGGTGCACGGCTACCGCTCCGAGCACGCGGAGACCGCCGGCATGTACTACGACTACTACCGCAGCCGGGGCTTCGACCTCTTTTGCTGCGATCACGAGGCCCACGGCGAGAGCGAGGGCCGTTTCATCGGCTTCGCGACCTTTGAGGCGGAGGACTGCCTGCGCTGGATCGAGGAGCTCCGCAGACGCTTCGGCGAGGATGTGGAGATCCTGCTCCACGGCTTTTCCATGGGCGCGGCCATCGTTCTGCGCATGGCGCCCCGCTGTCCGGAGAACGTCCGCGCCATCGTGGAAGACAGCGGCTTTCGGGACGCCCGGATCCAGCTTCGCGGCCAGCTCGGCGCGATGTTCGGCCCGCTGCGGCTGCTGCACCGGCTGATCGCCGGGGTGGATCTGCGCCGGGGCGACGTCCGCCCCGCGCTGGCCCAGGCCGGGCTCCCGATCCTTTTCGTCCACGGCAGACGGGATCCCAGCGTTCCCTTTGAGAACGGCCCCCTGCTCTTCGAGGGCTACGGCGGGCCCAAGGACTCCCTCTTCTGCGAAAACGCCCGCCACGTGGAAACCATGCACGTCTCGCCGGAGGCTTACGCCGCGAAGCTGGACGATCTGCTGCGGCGTTATTTCCGGCGCTGATCCCGGGAAAACGTCCCCATTTCCGCTTGATTCCCCGTGTTTTGGAACTTTTTCCCACTTTTCCCGTCCGATTCTCAGACCGCTTTTTCCTGTATCCCGTCGAAGTCTTCCGATCACGGAAAGGAGAACTCCATGAAAACCAAACGCTTCTTGATCTCCCTGTATGCAGTTCTGCTTCTGCTGGCGATTTTCCCGACGGAGGCCTTCGCCTCCGGCTCCACCGCCTATCACCCGCCGGCGATCACGGTGGTGAGCTACAACGCCCCGGATGACATGAAAATCCTGCTGCAGATGACCTATCGCGGCGAAACCTTCCCGGTGACCATGATCCGGGAAACGCGGGCCTGGGAAACCAGCTTCCGGGTATATCGGGAGGGCATTTACCGGGTTAGGGCTTTCTGGGGAAACGAGAAGGATTTCGCCGGCTCGAAGCTGATCTGCAGGACCGGCGGCAAGGAATACGTGGTCCCCATCCCGCAGAGCTTTCTGACCCCCGGCGGAAACCAGGACAGAATGACCCTGGACTGCGAAACCTGGGAGCTTCGCTCCGGGATGCCCGCCTGGCGCGGGCCGCTGACTGTGGCGGGACGGGTGTTGTTCGTGCTGGCGGTCAAGGGCTTGCTGTTCCTGCTGATGGGTTACACCCAGCTCCGCAGCTGGCTGTGCTTTCTCGGCGTCAATCTGGCGACCCAGCTCCCCCTGAACATGAGCCTGTACAATATGCTGACGGTGGATAACCTGTACTTATATTCGGCGATCGCTGTGGCTTCGCTGGTGATTCTGCTGGTGGAGATCCTGCTGCTGGTCATTCTGGTGCAGGAGAACAACGAGAATCGCACCTCGGTGTATGCGACTGTCTCCAATATTGCCGGACTTGCCGCCTTTGTTTCGGCCATCTCCCTGTTGCCGGTCTGAGGCAGTCCTCCGGACGGCGTCCGTCTCCTGTTCCCCACCCCGGCTTTCTTCTTTCTCTCGTTTCCGTTCAACCCTTCCGGATGGTTTTTTGCAAAAAAGTGCTTGCCATCCGGGAGGGTTTTAGTGTATAATAATTTGGACTGTTTCTATAGCAAAACACAAAAGTCATTTATATACTTTTCAGAGAGGAAGCAACACATGGAAACCAAAAACATTCGCAACATCGCCCTCCTGGGCCACGGCAACAGCGGCAAGACCAGTCTGGCCGAGAGCATGCTCTTTGTGACCGGCGCGAGAGACCGTCAGGGCAAGGTGGCCGACGGCAACACCGCCTGCGACTACGACGCCGAGGAGATCAAGCGGCAGATCACCATCGCCGCCTCCCTGGCCCCCATCAGCTTCGGCGGCAAGAAGATCAACGTGCTGGATTGCCCGGGCTACTTCGACTTCGTGGGCGAGACCCTGTGCGCCCTGCGCGCGGTGGAAGCCGGCGCCATCCTGGTCACCGCCAAGGACGGCATCTCCGTCGGTGCCGAGCGTATGTGGAAGGCCCTGAAGGCCGCCAATCTGCCCACCCTGTTCGTCATCTCCAAGACCGACGAGGAGCACGGCGACTTCTTCGCCGTGGTGGACGCCCTGCGCGAGAAGTACGGCAGCATCGTCGCCCCCGTGACCATCCCCTGCTCCGACGGCAGCGGCGTCATCGACCTGGTGAAGAACGTGGCCTACGTCACCAAGGGCGGCAAGACCGCCAAGACCGCCGTCCCCGCCTCCGACGCCTCCCATGTGGAGGATCTGCGCATGGAGCTCATGGAGACCGCCGCCGGCGCCACTGAGGAGCTGATGGAGAAGTTCTTCGAGGAGATGGAGCTCAGCGAAGAGGACATGATCGCCGGCATCAAGGCCGGTGTGGCCACCCGCGACGTGGTTCCCGTGTTTGCCAGCGCCGCCATGCAGAACATCGGCACCGAGGCCCTGCTCCAGGGCATCGCCGACTACGTGCCCGATCCCTCCGAGGCCGAGGGCATCGACCCCAACGGCCCCGTCCAGGGCTTCGTGTTCAAGACCGTGTCCGACCAGTTCGGCAAGTACAGCTTCGTGAAAGTGCTCAAGGGCACGATCACCTCCGACCTGAGCCTGCGGAACCTGCGCGCCTCCAGCACCGATAAGCTGGGCCGCCTGTACACCGCTACCGGCAAGGCCATGAGCGAGGTGAAGGACTGCTGCTGCGGCGACATCGTGGCCGTTGGCAAGATGGACTGGAAGACCGGCGACACCGTCTGCGATCCCAAGCTGGATGAGGAACTGCCCCCCGT
>JAEEGK010028152.1_pt1 | contig 11299 bp, 10 predicted proteins | sample 8958771 | NCBI WGS metagenome assembly JAEEGK01 (sample SAMN16246547, study PRJNA631951) | gut metagenome | biome: gut microbiome; feature: rumen; material: SC-attached | host: Bos | place: Iran: Karaj | collected 2018-10 | reverse complement strand
CAGCTGGTCTGCGTGGCGCCGGTGTACAGGACGAGGGTAGGGGCGCGGTAAGCGCCGATGCCGGTCTGCTTGAAATACGCAGTCCAGATATCCTCGGTGGAGGCGAGGATCTGGCGGGAGAACTTGGCGAGGGCCTCGTTTTCAGGCGTGGGTTCGTAGGAGGTCTGCTCGGTCATGCCGCCGAGACCGCCCGAATTCGAGACATTCTGGATCACGTCGCCGAGGTTCCCGCCCATCAGGAGGGTGATGATGGCAACGAGGGCGATACCGCCCAATCCGAGTCCGGCGACAGCGCCGCCGCTCATTCCTCTGCGGTCTTCCACATTGGAGCTTTCACGTCTTCCGTCGAGTTTCATATCAGTGCGTTTTTAGTGTTATTGTTCATTTCAGGATCTGCCGGATCCGCTCCAGGTCGCCGTCCACGGGGGCCGGGTCGATGCGGAGCAGGTGGCAGAGCAGGGGATACAGGTCGATGTTCTTGAAGCCGGCGAGGCGGCCTTGCTGATAGGGGACGGCCTCGTACCGCTTCTTGAAATCCGGTCCGACGGCGCGGAAGCACACCAGCATGTCGGGCTCCTGCGGAGCGAAACCGTGGGCGCCCAGGTTCCGGGACGGGGCAAAGTTGAACTGCCAGCCGAGGTCCGGACTCACGATGATGTCGCCCAGGCGGTCGGAGGTCCCGTAGTTCAGGGAGTCCGGCATCTCGCCGTGGCGGTAAACGTTCAGGTGGGGGATTGCCGACAGCGTATTATATACGGTATCGACCATCCCTTCCTTGCAGAAGATGCTCGTCGGGATGGAACCGGAGATGTCTTCGACCCAGGCGTCGTCCAGGGCTTCCGCCCAGGAGATGAAGCGGTCGGGGCTGATTTCCGTCATGCCGTGGTCGCCCGCGAGGATGAAGTTGATCTTCTTCCCGTGGGGGAGGGCCTTCAGCCGGAGGTAGAACCGGTGCATGAGGCTGTCCATCCGGTGGGTCATTTCCGCGGTTTCAGCGGAGATGGGTCCGTAGACGTGGCCGGTGTGGTCGGGTTCGTCGAAATAGACCATCAGGAGGCGCGGGCGCTCCTTTTTCGGGAGGTTCATCAGCCGGACGGCCTCATCGACCCGCTCCTCGAACTCCCAGTGGGGCTGTTCGTTCCAGTTGCGCCAGTAGGTGGGGTACTGCCCCTGGATGGGGACGTCCCCGCCCAGCCAGTAGATGTTGCCGGTGATGACGCCCTGTTTCTGCGCCGTGATCCAGATGGGTTCCTTAAGGTAGTATTTCGGGTTGAAGCGCTTCGTGGAGTCCCCCATCGCGTAGTGCGAACCGTCGTCGGGATCCCGGAAGCTGTTGTTTACGATGCCGTTATGGTCCGGCACGCACCCCGTCGCCATCGTATAATGGTTCGGGAAGGTCGATGCCGGGAAGGATGGCTCCATCGTCGCTTTCACGCCCACCGTGGCCAGACTGTCGAAGAACGGCATGTCATACAGCTCGGGGTAATCCCACCGGTTGCCGTCCAGAGACACGATGACCGTGTAGTTGCCGCCGCGGTTGCAGGCCGTAACGGCAAGAAGGAGGAGGGCGATGCGGGCGATCTTGTTCATCCTATTTGCTCGTTGAGAGATGCTTCTTCAGCGCGTGGACGTCACCGTCGTTCTGAATCTTGAGGGAGGTGGACCGGATGAGTCTCAGGACAACCTCGGGCTCCATGCGGTTCTGGGCCAGCAGGATGGCGTAGATGGCGCAGGGATCGTCCTTGTGACGCTCGACGAAATTGATGAATTCGTTCTCGAAAGCCCGCTGCCTCGCTTCCTTGTCTTCCGGATTCGGGATCCTGTCACCCAGGGTCTTGAGCCGTTCGGTAAAGGCGAACGTGGAATCATTGAGGGGCGTTCCGCAGGGGATTCCGTCCTTGAAGGTGATGGTGCCCTTCTCCAGGATCATGAACCGGGAGTTGCGCCTCTTGGTTCCGACGGTATAGAGCTTGCCGATGGCGGGGCTCTTCACTTTCCCTTGAAGGACGAACGCCTTGTCATTCACGGGCGCGAAGATGGGTTTCTCGAGCTGTTCGGATTCCATCCTGACGGAATCGGCCTTGGGGAATTTGATGTCGCGCAGGTTTCCCTGGACGGTGAATTTCTGGTATCGTGTGCAGCCGGAGGCCAGGCAGGCGGCCGCTGCGAGGAACAATAAGATACGTTTCATATTCCTTATATTATATTTCAAATCTCTGCCAAATAATGAATTACAAATATAAGATTTCTTGCTGGAAATTGCGTTGTTTTTTTTATCTTTGTGTTACTAAGACGTGTATTTACTTATGAGAAGAAGCTTCTTGGGAGTAGTTCCGGCAATGCTGGCTCTCCTCTGCTCTTGCACGGCCTGGGTCCAAGACGACTTGGACCGGACCCACGAGAAACTGACCGCCCTTCAGGAGCTGGTCAACGGTGTCAATCAGGATCTTGTATCCCTTCAAACAATTGTTTCCGAGCTCAATGACGGCCATACCGTCAGCGCTGTCACGCCCGTCGATCCGGACGGCTATGACCTGTCCTTCCGGGACGGCAAGGTGGTCCGCATCTCCTATGGCAAGGACGGAACCGACGGTATCGTCCATCCCGTGGGCGTGAAGCTGGGCGAGGACGGCCGCTTCTATTGGACCGTCGACGGTGAGTTCATGATCGACATCGACGGCAACCCCATCCTGGCCGCCGCGACCGATACCCTGGAGTTCGTCGAACCCGCCATCCGGGTCGAGGAAGGTGAATGGCGCTTCTATCCCGATAAAGATAAGGAAGAGTTTATTAAACTGGCCGATGCCGAAGATGTGGCCGGCGTCGGCGTCTTCAAGGATGCCTATGTAGAGGCGGACAAGGTCTGCCTCGTCCAGTGGGACGGAAACGTGCTGGAGATTGCCAAGTACGTCCCGGTCCATGTCTCCTTCGGCGGACAGGTGCGGGATACCGTCGTGATTTCCGGCGGTGGGACGCTACAGATTCCGTTCGAGGTGCTGGTGGAAGGTGAGACCGAGGATGCCCTCGTGGTCACCACGGGTACGGACGGCACCTATTTCTCCGAAGTCAAGATGGACGCGGAGACGGGTTCCGGCGTGGTCAAGGTTACCGCACCGGCCGAATTCAAGGAAGGATACACCATCCTTTCCGCCACTTGCGACGGCGTTTCCGCCCTCAAGATGATCGTGTTCCAACCGCGTGTCACCAAGCCTGCGGAAGCTGTCATCGTCGTCCCTGTCGGAAAGGACGAAGGCGTCCGCGCGTTCGCTTACGACGCCAATTTCGAATATGTCGTTTCCTCGGCGGAAGGCTCCTGGGCTACGGCCGTGCCGGATCCGGAGGAGAAGAAGGTCATTTTCCAGTTCGAGCAGAATGCCGGTCCGGAGATCCGCATGTGCGAGATCACCGTCTGCCCGAAGAACAACCCGAATTTCGTCGTCACGACGTTCCAGGTCATCCAGGCCTCGCCGGAGCGCAGTGTCTATCCGCGTGAGATCGAGGCCCCGGCCGAAGGCGGCGTCTTCGACGTTTGGCTCACGGCGTCTACGGGACTCGATTACGAAATCCGTTACGACTGGATCTCTACGCCGGGCTTCATCCCGGAGAGCGACTTCGTACGGCTCCCGATTCATGTCGCTCCCCTGCCCGAAGGTGTGGAATCCCGCACCGGCACGGTCGACATCAAGCGCGGAACGACCTATTTCAACCAAATCACCATTGTCCAAAAATCATCGAAATGAAAAAGTATATCGTAGTAGGTATCATGGCCGCGGCCTTTCTGGCAAGCGGTTGCGACAAGTTCGTCCGGGACGAGCTCATCACCATGCAGAATGAAATCGACCAGATCCAGAATCAGGTTGCCCAGATGAACGAGTCCATCGGCTCCCTCCGGACAATCGTGGATCAGATGGCCGCCGGCGGTTTCGTCGTGGACGTGAAGGAATTCAAGGACGAGGACCAGCGCGGTGGCTACACCCTGGTCTTCAATGACGGCACCGAGCTGAAGCTTTACAGCGGCGTGGACGGCAAGGATGGCGTGGACGCTTACGGTCCGGCTATCTCGATCACCCAGGACGAGGAAGGACACTGGGTCTGGACGATCGACGGCGAGATCATCATCGTGAACAACAATCCCCTCTATGTGGATTACCCTCCCCAGCTGAAGATCGACGAGGAAGGTTACTGGTGCATCTCCCTGGACAACGGCGAGACCTGGGAACAGCGGAAGGACTGGCCGGCCAGAGGCAAGGATGCCGACGAGATTTTCAGCCTGAATCCGCAGGTGTATGACGACCGGATCGAACTGGTCCTCTCCGCTACCGGTGAGACCATCGTGCTGCCCTATTATCTCCCCTTGGATGTCGAACTGACCCTCGAAGGACAGGATCTGGACAAAGAAGTGCTGATCTATCCCGGCGAGACGCTCGCCATCAAGTATACCCTGACGGGCGCAGGCGCCGAGAAAGCGCTGCTGGTCGCCGGCACGGACGGCCGTCTGAAGACGTCCATCAAGCCGGATCCCGAGAATCCGAACGCCGGTACGGTGGAAGTGACCGGTACCGCGGTGGACCCGGCGAAGCCCCGGGAGATCTCGTCCGGCAGTTATATCTACATTACGGTCAATGACGGAAACGGCCGCGACAAGGTGAAGGTGATCCGTTTCGCCTCGCGCGTTTTCGATCTCACATACCCTTCGGTGCTCCCTGAAGAGTACGCTGCCGAAGGCGAGACGGTGCAGGTGATGTACAAGTGCAACTATGAGGTTGAACCGAGAATCATCTTCGCCGAAGGTGAAGAGCCTTGGCTGTCGGTGACGACGGAAGTGTCCAAGGAAGACGAGTCTTCCAACTTCTATTATACGGCCATCACCTACGTCATTCAGCCGAATGACAGCCAGAACCGGCGCGCGGCGACCATCATGGTCTCCCCGAAGGATCACCCCGGTTACGAAATGGCCCTCATCGAGGTGGCTCAGGCGGGCAAGCCCGCCGAGGGCGAAGGTGAAGGCGAGTCCGGCGAATAAGAGGAGGACGCAGGATGAAAAGATTGCTCCTCATCGGGGTCCTGGGGCTGCTTCTGCCCCTGACCTGCGCCGCCCAGAAATGGTCGGTCCAGACCAACTTCCTGGACTGGGCCGCGCTGGGCACTGTCAATGCGGAAGTGGGAATGTCCGTTTCCCAGCACTTCTCCCTGACGGTCGGCGGCCGTTACAACCCGTGGGATTTCCACACCCATAATCCCGAGGCGCTCGTTCAGAATCAGCAGAAGACGGCCTATGTGGGCGTCCGCTACTGGCCTTGGTATGTCAATTCCGGTTGGTGGATCTCCGCGAAAGCGCAGTACATGCACTCTTTCTCCCACACGGGAATCTGGCGGGCCGCGCTCAAGGAAGGAAAGAACGGCTTCGGAGGCGCCCTCGCCGCCGGCTATACCTTCATGCTTTCCAAGCACTTCAACCTGGAGGCCGGCATCGGCGGCTGGGCGGGCGTGTTCCGGGAGTACGGCTTCTACAGCAGCCCGCAGAAATTGTTCGTCCGGGAGGAAGGCCGCAAGACCTTCATCTATCCCGACCAGGTATCACTCAGCCTTGTTTATGTTTTCTAGATGAAACGGAAGTTTGTTTTCATAGGGGCCCTGGCAGCGCTCTCGGCCCTCGCTCTGGTTGCTTCCTGCAGCTCGCAACGGAAGCTTGCCGCCATCAAGAACGGCAACCCTTCGGCCTCGCTGGTCCTGGGAAAGGACGTCTATGTGCCGGAGGTCAAGCAGGCGCAGACCATGCGCGACACGCTCCGGATCAAGGATGACGACGGTCGCGAACTCCTGCTGATGAAGGCCATCAAGGACGAAGCCACCGGCGACATGGTCGCGACCGAAACCCTGGACGCCGCCAAGGTGACCGCCCGTTTCCGCAACATCGCGGAACGGCACGGCAAGCTGGACCTGGCGTTCTCGATCATCGTTCCCGCCAAGATGCAGGACAGCAAGTGGCAGCTCCGCTTCTATCCGGATATGTATATCCTCGGCGACGTCGAGCGCCTGGATCCGGTCCTGATTACCGGCAATGCTTATGACAAGGCCCGTTTCAAGGGTTACCAGCAGTATAACCGGCTCCTTTCCCGCATCGTTTCCGACCCTACCCGTTTCGTGAACGTGCGTGCGCTGGAAATCTTCCTGAAGCGCAACATCCCTCAGGTCTATGCTTTCAAGACGGACAGCTCCTACGTTTCCGACGAGCGTTTCTACTCGATCTACGGCGTTTCGGAGCAGGAGGCGGTGGAGCATTACACGCGTAAGATTTCCCGCAGCCTCAACGACCGCCGCAAGCGGAAACTGGACGAAATCTACAGGAAGTATGTGAAGGTCTTCACGGACAACATCCGGCTGGATACCGTGATGGTGGGCAAGAACGGAGACTTCATCTACAACTATGTCCAGACCATCTCCACCCGGCCGCGCCTGCGCAAGGTGGACATCACCCTGTCCGGCGAAATCTATGAGGCGGGCGACAAGATCTACGACATTCCCGAGAGCGCTCCGCTCACCTTCTACATCAGCTCCGTCGCCGGCCTGGCCGACGAGACCGAGCACTATGTGGAGAAGATCATCGAGCGCAACGCCGACGCTTCCACCACCAGCCGCGTCGACTTCCGGCTGGGCAAGGCCGACATCGACCTGAGCCTGGGCGACAACCGCCGCGAACTGGGCCGCATCCGTCGGGTGCTGGCCGGTCTGCTGGACAACGAGACCTTCCTGCTGGATTCCATCATCGTGACGGCATCGGCCTCCCCGGACGGCCGCGAAAGCGTCAACTGGCGACTTTCCCGCGCCCGCAGCGAGTCCATCTCCCGTTATATGGACGACCAGATCCGGATCCTGCGCGATTCCCTGGACCGCGAGAACGGACTGCAGTTCGACGAGGCGGGCCGCCGTATCCGCACCAACCACGTCCGTATCCCGTTCCGGAGCCGCTACAAGGGTGAGAACTGGGACCGCCTGGACTTCCTGGTGGACGAGGACGACTATCTGACCGACGGCGACAAGTCCCGCTACGACATGCTGCGCCGTGTCCCGGACCTGGATTCCCGCGACGCCCTGCTGGCCCGCGAACGGTTCTATCCGTATCTGCGTGACGAACTGTATCCGAGGCTCCGTACCGTCGCCTTCAACTTCCATATGCACCGCAAGGACATGATCAAGGATACCATCCACACCACTGTCCTCGACACCACCTACATGCGGGGTGTCCGCGCGCTGACGAACATGGACTACGAAGCCGCCCTTGCCTATCTGCAGCCGTATGCCGACTACAATACCGCGATCGCCTACATGGGCCTGGACCGCAACCACAGCGCGCAGGAGATCCTGTCCCGGCTGAAGTCGACCGCTTCGGTGAACTACCTGAGGGCGATCGTCTATTCCCGCCTGGGGAACGAGCAGGAAGCGGTACAGCATTACCTCCTTGCCTGCCGTCAGGACAAATCCTTCGTCCACCGCGGCAACCTGGATCCGGAAATCGCACAGTTGATCAAGGCCTACCGGCTGAATGACGAACTGTCCGAATACGCACCACCAAAGCCATAGCCTATGGTCATTGCCATCATTGTCATCCTTTTCGCCGTTGGTCTGTTCCTCGTTTTGCATGACGACCACGACAACTCCTACACCAAGAGCGAAAAGAAACCAACACGCCAGCGGGACATTACACCCGCAACGCAGAAGCCGGCCGTGTCTCAGGGGAATACCCCGAGACCGGCCCGTTTCGCTGAATCCCGGACCTTCGTTCCGGAAGAAAAGCAGTATCCGGCGCCCGGGGCGGAAAAACCGCCCCTGGATTTCCATTTCCTGGACCGGATCGAATACCACGCCATCCTGCCGGAACGGACGATGAGTTCTTTCATCGCCGGCCTGCAGGGGCACTGCACGGAAAAGGACCGGGGCAGTATCGTCGGGTGGGTCGAGGTCAATAAGAACGGCGGCGGCCTGGAAGTCCACGCCTCTCCCGACGGCCGCCTGCTGGGCTACCTGCCGATGAAGGACCGGGCCGCCTTCCTGGCCTTCAATCCGGGCAGCTTTGTCTGCCCCTTCGCCGGTCACGTGGACTTCAGCATCACGGGCAAGCTATACGCCGACATCCGCATCGTCCTTCCCGCCTCCCGCGATTTCGTGGAGGAAGCGCTTGTCGAGTTTTTGGGGTAAATTGCTATATTTGCACAAAACTGATGACCGATGCGATATAAGAACTACTCCCTGTCGGCGACAGCGGCCCTTGCCGTGCTCGCCCTGATGATATCCTCCTGCGGCGCCCCGAAGAAAGCGACGCCGGAAACCGTCGTCGCGACGGGCATAGAGGTCCCTTCCACGCCGAATCCGGACCCTTCGCTGCCGAATGTGTATTTCACCTCGGACATCAGCCCGGAGGGGCTTGTGAAGGCGTTTGAGGCCTTGGGCGTCAAGCCGGAAGGCCGGGTGGCCGTGAAAATCTCCACCGGAGAATCCGAGCAGAGCAACCACCTGCGTCCGGACTTCATCAAGAACCTGGTCCACAAGGTGAACGGTACGCTGGTGGAATGCAATACGGCCTACGGCGGCAACCGCTCCAAGACCGAAGACCACCGCAAAGCCATCGCGGAACGCGGTTTCGAGGCCGTGGCTCCCGTGGACATCATGGATGAGGAAGGCTCCATCAACCTCCCCGTCCGCGACACGAAGCACCTCAAGTACGACATCGTCGGCAGTCATGTGCAGAACTATGACTTCATGATCAATCTGGCCCACTTTAAGGGCCATGCGATGGGCGGATTCGGCGGCGTGCTCAAGAACCAGAGCATCGGCGTCGCCTCCTCCGCCGGCAAACTGTACATCCACTCCGCCGGCCGCAGCACCACCCGCTGGATGTCGGACGACCAGGACGGCTTCCTGGAGTCGATGGCCGCGGCCGCCCAGGCCGTCCACGACTACTTCAAGGCCGACGGCCGGAACATCGTCTACATCGACGTAATGAACAACATGTCCGTCGACTGCGACTGCGACGGCCATCCCGCCGCCCCCCGCCTCAAGGACATCGGCATCCTCGCCTCCACCGACCCGGTCGCCCTGGACAAGGCCTGCCTGGACCTGGTCTTCGGCCACATCGACGCCGACGGCGACGACGCCAAACCCCTCCAGCAGCGCATCAACCGCCAGCACGGCACCCACATCATCGGCTACGCCGCCTCCATCGGCCTCGGCTCCCAGAAGTACAATCTGGTCAATATCGATCAGTAGATATAGTTCACCGCATACCAGACGGCGATGAACTCCGGGAAGGTGAGGGATCCGTCGATGGTGAAGATGATGTCGGAGCGATAGGGGGAGGTGCCACGGTAGACATGGCCGTCACGGAGGGTGGCGACGATGTCGCTGCGGAAGGAGGACCTCCCTTTGTAGAGGGAGCCGTCCAGCATGGTCCAGAGGATGTCGCTAAGAAAGGTGGATCTTCCTTCATACACGGTTTTGTCCTCGATGGTCAGGACGGTGGCGGACATGAAGGTGGAGTTGCCCCGGTAGATGACGTTTTCGTCGATGCTCAGCAGAATGTCCGACAGAAAGGAGGACCTTCCCTTGTATACTTTCCCGTCCCGGACGGTGCAGATGACGTCGTCCAGAAAATGGGAATCCCCCTTGTACACCCTTACTTCCTTGCCGGCGGAGGCCGGAAGAAACAGGAAGAGGGAGAGGAGTGCAAGGAGGATTCTCATCGTAGAGGGAGGCCTACAGCCCGAGTTCTTCCAGGAAGCCCTTGACGCCTTCAGTGGCGGTGTCGATGGCACTGGGGACTTTCTTGAGGAGTTCGTCGATCTGCTTCAGTCCGTTCGCGGCGCCGCACTTGAGGGCGGTGGCGGTGTACTTGCCGATGGCCGCGTTGATCTCTTTCTTGTCGTCGTCGGAAAACTTGTCGTATTTGTCGACATACTGCTGGACGAGCTTCTCGAATTGCGCATTGGCGTTTTCCCACTGTTTAGGGGACCAGTCGGCACCCTTGGCGGCCGCTTTGTCGGCCAGCTGGGTGAATTTCCCGGGGAGGGAGAAGGCGCAGGCCGCGACCAGAAGGGCGGCGAGGGCCAGGAGAACGATTCTTTTCATCATAGTTTTCAGTGTTTGGATGGACAGTTTGCGTACAAATATCATTCCTTTCCCGTCGGAGGTCCGGAATTCGGGAATATTCACTAATTTTGTAATAGATAGTACCAAGAACCGATGAGACGCATCCTTCTCCTTGCTTTCGCGGCGCTTTTCGCCGCCTCCCTCACCGCCAAGGCCGATCCGATCGACGAACTCCTCCCCGTGCGGGGCCTCGCGATTGAGGCGCCGTCGCAGCGGGGGCTGAACGATTTCCTGAAGTTCATCGAGGGCGACCTGGTGCCGGCCCGTTTCAACCTGCTGATCCTGCGGGTGGACTGGAACTACGCCTACGAGACGCACCCGGAACTGCGGGACGAGAACCCGCTGACGAAGGAAGATATCAAGCGCATCGTGGCCGTGTGCCGCGCGCGGGGCATCCGGCTGGTGCCGCAGATCAACCTCCTGGGCCACCAGTCCTGGGCCAAGCAGACCCACGCTCTGCTGCGGGAGTACCCCGAGTTCGACGAGAACCCGTCCGTCAAGACGGAATACTATACGGAATGGCCCAACCCGTACGGCCTGTACTGCAAGAGCTACTGCCCGCTGCATCCGGATGTCCACAAGGTGGTGTTCGATGTGGTCGATGAACTCTGCGACGCCTTCGAGTCCGACGCCTTCCATGCCGGCATGGACGAAGTGTTCTACATCGGCGAAAAGGAATGCCCGCGCTGCAACGGAAAGGACAAGGCCGAACTCTTCGCCGGGGAGGTGACGCTCATCCGCAACCATCTGGCCGAGAAAGGCCGCCAGCTGATGATCTGGGGCGACCGCCTGCTGGACGGCCGCACCACCGGCCTGGGCGAGTGGGAAGCCAGCTACAACTACACCTGGCGCGCCATCGACATGATCCCGAAGGACGTTTTCATCTGCGACTGGCACTATGAGCGGGCGGACCTGACGGGCGTCTATTTCGCCACCAAGGGACTTCCCGTGGCCTCCTGCGGTTATCGGGACCCGTCGCTCTGCGAGCAGCAGATCCGCGACATGGTCCGTTTCCGCAAGCAGTCCGCCCCCGAGACGGCCGACCGCCTGCAGGGGTATATCCACACCATCTGGTCCGGCGCCGACCACTTCCTGCGGCGTTTCAACGCCGTGAAGGAGCGCGGCGAACAGGAGGACGGGCGTATCGACGACGCCC
>JAEEGK010028151.1_pt1 | contig 11299 bp, 5 predicted proteins | sample 8958771 | NCBI WGS metagenome assembly JAEEGK01 (sample SAMN16246547, study PRJNA631951) | gut metagenome | biome: gut microbiome; feature: rumen; material: SC-attached | host: Bos | place: Iran: Karaj | collected 2018-10 | reverse complement strand
AGAAAAAGAAGAAAAAGAAAAGGAAGAAAAAGATGTAGATGAAAAAGATGAAGAAAAAAATGAAAATGAAAATGAAGATGAAGAAGAAAATGAAGAAAATGAAGAAGATGAAGAAAATGAAGAAGATGAAGAAAATGAAGAAGATGAAGAAAATGAAGAAGATGAAAAAGAATAATATTATAATTATTAAAAAAAAGGATATAAATATGAAAAAATAAATTAATTAATTAAAATTTTTATAAAGTTTTTTTTAATTTTCAAAGATTATTTTTTATTTTAATATATTTTATAATATAATACATAATTGTTCTTATTATAAATTATATAAAAAGCGATAATAAAATTAAAAATTTTATTTATTTAAATATAACAAAATATATATTTTTTTAAACTAAATAATAAAATAAAAAAATAATAGGCTGAAATAATGTTAAAAATAAAAAATATAAAAAAACAAAAAAAATATTAAAAAATTATTTTTGATGTTGTATTAAAAATTTTATTTACAAATCTAATTCAAAATAGTTAAAAATATATAAAATAATAAGATATAAAATAAATATTAGAAAATTTATAAAAATAAAATTGTTTTTTTATTGATAACAATTTAAGAAATCAAATAATTTTTTATAAAATTTTATTTAAAAAAACAAATTTAATTATAATTTAAGTTTAAACAATTTTTATTTATTTTTTAATTAATTATTCTGATATATAATAAAAATTTTAATTATTATTATATAAATAATAAAATAATAAATAATTATAACATAACATTTAAAAAAAAATGAATAATTTAAAAACTCGTATTCCAAAAATTTTTTCACCAATTAAATATACAATATCTCTTTATATTGATATTCTTTCACTTAATTATACTATAGAAGAAGAAATTAAAATAATTTCTGAATCAGATAATTCCCCATATTTAATACTAAATGCACATCTTTCATATTTTAAAATTATTTCACTTTCTTTACAAAAATTTGATATTTTTTCAGATGATTTTGTACCAGTTTCTGAAACCTATTTAACATCAATTCCTGATAAAGAAAATTTAGTAGAAGATTGTATTTATATTCCAATTCCAAAAGAAAAACCAATTTTAAAAAATGACCAATTAAAATTAAAATTTAAAATTAGTGGAAAAATAACAAGTTTATGTGATAATGGAATATATTTTAGTTTTTTTAATGATGAATTTCGTGAACTTTCTCGAAACCAAAATAAATTTGAAGAATTTTGGAAATCAAACAATCAAAATATTCATAATTTAAAAAAAACAAAAATTTTAGATACATTTACTATAACAATTATAAATGCTCCAATAAAATTTAGAAAAATTTTACCATGTTTTGATGAACCAATGTATAAAAGCATATATTCATTTAATTTAATATTAGATCAATTTTATTACGATAATTTCAAAACATTAAAATGTGTAACAAATGGTTCATTAATAAATGTTATACTTGATAAATTAAAACATAAATATATTTTTTATTTCAATGACACTCCAAAAATGTCATGTTATTTATTTACATTTAATTTAGGAAACTTTGATTTTATTGAAAGCATAAACCATGAAAATAATATTAAAATTCGTGTTTTTACTCCATTATTATCACAACATGATGGTGCATTAGCAATGACATTAGCTCAAAATAGTTTAATTTTTTATCAAAATTATTTTGATATTCCTTATTGTTATGATAAATTAGATTTAGTTCCAATTCCTGAAATGAATTATCGAGCAATGGAAAATTTAGGTTGCATTGTGTTTTTAAATTATTCTTTACTTTATACACATTTTCAATCAATAACAGAAAAAAAATTTATTTCTAGAACAATCTGCCATGAAATATCACATATGTGGTTTGGAGATTTAGTAACAATGGAATGGTGGAACGATATATGGTTAAATGAAGGATTCGCAAGAATTTTAGAATTCGTTTGTTTAAGTAATATAGAAAAAGAAGAATATGAATATAGGAATAATTTTATTATAAATATTTATGAAAATGCAATAACAAGTGATGAAAAAGCAATAACTCATCCTATTAATGCCATTGTAAATAGTGCAAATGAAATAGATGAAATTTTTGATGTTATTAGTTATTCAAAAGGATCAAGTATTATAAGAATGTTAATGTATTATATAGGGGAAGATTTGTTTAAAAAAAGTTTAAGAAAATATTTAAAAGAAAATATGTTTAAGAATACTACAACTAAAATTTTATGGAAAAATTTTGATGATGTTTGTGGTAATATGAATATAAATGAATTAATGAATGAATGGATTAATTTTAAAGGTCATCCTCTTATAAATGTAAAAATTGATGATGAAAAAAATTTTTTATTGTTAGAACAAAAAAATATGTTAAATGAAGAAACAATGTGGAAAGTTCCTTTGTTTTTAAAAACTAAAAATATTGAAAAAGTTTATTTAATGGAAAGTAATTTAAAAATAAATTTAAAAGATATTGGAATTAATTATGATGAAATTGAACAAAATAAAAATTTTATAATTGTTAATGATAGTTTAAAAGGTTTTTATAGAGTAGAATATTCAGATGATTTATTAAATAATATTATTGAAGAATATATAAAAAATCCTAAAGGAAAAGTTAATGAAATTGATATTTATGGAATATTATCTTATGAAAAAAGTAAAAAATCTTTTGATAAATTAATTGAAATTATTAAAAAAATTTCTCCAATAAAAAATCATATTCTATTAAAATTAATACTTAGTATTTATAAAAGTATGAAGAGTAAAAATTATAAAGAAGGAATGGAATATATTGAACTTAATAATGATGAAAAAGATAATAATAAAATTAATGATATTAATAATACATTAGATGATATTGATTTAACATTTTACAATTTTATTGATAATACAGATAAAACTTTAATAGGTGAATTATGTAATAAATTTTGGGTCGGAGATGAAAATTCAATAATTTATAATAATCAATTTAATGATGAATTTGAAGAACTTTATTTATATTTTTTATGTGTCATTGGAAATAATGAAGAAATAGCAAAAAAAATTCTTTTGGTTCCTGATTTTAAACTGTATTATCATTTTGTAAACAAAAATTTAATATACACAATTAATCACATAATATTAAAGTATATTTATTTAATAAATAAAAATGAACAAATAAATATTTTTAAAATTTTATTACAAGAACATATAAAAAATTATTATAATAATTCAATAATAATTCGTATTAAAAGTGAATCTTCTTTATTTACTTTATATAATGCTGATATTAGTATTTTTGAATATTTTTTTAAAGAAGTTATTTTTACATCAGATGGAAGATATAATTTTAATTTAAATCTCATAACAGAAAAAAACAAAAATAGGAAAAAAATTTTAGATACATTATTTAAATTAATAAAAGAAAATTATGAAGAATTTTTGAAGGAAAAAGAAGAAAATAATAAAATTAGTTTAATTACTTATATTAATGAATCTAATTTAAGAAATAATAATAAAGTAGAGAGATATATTTATATTTGGAAATATATTTTAAAACAAATTCCTGATTTAGATTTTGTAGGTAAAATAATTGATTATTATTTTATTTATGAATTAAAAGATTTTGATGATTATGATTTATTTGTGGGTAATTTTATATAATTTTATAATATTTATTAAAATAAAATTTTTATGTAATTTTAAATTAATATATTTAATAAAATGTAATAATAATATTAAATAAATAATTTGATAAATAAATATTAATAATATTTATTATAAAATAAAATGGATAAAAACCAAAATTTAAATAAACAATCTATTAAAAAAAAAAAGAATAATAATAAATTTAATAAAAAATATATCAATATTAATAATAATAATGAATTAATTTTTAATGGTCTTTTAAATAAGAATAATAAAATAAATAATTATAATAGTAAAATATCTCATTTAAAAACATTTTCATATTCAAAAGAAAAAGACAGTAAAAAAAATAAAGAAGAAAAATCTGAAACTAGTATTAAAAGTAATAATATTGATACATTATATAAAAGAAATAATAAATTTATTAATTTATCAAAAATATATAATAATGAAAAAGTAAAACAAAGAAAGAAAAAATTAATATTAAAAACTAATTCATTATTTCAAACATTAGATAGTAATAATAGTGCTGATAATTTATTTACTATAGAAAGTATAGAAAAAACTAATAAAAATTTTGATAAAATATTACCAATAAAAAAAGAAGATTATTTATCAACACTTTTTATAAAAAATGAATCTACTGATAGAAATGACACAAATAAATTTAATAACCATTATTTAACAGAAAATAATTCTTTTAATAGTAATTTAGTTTTATCTGAAAAAAAATCAAAATTAAATAATTATTTAACAGAAGAAACAGACATTGAATATTTAAATAAATTAAATGAAAGACATAATGGTAAAAAACTTTGTTCAAAACAAACTTTAACTCAAGAACAGTATTATGAAATTGATCAATTAATAGAAAAAGATAATTATAGAAGAATAAAAGAAAAAAAATTAAAAGAAATGGATAAAATTAATAATATGCAAAATAATAAAAAATTAAATAGAAAAAAAAATAATACGAATAATAATAATGATAATTCTACTAGTTTTCGTTCAAATAATGAATGTGATATTTGTGCTTTAGATTCAAAAAATTGTGTAATTTTATAATTTATAAAATATTTTTTAAATTACTTTTATATAATTTTAATATATAATGTATAATAGATTTATTATATTAAATTATAATAAAATTTTAATTTTAAATATTTTTTGGATTATATTCTTTTCTTCTTAAACATTTTATTTGATAAATTATATCTTTATCCAAATTATAATTTTTAATTGTTTTAATATTTTTATTTGAATTTTTGTCATTTTTAATGTAATTTAAAAATTTTGATTTTTTATTTTTATTTTCATTTGATTCACTGTTGTATAAATTATTATTTTTTCTAATTGAATTATCAGAAATTTTTGGTAATTTTTTATAAGTTTGTGTAAAATTAAAATTATTTTTATTTAACTTACCTTTAATTCTATTAATTCTTTTTAATATATATATATGATTAAAATCTAAATTTTCTATTGAATTTTGTTCTTTAGTATTATGAATCATATTTATATTAGGATTATCACTAGTGATTATTCTAAAAGAATCAAAATTAAATTTTTTATGTTTTTGGGGATTATTATCATCAAAATTTATCATATAATTATTAGTATTGTAATTATATATGTAATTAAGACGTGGGCTTAAAGAAAATCTTTTTTTATTATTTAATTTTAAAGACATATAAAAATTTTTTTTATCTGGAAAATATTTAATTTGATTTTTTTTAATAAAATTATTAAAAAAATTTTGATTTGTTTGTGTATTTGTTGTAACATATTTAATATTATAATTTTTATTAATACTAGTTTGATTCATCATATTCATTTTTTATATTATATAATTTAATAATATTATTAAAATAAATTTTATTTTAATAATATTATTGTTTAAAAATAAAAGAAGAAAAATTATTATAAGAGGATTTAATAAATAAAATATAATAAATTAATATTTAAAATATGAAGGATGATAATTTTAATGAAAACAAAAATAATAATATTAATATAAATAAAAATAATTATAATAATAATATATTTAATTCAAAATTAAAAATTAAAAAAAATTTATCAGTTAATAATTTTTTTAAACATTGTAAAAAACATTCAAAAGAAAATCTATTAGAAAATAATGATAATGAGATTAAAATAAATTATAATTATTTTGATAATAATATTTGTATGAATGAAAATTGTTCAAATAATATAAAAAATTTAATTTATGAAATTAATAGACTAAAAAAAATTATTGATGATTTAAAAAGATTAAATAATTTTTTTATATTTACAATGAATCAAAAAGAAAATTTATATAGAGATTTATTAAAGGAAAATTCAAATTTAAAAACTTTATTGTATAATAAAAATAATATTATTAAAAATAAAAATTTTCAAAATACAAAATCAAATTCATCTAAAAGTATAAAAAATAATAATAATAATAATAATAAATTAAATATTTCTTGTAATAAAATAATATCAGAAAAAAATTTCATAATTAAAATAAGAAATAAAATTCAAAACAATTTAAAAAAATTTGAATCAGAAAATAAAAGTAAATTTAAATTATCAAACTCAATTAATATGGAAAATAATATTAATAAAAATGAAAAAGAAGAACAAAAAAGTTTTGAAAATGAAAAAAATAAAATCAATTTATTTAATACAAAAATTTATGAAAATTTATTTGAAATTTCAAATAATAAATTAAAAAATGAAATTCAAAACATTTCAGGAAATTCTTTTTTATCTTTAAAAGAAAATCAATTAATTAAATTTTCAGAAGATAAAAATTTAAATTTATTTTATTATCTTACACAAAATCATGAAAATTTTTTAGAAATATTAAATTCTTCTTCAAAAACATTTTTATTTAAATTTTGTAACACAATTTCAATAGTAATAAAAAATTTTCAATCAATTGTTTTATTAATTTCTCGTTTAAAAAATTTTTTAAATAGTTCTATTGATTTAATAAAAAATATTTTAAAAGATAATTCAATTAATTTATTAATTAAAAAAGGATGTAAAATTTTAGAATGTGAAAAAATGTTTTTATATATTTATGATAAAATATCAGATTGTTTAATTATTCAAAACTATAATGATAAAAAGAATAATATGATTCCTAAAGATAAAGGTTTAATAGGTTATGTTTTTACAAAAAAAGAAAAATTAAAAATTAATGATGTTTATCAAGATCCAAGATTCAATCCAAATATTGATCAAAAAATAGGATTTAAAACTAAAAATATTTTATGTTATCCTTTATTTAATATAAATGGAGAAATCTTTGGTGTAATACAAGCAATAAATAAAAAAAAGAACTTTTTTAATGCTGATGATGAAGAAATTATGTCAATTTTTTCTAAACAAGTAAGTTCAATTCTAAAAAATTTAAAAGATCAAAAATTGAATAATATTTTCATTTCTAGATTTAAATATTTATGTAAATATATTTTGGAAATTTTTGAAATTGTTGATGGAAAAAAATTTACTGAAAAAACCGAAAAAATGTTAACTTTTTTATTTAATTCAAGCAATTCACAATGTTTATTTTTAAATAAAACTAAAAATTTAATTAACTTGAAAAATAATAAAATATTTGATTTGACTAATATTGGAATAATTTATTTTGTTGTTAACAATAAAAATATTCATTATTGTAAAAAAGTTAATAATTGTAAATATTATAATGAATTGAATGATATAAATGCTCGAAATTATTTATTAACTGTGCCAATATTATATAAACAAGAAGTTTGCTGTGTGATACAAACAATTTTGGATAATGAATTTAATGAGGAAGAAAAACCAAAAGAAAATGATAATATTTTAATAAAAATAATTAGTGAAACAATTAATAAATGGTATGAAATAAATAAAGATAAACTATTTAACGATTAAATATTATTATAAATATTTTTTTTCTGAATATATTATTATAAAAATATTATTATAATAATATAATAATATTATTATTAATTTATTAATTTAATTATAACTAAATATGTCAATTAATGATAAAATAAAACCTGAAATAATAAATTCTACATTTTATTTATATGAATATTTAGGTAGAAATGATTTAAATGAATATGACAATAATAATATAGATATTTATAGAAATGTAAATAAAAAGAAAAAACATTCAAATAAAAAATTATTATCAGAAAAATATAAAAATAAACTTTCAATTGATATAATAGATACAATATTAATAGATAATAATGAAATTCGTTCTTGGTTATTTACAGATAAAAATGGTTATGTTTTAAATCATTCAACAAATAAATTGAATAAACAATATATAGTTAAATATTATTTAAATTCATTAAGAAATTTTTTTAACAAAAAAGGTAAATCATATATAGATAAATATAGTGATAAAAAAATAATTGATGATTTAGAGCAAATAAGTGTTTTAATTGTAAATAAATTAGATATTAATAATATTTTGGAAAGAAATGAAAATTTATTATATTTAAAACATTTACAAAAAATTTATTTTATATTAATTACATATGAAGATGAAAAAAAACTTTATCATAATATTATAGAATTTTATAAAATACTTTATGATAATACTAAATTTGCTACTATTAAATTAATTCAAAATTTAATTGATTTACAGGTTTTTGATTATAAACAAACTTTTTTGTTAGAAGATAAAATTGAAAGTAATACTTTTCATATTATTTATAGCAATGATAAATATAAAAAAGATTTTAAAATTTATTTAACTAAATTTATTCCTACACCACAATTACATTTAAAAACTGATACAAAAGCTTTTCAATTAACAATTAATTCAAAAAAAACTAAAACATTAAATACAATGTCTTCTATAAATAATACAAATACTAATTCATCTACTAATTATGATAATAAACTAGATTTAACTTTAGTTACTAATACTTTTTATATTGATAGTTTTAAAAATGTTATTTTTAATCTAATTAATTTTATTGAAAAAAATAATAAAATGAGTATTAAATATTGTAAACTAAATTTTATAAAATTAAATACAAATAATTTTGCTTTTGTTGGTGGGTATTCTTTATTTGGAATTCAATTTAATAGTGAAGAATACATGCAAGAAAAAGAAAAAATGAAATTACAAATGAAAACTATAATGAATAAAAAAGTTCCGATTGATATTCAAGAACATTATTCAAGTTATAAAAAATTTACAGAAGATAAAATATGTAAAGGAGAATTTTGTAATTATAATATAATTCCAAAAAATTTTAGTGGAACTAATTATTATATTAAAAGTAAAGAATTTGATGTAATTAAAAAAATTCCTTCTTCAAATAGAACAACTAATAGAGATCAAAATTATAATTTACCTGATATTTTACCATATTTTAAGCTTAAAAGATGTTATGACAATCCAATATTAGTTAATAATATTTTAAAAATATATGATATATATCCCAAAGAAGGAATTAAAAAAAATAATGATCATTTATTTAGTAAAACTACAAATTCAAAAAATATAAGCAATAATAAAAATATTGTTTTACCAAATATAAATACAACTAATAATTTTAATAATAATATTAATAATACTGAATCAACAAAAGAATATATGATTTATACACCTTCTATTAAAAAATTAAAATTTTTGAATAGAAATTATGATAGTTTATATGAAGAAGTTAAAGTTTGTCATAATTGTTTTTTAATATATAATATAATTGATAAATATATAGATAATCTTGAAAAAGAAAAAGAAAAATTAGAAAATGAGAAAATTAGCACTGATAATAGTTTGGGAACAAATAAAAAAATTTCTTCAGAAAGTAATAGAGTTTTATTTAATTTTAAAAATAATAATAAAAAAAATTTAAAATCAGATATGAATAGAAGAACAAGTGTAAGATTTAAAACCAAATATAATAATAAAGATATTAATCAAAATATGGATATAGATATTTTTTATAATATAAAAAATTTTGAAAAATTAAAAAATGATGAAGAATTTAATGAAAATATTAACATCAAAAATCATTATATTAATAAAAGTTTTTCTAATGATTGTAATTACAAAAATGATTTTTCATATATTAAAAATGATTATTCTTTTGAAAATTTAAATAATGATGATAATAATGAAAATAATTTATCTAATTCTTTTAATTTTAAAAATAAAAATTTAAGAAAAGAATCATATTCATATGGTGATTTAGAAAAATTTATTAATGTTGATAATTTAGAAAAAGATAAAAAATATTTTCAATCTTTATTAACTAAACATAAAAATCTTAATAAAAAAAAAAATAAAGTTACTGTAACTTCTGTATATTATAAAAAAAATTATGACAAATCAATTCCTTATTATTTAATTACTTCTGATGCAATTAAATTAAAAAATAATATGCCTACAAATGAAAATCCAATACATGAATGTAGTAATATTAAAATGAAAGATTATTCAAATTTATTTGATGTAAAAGTAAATAAATTATTAGAAGATAGCAATATATTTATTTATGATAATTACACTGCAATTCCTTATAAAACAATTTCATTTAAAAAAGATGAAAAAAAAAATGAATATATATTTTTTATATTAAATGATTTTTTTGAATCTTATGATTTTTATTATAATTTAATGAATTCTATATTTAAAGATATATTTAATTCTTATGATTGTTCAATTACATTAATATTTTTTAATTTACCAGGTCAATCAGCTACAATATGGTCAAATAATATTGTTTTAAATAATTTATATTATTCTAATATTTTAGATAGATTTATATTTTTTTTAATGAATGAAAAAAAAATATTTAATTCTAAATGTAAAATATTTTTTATAGGTTTTGGAAATGGAGCCCAAATTGCACTTACATATTTAACTTTATATGAAAAAAATTTTAATATGATCAAAGGAGCATTTTTAATAAGTGGATATATTTCTTCTCAAGATAAATATATAAGTAATTGTTTAAATGAAATTAAACATTATTTAGATTTGGATATTAAAGAAGGTAAAAAAATAATAGATAATTTTTTTGATAAAAATAATATATTTGATAATATATTAAATAATAATCAAGATTTGAAAGAAACAGAAAATGGAAATGAAAATGAAAATGAAATAAAATTAAATGGATATTATTCAATAATAAATGGATTTAATTATAATTTTGAAATTTTAAAAAAAAATGAAAATCTTAATTTTAAAATTCCTATTATATTTTTTCATTCTTTAATTAATAGTTTATATCCTATTAAAAACATTATAACTGGAGTTTGTTCAAAATTAAGTGAAGAAAAAAAAATAAAAGTTTTATTTAATAATAAAAATTTAGATAAATTAAATATTAATGATTTATATATAGAAGAGAATAATATTAAAATTATATTATTAAAAGGAAATCATAATATATTACAAGATAAAGATAATAAAATAATTTTTGAAAATATTGTTTCAAAAATAATAGATTATAATATTCATAATTAAATAATTTAATAAAATTAAATTTTTTACTTTTTAAATATAAATATTAAAAACATTATTTTAATTGAATATTATTTAATTTTCAATTTATTTTATAATTAAAAAAATTTTATATTTAATATTTTTAATTATATTTCTTTAATTTGAATTCAAATTAAATCTTTAAATAATAAAAAGATGAA
>JAEEGK010028150.1_pt1 | contig 11299 bp, 11 predicted proteins | sample 8958771 | NCBI WGS metagenome assembly JAEEGK01 (sample SAMN16246547, study PRJNA631951) | gut metagenome | biome: gut microbiome; feature: rumen; material: SC-attached | host: Bos | place: Iran: Karaj | collected 2018-10 | reverse complement strand
AGGGGTAGTGAACGCTATGGCATTATTGTTAGTTCCAAAGCTGAACGTTTGAGGCCATTGGCAATAGATGTGAAACGCGAATGCGATGTAGTTCATTGGTTCTTAGATGATGAACGAGATTTACGATCTTCGCTTTTCTTGGAGGATGTGGCGACAGAATTCGATGTGCAAGGCTTGGAACTAGACTGGGCGTGTGTTGCATGGGATGGAGACTTAAGGTATAAAGCAGATGGCTGGGATTATTATACGTTCAGAAATAATAAATGGCAAAAAAACAAACAAGAGATTAATCAAAAATACCAAATCAACGCTTATCGCGTTTTGCTGACTCGTGCGCGACAGGGAATGATTCTTTGCGTACCGGAGGGCAATAGAGAAGATCCTACGCGACAACCTGAATTTTACGACGAGACTTTCAAATATTTGGAGTCTATTGGGCTTCAAGTTGTTCCACCTTCCAAAAACCTATAGAGTGTTCCACGAGCGATGTGTAAGTTTTTTGCGATATCGCTTTTTGGCATTCCACAAGAAAGCTTTTCTTGAATCCATTCCCGATTCTTCTCACATTGTTGATTTTTTGATTGCGATTTGCCTTTGGGACGTCCAAGTGTTACGCCTTCTGCTTTTTTTCGAGCGAGAGCTTCCTTAGTCCGTTGACTTATAAGATTGTGTTCGATTTCAGCCGATAGGCCGAAAGCGAAGGCAAGAACCTTGCTTTGGATGTCATCTCCGAGACGATAGCCATCTTTGATTGTCCATACGTGACATTCTTTATTCATGCAAATATTCAAAATTTCCATAATCATGAACAAACTGCGACCAAGACGAGAAAGTTCTGCGCAAATTATCAAATCCCCCTTTTGAACTTTTTTTAGAAGGCGGCCTAGTCCTCGTTTAGAGTAATTTTCTGTGCCGCTAATTGTTTCTTCAATCCAACCATTGATTCGCAGATTCTGTTGCTTTGCAAACCGATTTATTTCGAAGCGCTGGTTTTCAACAGTTTGTTGGTCGGTACTTACGCGTATATAGCCGTAAATCATGTTTTATGTTGTATTTTATTTCCTCGTCATTCCTGCATCAGGATTATGACGTCGTTCTCGTCGAAGTCCTTGCCGAAGGCTTGCCGGTAGCTCGATTCCAGCGCCTCTCCGGGGGTGCAGTTTTCCCTGAACAGGACCATGCCGCTGTCCAGGCATTCCATGTCAAGCTCGCCGTCGGTGTCGATGCATTCCGGCCGGAACGTGGACCATAGGCAATAGTCGGTGAACCCTTCCCGAATGTCTTCTTCGAGCAGGTTGTCGCCCGTGCCCGCTTGGACTTTCAGGAACGCCTTTGCGCTCTTGACCCATGCGAGTATCGCGCCGCCGAACGTGTCGTTTTCCATAGTGCCTCCGCCCCGAAAGATAGATAATGTTCGTGACAGAAAATGACAAGAAATGAAGCCCGACTAAACGTTTTCGTAATGGCCTTTGCAAGAGAGGATATCGATGAACTCGCCGTTGATCCTATAAATCAGTCGGTTGGCGTCATCGATTCTGCGGCTCCAGAATCCGCTCAGATTGCCTTTTAAGGCTTCGGGCTTACCGATTCCTTCGAAATGGTTGCGCTCTATGTCTTTTACAAGTTGGTTTACTCTTTTAAGAGTTTTTTTGTCTTGAGCTTGCCAGTAGAGGTAATCATCCCAGGCTTTATCGGACCAAATCTTCTTCATTAGTCGTCTACCTCAATGAGTTCGTGCTCCACACCCTTCCCGGCGTTCAGCTGCTCAATGCCTTTCTTGAGGGCCTCGATATCGCTTGCGTTGTAGCGGGCGGCGGGTTCGCGGACCTCGAAGGGGATGCGACGCTCGTTGATGACAGTCTTGACGAACATGTAGATGGCCGCAGAGGAGGACAGCCCTACATTGCTGCAGAACTTGTCGAAACGTTCCTTGTCCTTGCTGTCGATGCGTGCGGAAACGGTTGACTGTGCCATGATAACGCTCCTTGTTTCTATACTACCAAATATACATTTTTTTTCTGCAAAATGCATTAAATCTCATGTATTTTTCTGCAATATTGTGCAAGTTGCATTGTTTTGCGGAAAATTTAACACAATTGTCGCACCGCTGGCGCGACAATTCCTATTTCGGCTCGCGCTTTTCCTCTCTTTGGTTAATGGTTTTTATTTCAGCAACTGCCAAACGCCTTTTACTTTGGAATGCTCGGAATTTATGTAGCCGAGTTCTTTCAGGTCGTTTACAGCTCGCTTGATTGTTCTTTCGCTAACGCCAAGGTTATCGGCAAGCCAAGACAACCTTGCCTTCGGATTGATTTTTAACGCCTCGAAAACATCCTCTACAATTTTCGATGGAAACACAGGAACCTTTATTTTTGTCCCTTTTCGTGTCCCTTTTTTTGTCCCTTTTTGTGACGGTTTTTTTGACGGTTTTTTTGACGGTTTTTCGTTGGCGACCACGATATTGCGGTAATCGTTCACATTCGGGACGTGTCGCCCAATCGGGGTAATCCACCACAGATTCCTCTCGCAACGCGCTGACAGGTATGGGGCGCCGGTTTGCAATGGTCGTCTTGATGAATGTGTCGAGTTCTGGCAGAGCCGTACAGAGGTTTCCCTTGAACTCATGTTCTGTCAAAATGTCCCCGGAACGATCCTTGCCCGCGAAACGCACATATTGAACATAAGCGCCGGGAATAAATCTCCGCAGATTTTTGGCAAAGAACAACATTGCTGCATTAGTCGGGCAATTATGCAACACATCAAAAAAACCGAAAGCGCTCAGCTGGTATCTTACATCGCTATTCGCCTTGTTTTCTGCTTCAAGTTCTTCATCCGACATGGCCTTGGGTAAAAAATAATGCTTGAAAAGTCGCAAGTCCAAGTCATCTATCGTCGCATTCAAGCAGGGAGAAGAATCGAACGACTTCACGTTGGCGCGCCTTTTTTCCATGAGGATATGCTCGTCATTTTCGTTGGCCACGCCCCTACGCGGGCCTGTACGAATCCAGATTCGCCCTTTGTACCGAACCGGAGGGAACTGGGACGGTTCAACTTTCACCATCACGATATCGCCTTCTTCCATCTCTACCTTTTCAACGGTCATCGTCGGCTGCGGCTGGATGTTTCCATCTGTACGGATGGCGGCGACATTTTTCAACAGTTCATCGGTCGCATCAACACCTTGAATTTCGCCGTTGTCAAGCACGCCTAGGAACAAAAATCCCGGCATTTGATGATTAGGCAAATCATTGGCAAATGCGCAAATGGCTTGACCAAACTTATCCGTATTCGTTGTGGAGATTGTCCGCTCAATCCGGTCGCTCTCCAAATCATTGAGCAGGGCCCGTATTTCGTCTTTTATACTTTCATCCATTTTTTCGCCTTTCTTTATCCTATCGTTTATGCTGTCACGCAATTCCGATAGTGAAACAAAAACACAGACACGCCGACAAATACGGCGCACTTTGTGCTATAGCGTTTTTATTTGATTGGGATGATCCTGCGGTGCTGTTGGCGGGGGCTTTCCCCGGCGTTACCTGGCACCCTTGCGGGCACACTCGAGCAGGTCGTGTTCCTGCCAGCTATCCAACAACATCAACAAGAAGGTTGATGGGCCTCGCCGCGAATGCACGTACGGACCGAATGGTCTATGTCGACTGTCGCGAGGATTATTGAACTACAGGGAATAATATAGATTATGGAAAATAATCTGTCAACAACCTATTGCGGAATTAGAAAAAAAACTCCAACGGGCCGTTGGAGAATTAGAGAAACAACTCACCCTTCCTTGAACCCTTCCAGCACTTTATACAGCAGGGTGTAAAGCGTCTTGGCTTCGGTGTCGGAGAGGTTCACGCAGCTGGCCATGGACTTGGGGACGCCCGCGGCCTTGCGCTTGAGCGATTCGCCTTGGTCGGTGAGGCTTACGGAAAGGCAGCGCTCGTCGCTCTGTTCGCGGGTGCGCTGGATGTAGCCCTTGGCCTCGAGCTTTTTCAAAAGCGGGGTGAGCGTGCCGGAATCGAGAAACAGCTTTTTGCCGAGTTCCGAGACGTTGCACTTCTTTTCTTCCCACAGCACGAGCATCACTATGTACTGCGTGTACGTGAGGTCGAGCGGTTCCAGGTACGGGGCGTAACGGCGCGTGATCTCCTTGGACGCGGCATACAGCGGGAAGCACAGCTGGTTTTCGAGTTTTAGCTGGGGGCAGTTCACGGCAGCTCCTAGAGCAGCTTTTCGACGCAGGCGCGCACGGCGTCCATGTCGGCGGTGGGCTCGAAGCGCGCGACCACGTTGCCTTCGCGGTCCACCACGAACTTGGTGAAGTTCCACTTGATGTCGGGATTATTCTTGTAGTCCTTGTCGATGCTCTTGAGGAGTACTGCCATGGCGGCGGCCTTTACGCCAAAGCCGAATCCTTCGAAACCCTTCTGCGATTTCAGGTAGGTGTAGAGCGGCAGTTCGTCGGGGCCGTTCACGTCGGACTTTTTCATTTGCGGGAATTCGGTGCCGTAGTTGAGCGTGCAGAATTCGTGGATTTCTTCGTCGGTGCCGGGAGTCTGGCCCTTGAACTGGTTGCAGGGAACATCGATGACTTCAAAACCCTTGTCGTGGAAATCGGAATACATCTGTTCGATCGGCTTGTAGTGCGGGGTAAAGCCGCAGCCGGTCGCGGTGTTCACGATGAGCATCACCTTGCCCTTGAAGTTTGCGAGCGGGACCTGGTTGCCCTTGCCGTCGGTGAGCGTGAAATCGTAGATGGTTGCCATAATGAGCCTCCGTTTTTTATGAATGTCGGCGCTTGGTTGCACCGTATTTCATTGCATTTTGTTTGGTCGAGTTTGATTGTATACAATTAAATTTTATAAAATTTATTGCCGAAAGTCAATAGGTTTAAGCAAAAAAAAATGATTTTTCTCGCGATTTTTCTATTTTTACGCCCATGAAACGCATAGAAGTCGTGGCAGGCATCATTTGCGCGGATCCTTTCGGGAATCCGGCTGAGCCTCGCACGCCAGGCGTTCGGTTTTTTGCCACGCAGCGCGGGTACGGCGACTACAAGGACGGCTGGGAATTCCCGGGTGGCAAGGTGGAACCCGGCGAAACCCCGCAGCAGGCCCTGATTCGCGAACTAAAAGAAGAACTCGCCATCGACGTGAGCGTTGGCGAGTTTATATGTACCGTCGACTACGACTACCCGGCCTTCCACCTGACCATGCACTGCTTCTACTGTGCAATCGCGGGCGGAAAAACGCCAGAACTGCTGGAACACGAGGCGGCCCGCTGGCTCAACCGCGCGGAACTGCACAGCGTCGACTGGCTGCCTGCCGATATCGAGGTCGTGAAGGCCCTGGTAAAAGGCTAGCTACTTGCCGGCCTTGACCTGCTCGAGTTCCTCCTCGAGTTTCTTGGTCTGGGCGTTGTTCGCGTCGATGATGTTCTTCAGGTTCTCGATCTCGGTTTCCTTGTCCGAGAGCTTGTCCTCGAGGTCCTTCACCTTCGCCTCGGACTCGTGCTTCTGCTCGTTGCTCTTGCTGAGCTGCGCAAGCAGGCTATCGGTGGAACTGCGGAGCTTTTCGGCGGTCTCCTCGGCATCCTTCACGGCAGGGTTGTCGGAATCGTCGCCGCAACTGCAAGAGCAGAACTTGCCGGGGAACTTCTTGTTGAGGGCAAAAGCCGCCGCGACACCGAGAGCAAGGCCCGTAAGGAAACTGCTAGTCTTCATAAAAAACTCCTTGGAACAGATTGTCTTTAAACCGATTATGCTTGAAATCTATAAAATTTTCAAAAAAGTCAAGCATAAAAAATGAAAAAAGCCCCAAAAAACAAAAATCCCCCGGATTGCTCCGGGGGACCTTTGCAGCGGGAAGAGCGAGATTCGAACTCGCGATAGGATTAAGTCCTATACGTCCTTAGCAGGGACGCGCCTTCGGCCAACTCGGCCATCTTCCCATCTTGGGGACACTAATTTTACTTAATTTTTCGCCATTTTTCAAGGGGTACCTTACAAAAAATGCTAAATTCCCTATATAATAAAGGGCGCTGCGCTACCACGCAGGGTCTTTTTGGCGATTTTATGGCAAAAAGAAAAAGGAAAACTAGGAAATCTGGTTCCATGATAGGAAAGCTGTTCAAGATTACCGCTGCATTCGCGCTGGTCGGGCTCATTTGCTGCATTCCGGCGTACATCTTCGTGTTCAGGATTCTCCCGGAGAGGGACCCCGACAACCAGTTCAACCGTGATTCCATACTGCAGGTGCTTTCGGGCGAGACCCGCGTGTACTACAACGACGGCAACGAGCTCCTGGGCGCATTCTTCGACGCGAACCACCGCATTTACGTGCCCTACGGCGACATTCCCAAGGATATCGTGAACGCGCTTATCGCCGCCGAAGACGCCGGCTACTGGAACCACAACGGGTTCAGCCTGCAGGGGTTCATACGCGCGATGGTCGCAAACATCAAGAGCGGCCACTTGCGCCAGGGCGGCTCCACCCTCACGCAGCAAACCGCAAAGAACGTGCTCGGCCGCGAAGAAAGGAGCATCAAGGCCAAGTGGAAGGAACTCATCAACGCGCTCAGGCTCGAGACGCATTTTAGCAAGGAAGACATCCTCGAGTTCTACCTGAACCAGTTCCACGTTTCCGGTACGGGCAAGGGCGTGGCCATTGCCGCGCAGTACTTCTTCGACAAGGAACTCAAGGACCTCTCGCTCGCGGAATGCGCGTTTATCGCGGGCTCCGTGAAGGGCCCGTTCAACTACGACCCGTTTATCCAGCGCACCGAAGAACGCCGCGAAAGGGCAATAAAGCGCGGCGAGGACCGCCTGCGCTACGTGTTGGGCCGCATGGTCGAGGAAAAGTACATCGACCAGGAACAGATGGACGAGGCGCTGGCACAGCCGCTGCGCTTCAAGCACGGGAACTTCCGCTTCAGCGTCTCCACCACCCTCGAACGCATCGACGAAAAGCTCTCGAGCGACTTTTACCAGAAACTCTTCGAAGAGAAGGATATCGGCGACTGGCGCAAGGCGCAGCTCGAAATCGTATCTACCCTCGACGCGAAGAGCCAGGATGCCGCAAAGCGCGCACTCCAGACCAACATCAGCAACCTGCAGATGCAACTGGGCGGGTTCATGCTCCCCAAGGCGCAGTACGCGAACAAGGCAGTGAGCGCACGCAAGGGCGACTACCTGTACGGCGCAATCGACACGGTACTCTACGACGACAAGGGCGGCCTCAAGGCGCTGCGCCTGAACTTTGGGCAGCTCAAGGGCGAGGTGGGTACGGAATCCCTCAAGGAATTCGGCAAGCAGGTCGGCAAGGACCCGGCCGCAGTACTCGGCAACCAGACCAAGAAGGGCGCAATCCTCTTGGTGAGCGTCACCGACGAGACCAAGGTGAACGGGTTCGTGCCCTGCAAGATAGAGACCGAGCCCGTACTGCAGGGCGGCCTTATCGCCATCAAGAACGGCAAGGTCGTGGCAAGCCAGGGCGGTTTCCACAACACGGACTTCGACCGCAGTTTCAAGGCGCTCCGCCAGCTCGGCAGTAGCTGGAAGCCAATCCTCTACGCGCTCGCGCTCAAGCACAACTGGAACTACCTGAGCATGCTCGAGAACGACTACAACGTGTTCCAGTACGTGAACCAGTTCTACTACCCGCGCCCCGACCACAAGAACAAGGGCGACCTGGTGACCATCGCGTGGTCGGCAACGCGTTCCGAGAACATCGCGAGCATCTGGCTTTTGGACCACCTGCTCGACAAGCTGAACCAGGACGAGTTCAATTCCGTGGCGCAGGAAAACGGCTACGCCCGCCTCTCCGACGAAGACACCAAGGCATACTTCGCGAGGCTGCGCGACAAGTTCGGGCTCACCCTCAAGGAAGACGTGAAACGCGAAATCGAATTCACCCGCGCCCAGTACGCGCTCGCCGCGGAATACGAGGCCGAAGAAAAATTCGACCGCGCCATCGACGTGCTTGACCTGCGCTACGGCACCTACAACGACGTGGCCATAAAGCAGGCGAAGAAAGACGACAAGATAAAGGCGTTCATCGCGCACAACTTCAAGGACTACTCCGAGATACTCCGCAAGCGCGAGGTGCAGGAACTCGACCCGGACCTCTCCGAAACACTCCCGCCGCTCGATTCCGTAAAGCTGTTCAGGAACTTTACCCTCGGCGACCTGAAGCGCATTACCGTCAAGATGCAGCCCGTGAATTCCGAGGTGGACTACCTGGATGCGGAACACCTGCGCTACTGGCCGGATTTCCGACGCTCCCTCTCCATGGCGGAATACGCACGCTTCGCACATGAAATCGGCATCAACCAGAAGTTGCAGAAGGTGTTCAGTATGCCGCTCGGCGTGAACGAGATTACCCTTGCCGAAATCAGCACGGCATACCAGTCCATACTCACGGGCAAGGTTTACAAGTGCAAGGACGGCGACTGGAACGAACCGTGCTTTATCAAGGAAATCAAGAAGGACGGGCAGACGATATTCAGGAACTCCGTGGAATCGAAGGTGATTCTCGATTCGCTCGTGACATCGCAGATGGGCGCCATGCTGCGCTCCGTGTTCACGAACGGTACGGCACGTAGCCAGGTGGGCGCCATCACGGTAACGAGCCCCGACAAGGGAACCTCGCTCCGTTACCCCGCCCTCGGCAAGACGGGTACCACGAACGACTACAGGAACGTGGCGTTCATGGGCGCACTCCCGGTGTACGTTACCGAGAAGGAGGCCGTGGCGCTCGATACCGTAGTGGCAATCGGCAGCTACGTGGGCTTTGACAACAACAAGCCGCTCAAGTCGGGCAAGACCCGCATCGCGGGCGCCTCGGGTGGCCTGCCGCAATGGGCCGCCTTCGCTAAAGAAGAAATCGAAATCCTCGGGACGCCGAACATGATTGACTTCTTCGACATCTCGATGCTCGCCGCGGGCGAAGTCCCGCTGCACCTGGCAAACGAGCGCGGGCAGATTAGCGTGGATCCCATCACCGGGTTCTACATCGCCGACGCATCGCAGGGCAGGCCGCTCCCCTACATAGAGGTACCGGGATACGTACCGCCGCAAATCCAGGAGAAGGCGGCCGAGGCCATCGCGACCACCGGGATTATGACGAGCATGCCGATGCCGGGAACGATGCCCGCCCCCGCAGAGAATAACGGCGCAGGCGCCCCTGCAGAAGCGGGCCCGGATGCGGGCGCCGTGCAGAACGCGCAAAATAATGATGCAGGGAACGGTGCTGTTTCAAACGGCGCTGTGTTAAACGGCGCAACATTAAACGGCGCCGCGGCATCAAACAACGCAGCGTTAAACGGCGCGACATTAAACGGCGCCGCGACTGCCCCGGCACAAAACGCGCCCGCCGCAGAGCAGGCAAGCGCACCCGTGTCAAACGGTGCCGCAGTTATAAACAGCGCCGCGCCCGCAGGCAACGCTGCGGCGGCACCTGCACCGGTTGAAAACGCGCCGGCCGAAGCGCCTATAAACAGCGGCGCGGCATTAAACGGCACGGCATTAAACGGCGCGACCGCCCCGGCAGAACCGAAGGCCGCCATGCCGAAGGACGACGACTGGGATCTGCCCGCCGGTATGGACGGTGGCGCATTCGTACCTATCGAGGCTGAGTAGTGTCATCCTGAGCGGAGTGCGCAGCACGAAGTCGAAGGATCCAGTAAGGATTGAACATGAGCATTAAAATTTTGTACAAATCCCTCCTGATGCCGGCAGTGGCTTTCGCGCTCGCCGCCTGCGCAGGGAACACGCCCTGCCCCGCGACCGACGCAGCACCGCAGGCAAGTGCAGGTGAAGTTGCCGCCGACACGCAGGCCGTTCCGCAGGGCAATGCGCCCGCGGGTGAAAGTTCCATAGCCGGCGACAAGTCCGCATCCGCGCCCGGCAAGCAGGCGGGGACTCCGCAATCTGACGCATCGCCCGTCTTTACATCGAGTGCGCTCGACAGCTACAGGCTCGCCTCTCCGGATTCCATTCCCGCGACAAGCCCGCACAAAGGCGGCAGTGCAGACAACGTTGCCCATAATACGCCCATTCCCGTATTGAACGACGTTCCCATAGACCCCTACACCGCCTTCCCCGCGCTGGTCTCCCGCGTGTTCGCATACGCGGATTCCCTCTACGCGCAGGGCCTGACCGATTCTGCGAGCGCATACCTGCAACGTTTCCGCATCATCAAGCCGCTCTGGAACACCTGGGAAACGCAGGCCGATTCCATGCTGAACGAGTTCGGCAAGACCCGCGCCGAGAAGGCGAAGGCGTTCGAGCCCTACGTGCTTACCATCCAGAACATGAACCGCGTGCAGGCCGCCTACAGCATGGTCAAGGAGACTGCGGATAGCCTCATCGCGCTCGCCCCGGGCGATTCGCTCGTGAACTGGGCGAACGGCCAGATGCAGGTCGCATACAAGAACACGCTCGCGAAGGCAAAGAAGGAATACGCAAGCATCAAGGCGCTCGCCGATGACCACGCCCAGTTCAAGGAGGCCGCACAGAAGGCAAACGAACTGCAGATGCGCTACCGCGATTTCGAGAAAGAGCTGCAGATCCAGTCGCTTATCGACTACATCGCGGGCCTCATGGCCGCAAATGATTCCGAAGCCGCGAAGTACTGGGAATCGCACGACCCCGCACAGGCGCTCGCGAAGGCCGACACCCTCATAAAGGCAAGCAAGTTCGCCGATGCCAAGTCGCTGCTCACCAAGCTCAAGGCGAGCAACCTCCGTAAGGAGGCAAACGACAAGTACCAGGAACTCGCCACCACTTTCTGCAACGCGCAGCGCAAGGCCACATCGCAGATTTTCGCGAAGGCACAGAAGCAGAAGGATGCAGCAAAGAAAAAGAAGTTGCTCCAGGATGCCATCGCACCGCTTGACAAGTGCCTCGCGGAATACCCCGAATACACGCAGAAGCAGAAGGTCGTAGACAACAAGAGCTTCCTCGAGAAGGAACTCGCGAAATGATTGACTCCGAAGTGTGGCAATATGCGCAGTACCCCGCATTCTTTGTGCTGGGGGCAGTAGTCAGCCTCATCAACAGCATCGCGGGCGGCGGTTCCTCGCTGAGCCTCCCCATCATGATTTTCCTCGGGATGCCCGCGACCGTCGCGAACGGCACCAACCGAATCGGGCTCATCATCGGGAACTGCAGCAGCGCATTCAACCTGATGAAGCACGGCTACCTCAACAAGAAACTGTTCCTGCAACTACTCGTGCCCACATTTCTCGGTGCGCTCGTTGGCGCATGCTTTCTGGTGCGCATCGGCGACAAGATGTTCCA
>JAEEGK010028149.1_pt1 | contig 11300 bp, 9 predicted proteins | sample 8958771 | NCBI WGS metagenome assembly JAEEGK01 (sample SAMN16246547, study PRJNA631951) | gut metagenome | biome: gut microbiome; feature: rumen; material: SC-attached | host: Bos | place: Iran: Karaj | collected 2018-10 | reverse complement strand
TGCCTGAAGTATTTCCCTCCGGCCGAGGAGGAAGCGGAGGAAGAAGATCTCATCAAGGTGGCCATCATCGGCAAGCCCAACGTGGGCAAGAGCTCCCTGGTGAACCACATCCTGGGGGAGAAGCGGGTCATCGTCAGCGACGTGGCCGGCACCACCCGGGACGCGGTGGACACCGTGTATGAAAACGAGCTGGGGCGCTACATGTTCATCGACACCGCGGGCATCCGCCGCAAGTCCAGGGTGGACGAGCGGGTGGAGAAATTCTCCGTCATGCGGGCGCAGCTCGCCATCGAGCGGGCGGACGTGTGCCTCATCATGATCGACGCCCGGGACGGCGTCACCGACCAGGATACCAAGATCGCGGGCCTGGCCCGCGAGGCCGGCAAGGCCAGCATCATCGTGGTGAACAAGTGGGATCTGGTGGAGAAGGAGACCGGAACCATGGAGAAGATGCGCAAGGACATCCTGCGGGATCTGAGCTTCATGAGCTACGCCCCGGTGCTTTTCATCTCCGCCCTCACCGGCCAGCGCACCAACCGCATCTTCGAGCTCATCAACTACGTCAACGATCAGAGCAGCATGCGCATCTCCACGGGGATGCTGAACAACGTCCTGGCCGACGCCCAGGCCCGGGTTCAGCCGCCCACGGACAAGGGCCGCCGGCTCAAGATCTACTACATGACCCAGACCGGCGTGAAGCCCCCCAACTTTGTCATTTTCTGCAACAGCCGGGAGCTCTTCCATTTCTCCTACCAGCGCTATCTGGAAAACCAGATCCGCTCGGTCTTCGGCCTGGAGGGGACGCCGGTGCGCATCGTGATCCGGCAGAAGGGAGACAAGGAATGATCGTCAACTGGATTTTGCTGCTGCTGACGGCCTTTGTCGCCTATGTTTTCGGCAGCCTCAGCACCCAGCGGGTGGCCTCCCGCTATGTGTTTCACCGGAGCCTGGAAAAGCTGGGCAAGGGGAACGTGTGGCTGTCCAACTTCCGCCGCCTGTTCGGACTGCTGGGTTTTCTCAAGCTGGCCCTGGTGGAGATCCTGAAGGATCTGCTGCCCATCCTCTTCGGCGCGCTGCTGCTGAGCTTTCGGGAGCGGCCCGATATCGGACGGGCCTTTGCGGGCTTCTGCCTGATGATGGGGCGGCTCTGGCCGGTGTTCAACCGCTACCGCGGCTGCCACGGAAGCGTGGCGCTGATCGTGGCGGCCTTCGCCATCGACAGCTCTGTGGGCGCCACCGCCGCGCTGGCGGTGATCGTGTGCACCTGGCTGGGGAAAACCTACAGCTTCGGGGCGCTGGGCGGGGCCGTGGCCATGGCCGCGGTCAGCGTCATGGTGGTGGAGAACAACCTGATCCTGATCCTGTCCGCGCTGATCGCGCTGCTGGTGGTGCTGCGCCACATCCCGGCCATTGTGCGGATCCTGCGGCGGCAGGAGGAGATAATCAGCCTAGAGCAAGACATCACCTACAAATTCGACGAGAAGTTTTGACCCGGTCCCGCAGGGATCCGAGGAAACATTACCGCATTGCGGAAGAGACGCGCTGCGGAGCAGGCTGCTCCGCGGCGCGTTCTATGCGCCGGGCCCGGTCGGCCGCGGGGCGCAAACAGAGGAATTCTTGACTTTTTTGCCGCCTTGTAATACAGTATTGATCTGAGGTGAACACAAGATGCATTTTGCGGAACTGTTCCTGATCGCGGTGGGCCTGAGCATGGACGCCTTCGCGGTGTCGGTCTGCAAGGGACTGAGCGTTAAGGAGCTGCGCCCACGGCATGCGCTGTTGGTGGGGCTGTATTTCGGCGGCTTTCAGGCGCTGATGCCCATCGTGGGCTATTTGCTGGGTTACCGTTTCGAGGAAATGATCCAGAGATGGGATCACTGGATCGCCTTTGTGCTGCTGGTGCTGATCGGCGGCAACATGATCCGGGAATCCTTCTCCAAGGAGGAGGAGCTGAACGATGACTTCGGCTTCAAAACCATGCTGCTGCTGGCCGTGGCCACCAGCATCGACGCGCTGGCGGTGGGCGTCACCTTCGCCTTCCTCTCGGTGAGGATCCTGCCGGCGGCGGGACTGATCGGCGTCACCACCTTCCTGCTGTCCATGGCCGGCATCTGGATCGGGCGCGTCTTCGGCGCCAAGTATAAGGCCCGGGCCGAGCGGCTGGGCGGCTGCATCCTGATCCTGATCGGCTTGAAGATCTTGCTGGAGCATCTGGGAATCCTGAGCTTCTGAGGCGTACAAGAATGGTCAAAACGAAACGAAAAGTACATTATGGCCTGCTGGTGCTGCTGACGGTGCTGCTGGGCCTCGGCCTGCAGGCGGGCATGGAGTATGTGGAATACCGGCGGGGGGCCTCCCGGGCGGAGCAGGTGCTTTCCGCCCAGGCGGAGGAGCTGCGCGCCGTGACCGGGGCGGAGCTGCAGGACCGGGAAGAGCTGCGCCAGGAGGAGCTCCTTCGCCTGGGCACGGTGCCGACGGAGCGGGCGCTGGCCTTCTCCGCGCAGGATCGCTCGCTTCTGGTGCTGGTGAACCGGGACAACCCGCTGCCGGAGGACTGGGAGGCGCCGGAACTGGATCTGGTTGCCAGCCTGGATGGCAGGGACTATTACCTGGATCGGCGCTGCGCCAAGGCCTTTCTGGATATGATGGCCGACTGCGAGGCGGCCGGATGCCAGCCCTATGTCTGCTCCGCCTTCCGCACGCAGCTTGACCAGCAGAGGCTCCATGAGGAAAAGATCCGCAAGCTGGTGCTTGAAGGACTGAGCTGGACGGAGGCCAAGGAGCAGGCGCCGCTGTCTGTGGCGCTGCCCGGCTGCAGCGAGCATCAACTTGGTCTGGCGGTGGATATCATCGACCGGGACTACCCCAAGCTGGACGAGGGCCAGGAGAACACGCCCACCCAGAAGTGGCTGATGGAAAATTGCTGGCGCTACGGCTTTATCCTCCGCTATCCCAACGGCACCACGGCGCTGACCGGCGTCATCTACGAGCCCTGGCACTATCGCTATGTGGGGCGGGGCTTTGCCGAGGAGATCACGCGCATGGGCGTGACGCTGGAGGAATACCTGGTGCTGCGGGAGGGCCGCTGAAAAAAACCATACAGGAGGGAACCTTTCCCTCTCAAATCCGTCTCACATCAGAGGCGGATTTTTTCCCGGATCAGACCGCCGGCTTCCGGCAAGTTTTTCCATTCTTAATTATTCTTAAATCCTGCCGGAAGACTGTCCTTTTCCGGTGTCTTGTGCTAAAATACGCCTGAGAAAAGAGGCGATGGGATGCAAAGCAATCGAATACAGCCGAAGCACGCAGCGCAGAAGAAACGCCCTGCGCCTGCGCTGGTGATTCTGGTCGCGCTGCTGGTGGTGCTGCTGCTTGCCCTGGTGGCGGTGCGTCTGCATGTGTGGCTGGAGCGGCGGGACGAAACCCGCGCCGTGGTACTTGTAAACCAGTGGAACGACATGGATTCCAGCGGCTTTACGCCCCATTTGAAAACCGTGGAGGATGTGGAGGTTGACGCAAGCTGCGTCCGCGCCCTGGAGCAGATGCTCGCGGATTGCCGTGCCGCGGGGGGGTCCGTTACGCTGACGGCGGGCTACCGCAGCCAGGAGGAGCAGCTCCTCCTGTTCAACAATGAGGTGAACCGGCAGATGGCCGAGGGCTTCAGCGCGGATCTGGCCTATACCATCGCGGAGAAAAAAGTCGGCGCGCCCGGCTGCGACGAGCACGCGCTGGGGCTGGCCGTGGATATTCAGGGCGCCGCCGCCCAGAGCTGGCTGCGGGAAAACAGCTGGCGTTACGGCTTCATCCTGCGCTTCCCCGAGGGGAGCGAGGAGATCACCGGGCGCAGCGCGGATCCCTCCCATTTCCGCTTTGTGGGCAGCGCCGCCGCGGGCCAGATCCACAACATGCAGATAACCCTGGAGGAGTACATGGAGATGTTCTTCTCCCAGGAGGCGGAGATCATCGTGGAGGAGTAATCCCAATCCCCCATGCGCCGCAGGTTTTCATGGGGCGCGGCGTGCCTCCGGGCATTGGGTCTTTCCCGAAAAAAGCGTTCCGACAGACTGTACTCAGTCTGTCGGAACGCTTTTTTTGTCCGGAGGACGGGACTAGTTCCCGGAAAGGCCGGGCTGCGGGGCCGCGGCCGTCTGCCGCTTGTTCTTTCTGCGGATCCGCCGCACAAGCAGCAGAAGCAGACCGACCGCCAGATTGATCGCCGCGTAATACAGAAAGTACAGCAGACAGCGGGCGATCACGGATTGCAGGAAAATGGTGATGGGCTCGTTCACGACCTGCAGGCCGGAGGCGCAGCGAAACAGGAACAGCGAAGCCAGGGGCATCAGGCAGCCGGAGATCAGAAAGGGCAGCGCCAGCGCTTTCAGCCGATCCCGGGAGAGCAGCAGGATCAACAGGAACGAGACCGCGATCAGCACCAGCGCAGCCAGATAAAGCAGCACCGGGCTGATCATCACAAGGCTGACGGCCTCGGAGATCTTGTTGGTATATTCGCTGATGTCCACATGCTCCCGTGCGGCGTCGGCCACGGCGCGGATCAGCCATGAGACCTGCTCCTTCTGGACGGATTTCATCCCCAGCGTATTCAGGGCGGTATGGATCTTCTGAGAGTAGTATTCCAGGAAGTATTCGCCGTTGAGGGAGATCTGCTGACCGCTGTAGATCTGATCCAGGACATCCTCCATCTCCAGCCGGATGGTTTCCGCGTCCAGCGCCGCGTCCAGCAGCCTGTCCACCAGGGGATCCAGATCCGTGCTGCGATAGGCGCTGCCCTGATAGGAGGCGCGCACAGAATCCTTGGCCAGATCCACCAGGGCGGAATAGACCTGCCGCTCCCGAAGCTCCTGCTTCATGTAATCGGCGTTGAATACGGTGTTCTGCAGCGTCAGCGTGACGACCGTCACGCACATGAGCAGAGAGGCCGTCAGGGCGAGCAGCAAGACAAGGAGCACGCGAAAGCCATGCAGGATACGTCTCATCGTTTTCGCTCCTCTCCGAGATGGATTTTTCGCCGTCATAGGAAGGCGTGGACGCGCAGGCGCTCCATGGCTTCAACCAGAAGAGCTTTGGGCAGGGCCAGGTTCATGCGGATGGAGTCCGGCCAGAAGAAGCTCTCTCCGTTCTGCCAGATCACCCCGGCGCGGACGCCCCGGGCCAGCAGCTCCTGAATGGGCACGCCGTGGGCGCGGCACCAGTCGCCGCAGTCCAGGAACAGCATGTAGGTTCCCTGGGGCCGCATGACCTTGACCCCGGGGAAGTGCTCTGCGATGAAAGCGCAGGCATAGCGCAGGTTCTCGTCCACCACCGCGCACATTTCGTCCACCCAGGCGCCGCCCTTGGTATAGGCGCCGATGAGCGCCTCCATGGAAAGCGCGTTCTGGCTGTTGTAGTGGGTGGCCTCGCCCTCCCGCCGCAGACGATCCCGCAGCCGGGGATCGTAGACCACGTGGTAGGAGCCGATGAGCCCCGCCAGGGAGAAGGTCTTGCTGGGGGCGTAGAAGGCGACGGTGCGGCGCTTCGCGTCCTCGGAAACGCTCTGGGTGGGGATATGCCGATAGCCCGGCATGAGGATGTCCGACCAGATCTCGTCCGAGAGCACGATGCAGTCGTTGGCGGCGTAGACCTCCATGGCCTTCTCGATCTCCCAGCGCTCCCAGACCCGGCCGGTGGGGTTGTGGGGGGAGCAGAAGACGGCCAGATGGATCTTGTGCTCCTTGAGCTTGCGATCCATGTCCGCGTAGTCCATGCGCCAGATCCCGTCCTCATCCCGGAGGAGATCCGTGTGCACGGCGGCGCGCCCGGTGTTCTCCAGCACATGGGTGAAGCCCACGTAGACCGGGGCGTGAAGCAGGATCTTGTCGCCGGGGGTGGTAAGCATGCGGATGGCGCTGCTCACGCCGCCGAGGACGCCGTTTTCATAGCCGATGTGCTCCTTCTCGAGGTCGGTCACGCCCTTGCGTTCCCGATGCCAGTCGAGGATGGCCTGATAGTAGGCGTCGGGGGCGGAGAAGTAGCCGAAGTTGGGGAAGCGGAGCCGCCGCTCCAGCGCCTCCAGGATGCAGGGGGCGGTGGGGAAGCTCATGTCCGCGATCCACATGGGGATGGGGGAGAAGCCCTCGTCCACGGTCACCCCCGGGAGGGGGATATAGTCCACGGCGATGATGTTCTGGCCGCCGCGATCCAGTACGGTGGTGAAATCGTATGTCATAGCAGGTACCTCTCTGTATTTTTCCGGGTAGTCGATTGCAAACGCCGGGGAAAAGCTCTTACCAGTCAGAACCCCAGTCGGTTCCGCCGCTGTCCCAGGAGTCGTAGTCGGAGGAAGAATCGGAATCGGAAGAGCTGTGCAGATCGTCCCAGGTGCTGGATTCCCGGAAGTCGCTGACGCCCCATTCGTCGTTCCAGTCGTCGCCCAGGCTGTACTGCTCATAGTTGCTCTCCGGGAAGCTGTCGGTCTCGTACCAGTAGCCGGAGGGGTTGTCGTCATAGGTAAAGTACCAGTCGTTCCCGTAGTGGTAGTAGACGGCGCCGTTGCCGTTGCTGTAATACCCGTCCTTTCGGTGCACGCAGCCGTTGACGGAAGCGAGGATCCCGATGAACATCGCCATGATCAGAATCCAGATGCCAAAGGCTTTGAGCGCGGTCAGGCAGCCCTGCTTGTTGGAGGTGCGTCCGCGGCCGCCGCCGGAGCGGGTCTGGGGGAGCTTGCCGTCGGGGTAGATGCCCCGGTTGTGGCACTCGGACAGGAGCTTCTGGAAGAGCTCGTTGACGGCAAAGGCCTCGTCCGGCCCCCGGTAGCGGATGGCTCTGGCGCCGGTGTCCTTGTTTTTGTAGACCACTACGTCCCGGCCGTCCCGGTAGATGCCGAAGGCCCGGGGCTCCCGGTAGTCCTCGCCGATAAAGAAGCGCATGCGCAGCAGGGGCATGCCCCGTTCGGCGCAGTACTCCTTCAGCTCCTCGATGGTTTTGGGCTGGATAATCGTGCGGGGCGTGTCCTCCACGTAATTCGGGTTGATCGCGTTGCAGTTGGGGCAATTCTTTTCGTCCGAACGTAGGGTGGAGCCGCAGTAGGGACACTTGCCGGTGGAAGCCGTACGGCTCTTTCCTTCCGGCGCGGCGACTGGCTCGGCTGCGCGGACAGGGGACGGGTTCTGGTATTCGTCGCCGGACATATCCACGCCGTAAAATATGTTTTCCGCGCCGCACTTGGGGCAGCGGGGATCCTCCTTCTGGAGAACGGTTGCGCAGTAGGGGCATTTGTTGATGTAAGCCATCGGAAAGTCTCCTTTCAAAGAAAGCGGTTACCAGTCGCTTCCCCAGTTGGTATCGTTGCTGTCCCAGTCAGAATAATCCGAGGAGGAGCTGCCCCAGTCGTCATCGTTCCAGCCGGAGTCGTCATTGCTCCAGTCGGAGTAATCCGAGGAACTGGTGTGCAGATCATCCCAGGTGCTGGATTCCCGGAAATCGCTGACGCCCCAGTCGGCGTCCCAGGAATCGCCCAGGCTGTATTCCTCATAACTGCTCTCGGGGAAACCGTCGGTCGGATACCAGTAGCCGGCGTCGTTGTCGTCATATGTGTAGTACCAGTTGTCGCCATAGTGATAGTACACCGTGCCGTCGCCGGTGCTGTAATAGCCGTCGCTGCGGTGGGCACGATCGTCTATACAGCCGCTCACGATGGTCGACAGGATCACGAACAGCAGGAAAATCACAACGGGAGAGGTGATCGCCCGGGAGAAGCAGCCCTTTTTCTTCGCAGGGGAGGAACTGCCGGCGCTTCGCGTTCGCCCGGAGCGGGCGACGGGCTTGCCCTCCGGGTAGATGCCGCGCCTGTGACATTCGTCCAGCAGCTTGTCGTACAGCTCCTTCACCGCATGGGCCTCGTCCCGGCCCCGATAGCGAACGGCGCGCTCGCCGGTGTCCTTGTTCTTGTAGACCACCACGTCGTTCCCGTCCCGGTAGATGCCGAAGGCCCTGGGCTCCTTGAAGTCCTCGCCGATGAAAAAGCGCATCTTCCGGAGGGGCATGCCGTGGGCGTCGCAGTAGGCCCGCAGCTCCTCGATGGTCTTGGGCGGACCGGCGGGGAGGGCGGCCGTCTTCTCGGATTCATCGCCGTGCTTCTGATACTGCTCCAGGAGCTTGTCGTAGAGAAGACGCACCGCGTGGGCCTCGTCCGGCCCCTGGTAGCGGAGGGAGCGGCTGCCGTTGGCCTTGTTCTTGTAGACCACGAACTCGCCGACGTCCCGATAGATGCCGTAGGCCCGGGGCTCCCGGTAATCCTCGCCGATGAAGAAGCGGAGCTGCTTCAAGGGCAGCTCGTGAACGGCGCAGTATTCCTTCAGCTCCGAGATGGTCTTGGGCCTGAGATCCAGAGCGGGGGTATCGGCCACATACTGCTCGTTGGCGGCGCCGCAGCCGGGGCATTTTGGCTCGTCCGAGCGGACGAGGGCCCCGCAGTAGGGGCAGGTGCTGATAGAAGCCATGGCGTTTCCTCCTGTGATTAAAAAGTGTCGGACAACGGAAATTGCCGTTTTTTCAAGAGGCGTCTCAAAAAAACGGCAGTTCCGACAAGCAGGGTTCAGTTCAAAAAGTCCCGCAGCTTCTTGGAGCGGCTGGGATGGCGGAGCTTGCGCAGGGCCTTGGCCTCGATCTGGCGGATGCGCTCACGGGTGACGTTGAACTCCTTGCCCACTTCTTCCAGGGTGCGGGTGCGGCCGTCGGCAATGCCGAAGCGCAGCTCCAGCACCTTCTTCTCCCGGGGGGCCAGGGTGTCCAGCACCTCCTCCAGCTGCTCGCGCAGCAGGGAGAAGCTGGCCACCTCGGAGGGCTCGGAGGCATCCTCGTCGGCCAGGAAGTCGCCCAGATGGGAGTCCTCCTCCTCACCGATGGGGGTCTCCAGGCTCACGGGCTCCTGGGCGATCTTCAGGATATCCCGCACCTTGTCTACGGGCATGTCCATCTCGGCGGCGATCTCCTCGGCGCTGGGATCGTGGCCCAGCTCCTGCAGCAGCTGCCGGGAGACGCGGATGGTCTTGTTGATGGTCTCCACCATGTGCACGGGGATGCGGATGGTGCGGGCCTGGTCGGCGATGGCGCGGGTGATGGCCTGGCGGATCCACCAGGTGGCGTAGGTGGAGAACTTGTAGCCCTTGGTGTAGTCGAACTTCTCCACGGCCTTGATGAGGCCCAGGTTGCCCTCCTGGATCAGATCCAGGAACAGCATGCCACGACCCACGTACCGCTTGGCGATGGAGACCACCAGACGGAGGTTGGCCTCCGCCAGCTTCTGCTTGGCGTCCTCGCCCCGCTTCAGGTCGGCCTTGAGCCCCGCCAGCTCCTCCTCGGGGATGGTCTCGCCGTTCTCCCCGGCCTCGGCGAGCCGCTCCTTGGCCCGGTTGCCCGCCACCATGGCGGTGGCCAGCGTGACCTCCTCGTCGGCGTTCAGCAGGGGCACCTTGCCGATCTCCTTCAGGTACATGCGGACGGGGTCGTCGATGTTGAAGCTGTCCACCAGGGTGTTGGGGTCGACCAGCTCCTCCTCCTCGATCTCGGCGATCTCCTCCAGGGCGGGCTCCACGTCGTCGGGCAGGTCGTTCAGCAGCTCTTCGCCGCCCAGATCGATGCCCAGAGCCTCCAGCGAGTCGTAGATCTTGTCCATCTGCTCGTTGTCCAGTTCCATCTCGTCCAGCACGTCGCTGAGCTCGCCGGCGTTGATCTTGCCCTTCTTCTTGGCGCGGATGAACAGCTCCTTCAGCTTGTCGTTGCTCTGCAGCATGGCGGCTGCAGGAAGGGTGGCGATGGTCTTGTCATCCAGCTTGGGATTCTTGGGCTTCTTGTGGGTGGACTCCTTGCCGCCGTCCTTGGCGGGCTCCTCCGGGTTTTCCGCCAAGAGCTGATCGGCCATCTGCTCCAGCTGCTCCGGTGTCATTTTCTCATCCATGTTGCTTTCCTCCGTATCCCTTTTTTTGTTTGAATATATGGACGGCGGCGGCCAGCGGATCCTCGCTGCTGCCGTCTCGTTTTTCCTTTTCCTGGCGGATCACCGCTATGTAGTCCCGCAGGGCCTGCGCCCCGTTGGCAGCGGATTCCGGCCTCTGCACCAGCGCGCTCAGATGATTCATCTCCTGGGACGTCAGATCCTCCGTCAGCCGTGCGATACCGGGCGCACAGCCGGCCTCCTTGTCCCGCCACAGCAGCCCGTAGATGCGCCCCAGCAGGGGGGAGGAGAAGTCCTCCGGCTCGATGGGGATGGTGCCGGCAAACAGGCCCGGGTCCTGGAGCAGCAGTCGGATCACGCCCTCCTCGGCCATGGCGCTGCGCAGGTTTTCATACCGGATGCCCCGCTCCTGGGGCTGCAGCGACACGGCGGGATTCAGCTCCCGGCGCTCGCGGCGCTTTTTATCGGCGGCGATCCTGCGGCGCAGGGCCCGCTTCACCTCCAGCCGCAGGGCCTCGGCTGAGAGGCCGGCGGTCTGGGCGGCCCGGGCGGTGTAGATCTCCCGCTCCACGGCGTTGTCCAGCTTGCACAGCTCGCCGCTGATCTCGGCGGCGTAGGCCACCCGCTGCTCGTCGTTGGTGAGGTCGTACTTGCCCGCGATCTGGGCCATGCGGAACTCGATGCCGCCCTCGCTGCCGTTGAGCAGCCGCTCAAAGGCGTCGGGCCCGTAGGCCTTGATGAAATCGTCGGCGTCCTGCTTCATGGGAACGCCGTTATCCATGCGGTTTGGCAGGCGAAGTACCTTTACAGTAAATTCCGAATTGTTCAGCAGATCCAGGGCCCGCTGGGTGGCCTGCTGTCCGGCGTTGTCGTTGTCGTAGCAGAGCACCAGCTCCTTGGTGTAGCGGCTGAGCAGCCGCAGCTGCTCCTGGGTCAGCGCCGTGCCCATGGAGGCCACCGCGTTGTCAAAGCCCGCCTGATGCAGGGTCACCACGTCCAGGTTGCCCTCGCAGAGGATGATGTTGGGCCGCTTTGTCTTCCGGGCCAGATTCAGCCCGTAGAGGACCCGTCGCTTGCTGTAAACCGCGGTCTCCGGTGTGTTCATGTACTTGGGCTCCGACTTGTCCAGCACACGGCTGCCGAAGCCCACCACGTCGCCCCGCACGTCCACCACCGGCAGCATGAGCCGGTTGCGGAATTTGTCGTAGATGCGGCCGTTTTTGTTCTGCACGGCCAGACCTGCGCTGATGAGCTCCGTTTTCGTATAGCCCTTGGCGGTCATGGCCCGCAGCAGGGCGTCCCAGCTGTCCGGCGCGGCGCCCATGCCGAAGCGCACGGCGATGCTCCG
>JAEEGK010028148.1_pt1 | contig 11300 bp, 9 predicted proteins | sample 8958771 | NCBI WGS metagenome assembly JAEEGK01 (sample SAMN16246547, study PRJNA631951) | gut metagenome | biome: gut microbiome; feature: rumen; material: SC-attached | host: Bos | place: Iran: Karaj | collected 2018-10 | reverse complement strand
CGATGCGTATTGACAGTATGGAAACTGGAAAAGCGTTTCTCGGCAATCTCCCTGGTAGTCATGCCCAGGGCGATGTCCTTCAGAATCTCCATCTCTGTACGGGTAAGACAGACGTCCTCTGCCATACGGTCCTGAGCCGGCGCCAGCAGAATCTCTGCCATTCGCTGACAGATGAACCGTTGGCCTCGGACGGCATAACGGAGACAGTCTCGGATTTCAGAGAGCGGTGAGTCTTTGAGCAACACACTGAACAAAGGTGACAAAGCAATGGCGCGACGTACGAAGTCTGGCGACAGATCGAAACTGAAGAGTATCCACTTCACCAGCGGGAAACGCTCATGCAGGATTTCTAACTCCTCGATATCGTTAATGTCAAAAAGGGTGTAGTCAAGTACAACCACCGCATCACCGTGCGACTTCAACTGTTCTATTAGTTCTGTCTTGTCAGCAGCACGACTAATTTCAAGGACAGGCTCCTGATGCTCACAGATATGCATCATACCTGCCCGAGTAATATCCAGATTATCTGCTAATATAATCACTTTTCACTCTTCACTTATCACTTTTCACTTCTTTAGTCGATTTCCTCGTCGGCCTCGTAGCCACCCATCTCACGGATGGCATTTTTCAGCATCGTATACTGCTGATAGAGGTTATTGACAGCCTCCTCTCCCTGCGTATAATCATACATCGGCGACTTGAGGAAGAAACTGAGGAAGCGCTGAATACCATAGCGACCTGCACGGGCAGCCAAGTCTGAGAGTAGACAGAGGTCGAGACAGAGAGGTGCAGCGAGGATGGAGTCACGACAAAGGAAATTGATCTTCACCTGCATCGGATAGCCCATCCATCCGAAGATGTCGATATTGTCCCAACCTTCCTTGTTGTCGTTGCGTGGCGGATAATAGTTGATGCGCACCTTATGGTAGTACTGATTGTCCTCATCGTTGCCGTGACCATAAAGGTCTGGCTGAACATCGGGTTTGAGGATGGTCTCCAAAGTTGAGAGCTTGGACACCTCTTTGGTACGGAAGTTCTCCGGCTCATCAAGCACGAGGCCGTCGCGGTTACCAAGGATATTGGTGGAGAACCAGCCCGAAAGTCCGAGGCAACGAGTGCCGATAATGGGTGCAAAGCCTGACTTGACCAGCGTCTGCCCTGTCTTGAAATCCTTGCCGGCGATAGGCTGGTGCGTCTTCTCTGCCAATTCCCACATAGCAGGTATATCGACAGTCGTATTGGGTGCTCCCATGATAAATGGCACACCCTCAGAGAGCGCTGCATAGGCATAACACATGGAAGGGGCAATATGCAGACGATCGTCGGCCTTCATGGCTGCTTCGAGATCGGCCAGATGATAGTGGACGCTCTTTTCAACAGGTACATAAATTTCCGTAGAGGCAGCCCAAAGCACCACCAGACGGCTACAACCCTTCTCTTCGCGGAAACGACGGATATCGTCACGCAAAGCTTCGACCATCTCCCAACGGGTAGTGCAAGACTTCACATTATCGCCACTGAGTCGTTTCGCATAGTTATGATCAAAGGCTGCCTTCATCGGCACAATCTGTTCGAGTTCTTCTCGTACGGGTTCGATATCCTTCTCCTTCAGCACCTCAGCATAGACAGCAGACTGGTAGGCATTCTGCGGATAGACATCCCAACAGCCGAACACGATATCGTCGATACTGGCCAATGGAACGATATCACCGTACTTCAGATATTGCTTCGAGGCTCCACGTCCCACACGGATCTTGTCGTACTGAGTCATAGAGCCCACAGGCTTCGTCAGTCCTTTGCGGGTCATCAGCACACCAGTCATGAATGTCGTGGCAACTGCGCCGTTGCCGACTACCAGAATACCCAGCTTACCTTCTGCTGGTTTTACGTTTGTTTTGTTCATGTCGTTTTATTTCGTTTTAATCTTTTCCAATAATTCATCGAGCGAGTCGATAATCTCACAATAGGGACAGTCCCCGTTGTGAGGTGCGGGTGTCCAACCCTCCCCTCTTAGCCAGACAGTCTGACAGCCAGCCTCGTGAGCTGGGATGATATCCTTATCCAAGCTATCGCCCACCACCATCACCTCTTCTGGCTTCAGCCCAAGAGCATCCACACCTAAGAGGAAGATGCGGGGATCAGGCTTGCGGATGCCAACGACTGCCGACTCAACAACCTTGACGAAGAGCCCGTCGAAGCCAAACTCATGCAGCACCACAGGCATATTGCCATAGAAGTTGCTCACCAGCACCATTGGCACACCTTGGTCTTTCAATGTCTGGAGAACCTTGAGGCTCCGGGCCGTCTGTTCGACGGTACGGGCATAGAGGTCATCTGCCAGCACCTCAGCATACCTCGCTCCACATTCCTCACTCCACACTCCACGAAAACACTCCAGTTGCAGGCAGAGTTTTGTTTCCAATGTCTGACGGAAGGTATAGTCCGGACGGATGATAGGATTCCGCCCCAACGTTCGTTCCGCATGGACATACGCCTCCCGGAACTGCGCCTCGCTGACAGGCACCCGATGACGCTCATAGGCATGCCAGAGCACCTGTCCCCAGTGCTGTCCTCCCGTATCGAGAGTGCCTCCGTAGTCAAAGATATAACCTGCCGTCATGCCTTCAAATAGGTATTGTACAAGTCATCGCACAGCCTTTCATGGGTGCGGTGCATATACGCGTACATTATATTTAATATAATAACCTCCACTAACAGATAGACCCACGGACAGTCGAGCAAACACGTGACATAGATAGTGATGGCACGGACATTAAACGTGAGCATGTTGGTGTATTTCATCAGCGGCAGACTGCCTGCCCTAAATGCATCACGAAGATCCTGAGGCATATCAGAGGCATCTGGCCAACGCGACTTCACCTCACGGAAGAAAGCCTGGAAACGTGGAGTACGATGTTCCTGACTTTGACAATAACTGGCATAATTGTAACGGAACAGACGCTCAAACCACTTCGCCTTGGGCAGATTATCAAAGATCTGTCGCTGCTGAGAACTAGAATCAAGTTCACTGCCTTCCTTGCCCAGAAGGAAATAAAGATGTATCTGACGGTAATAGTCTGCTAATGAACTTTGCGGTGCATGGCAAAGGAAGCCTGCCACAGCAGCCAGCATAAAGCCCCAGACACCCCACTGCATAGTGGTGCCGGGAATCTGCTGGGGCCACAGACGTACCACGATGGCCACATAGATGCAGAAGAACCACACATCGCCGGAGAATCCGTCAAGCACACGACCTAAGAGTGTCTTCTTGCCTGACAGGCGTGCCATCTGACCGTCGGTAGAGTCACAGAAATTGGCCAGCATCAGCAGAGCAACGCCATAGAGGTTATGCAGAAGATCTGTATAATGGAACATCCAGCCTGCTGCCGCTCCAAAGAAGAACGACACAATCGTAATGACATTCGGATGGATGCCGAGTTTATTCCATAGCAAGGCGAAGACAAGACCAATGGGACGTGTGAACCACACGTCGAGCCATTCCTCTGTGTCCTCAGACTTGAATGAAACCATCAATAACTCCTTAAATGTTGCCACAACAAATATTTTTGAACTTTGAACTTTAAGCTTTGAACTTTGAACTTTATGATTACCTTATTCTATTCAGTAACGAGGCAATTGCATCGGCAGCCTCTTCCCGACAGCGCGAGAAACTAGGCCAATCGTTGAAGTCTATCAGACAGAACGATCCGTCAGCCCTGATAATGGCATCACCACCATAGACACTGACACCAACTGCTGCAGCCAACCGCTGCACTTCATTTTGCAACGCCTCGACCTGAAACTGATAGTGACAGGCCTTGCCATTGCGGTGTTCATCACCGAACTTCGTCTGACCGTCATCCGTGGGATAGTACCATCGGAAGAAGCCTCCCTGCCCCACCCCGTAGAACTTCACCAAGTCACCTCGCACGTGGGCACTCACCGTATAATCAGTGACACCCCGTTGACACATCGTCTGTATGGCCGTCTGTAGTTGTTCCCTGTCAGACACATAGACCACATCCGCATCCGTCTGTGCGGCAGCATCGCCTCGTTTCAGCCAGTAACCGTCAGGACCCTCCTGCGGAGGAACCGGTGTGCCGAGATGCTCCATGATACTGAGCAGACGACTTCTCGTACAGCGTTCAATACCCTCAGGCGAATTGACACAGGTGACACCCAACGACTTGAGCCACATCAGGGTCTCAGGCTGGCGCGCCATTGTGATGACGAGATCTGAAGACTCTGAACACTCAGAAAACTCAGAATACTCAGAAAGATGCACCAAGCTCTCCTCACTGACAAGGCAGATCTCATCGCCATGTTCATGCAGCCTGTCGATGACTGCCTGAAAGATCGCCTTATCCCGCTCCACGGAATTGGGCGAAAACCGCTCTGCCCTGCTGACTGACAGTATCCTCATCCTTGCAAGAATGCCTCTCCTTTTTGAATATCACTGACGTGGTCGACATCGAGCACCTTAGAGAAAGGCCATGCTTTCAATTTAAGCCCATCACGCAGGAGTGCTCTTTGGAAGTTCCGCATACGCTGCTCACCATTCGCCACACAGTCACGGAGTGTAGTCAGCGAACGGGGTGTCAGGGCATAGATGCCGCCGCTGACATATCGCGGACAGTCACACTGATCGAGGAAAGCGGTAATCCACTGGTCATCATCGGTGGAGACATAGAGTGGCTTCTCGTCATCAATGTAGTCTGTGACTCCCATCAACCCGTCAGCCTCTCCTGTCTTGAGGAGTCCGGAGAAGGTCTGCACAAAGCCGTCGAACTCTTCCTCACGGAAGATGGTATCGACGGTTGTCAACACAAAAGGGCCGTCGTCAAGCCATCGGCTCAGTTCCCACATGCTGTGCATGGAACTGGGTGTAGACTTCACGACGAGCCTCAGCGGCAGTCTGTAGTTCTGCTGCACGGCCTTGAGATGATCCTTCACCTCGGTCATCTGTTCGTTACAGATGATAGCCACCTCAGAAGCTCCTTGAGCCTCAAAGATTCGCAGCAGTCTGTCGACCAGCCTCTCACCGTTTACCTCTATCAGAGGCTTCGGTGTCGTATTGCCTTCTTTTGTCAGCCGCGAGCCTTCGCCCGCGGCTATTACTGCATATTTCATCCGGTTTCCCTAAGGGTTTGCCTCAATAATTCGGCAAAAGTAATCATTATTTATGAGAAACCGAAAGATTTTAATATATTTTATCGATTATTTATTCACAGTCAGCCGATTGATGTCAATATCGCCCGAACCTGACTTGTGTTGACTGAACTTCTGAACCTTACCTTTCAGGGAGATGTCACCCGAGCCACGCAACTCACATTCTACGGCACCACAACCTTCTTTAAAGTCGGCATTGATATCACCAGAACCTTTCAGTGAGAGGTACGTATCCTTCACGTGCAGCAGTCCTAATGACACATCACCAGAACCGATAAGCGTGGCAGAAGTCTTTATGGCATCCAGACTGCCAAGGGAGATGTCGCCAGAACCAATCAGTTCAACGCCACAACGGTCACAGATGATATCCTTCATGTCAATGTCACCTGAACCACGCAGCACGATGTCCATCTTGTCGGTATCCACACGGCCTTTGGCTTCGAAGTCACCCGAGCCGTTCAGACGGATACCTGTCAAATCCGGAGATGTCACATAGACCGTCAGACTGTTATCGTCGAATGAGATATTGACCAGTTTGATCTTCCCACGGTTACGGATACTCAGCGTCTTACCTTCCACATCGGTCAGGAGATTGTCTACTGCTTCCTGTGTACCCTTGACACAGACAGAGAAGCTGTCAGCCTGTGTATAACAGACACGGGGACTGCCACTGATCTCGATTTCCTCGAAGCCAGTCAACTGTCTGACTTCCGTCACCTTGGGACCATCGGAGAGGATGGTCTGCGTTTTCCATTCACTCATACAGGAAGAACAAGAAATCATTCCCATGGACATGGCCAGCACGACTGCACTTGCCATCATTACTCGCTTTGCATTCATCATTTGTTTCATTTTACTTCTTTTTTGATGTTCTTTCTGCCTGTTAGACGAACCTGACAAGAAAAAAGTTGCAAGAACAACAAAAAAAACTATGCTAAAGGCAGGTCTACCCAGAAAGTGGAGCCCTTGCCTATCTCAGACTCTACGCCCATCTTACCGTCCAGACTCTGTACATGAGACTTCACGACAGAGAGTCCAAGTCCTGTGCCTGGGATATACTCGTCGAGTTTGATGAAGCGTTCAAAGATACGCTGCTGATCAGCCACAGCAATGCCCTTACCGGTATCACTCACCCAGATATGCACATGATTATCGTCTAACAGGTCATAGCCAGTACGGATACTGCCCTCAGTAGTGAACTTCACAGCATTCTGTATCAGATTGTCAACAATCTCGTACAGTTTATCACGGTCACTCTCTATCATCAACTTGTCCATAGCGCACTGGAGCGTAATCGGCACATTGGTAGTCGGCTGATAGGTGTCAACCATCTGCTGGAGCAACTGGTTCAAGTCGACACGGGCCATCAGCAGACTCTTCGCACCGGCCTCAATCTTTGACATGCTCACCAGACCGTCGATAATGTGTAACAGCTTCTGGTTATTGTTCTGGATTTCTGTGATGAGTTGACTACGTTCCTCCTCTGTCTGTACGACTGGCAACAAGTCAGCAAAACCGACAATGGCATTCAGCGGAGTACGTATTTCATGACCCATATTGGCCAGGAAGGCAGTCTTCAGACGGTCACTCTCCTCAGCCTTATTTCTGGCAGCCACAAGCGAAGCCATCAGTTCTTTACGCTCATCAATACGCTGGGAAGTGCCGACGATCTTTGTCGGCTTACCCTCGGAATCACGGTCTACGATGGTAGCATAACTTTCTTCCCAGTAATTGATACCAGATGCCTTATCCAACACCTGATACTCCTGATGATAGAAATCAGTCCTTCCCTCACATATATCTTCGAAAGCCCTGTTCACATGATCCACATCTGCCGGAGCGACCACAGCCAGCGTTTCCTGAAAGTTCTCATTGATGGCCGGCACATAGTTATTACGCCCGTCACGATAGTCTTTCTCAAATAATAATGAATGTGACTCTGCATCATATCGCCAGACAGCGATCTTCATGGCTTTGAGAATAAAGTCGTATTCGACATTTCCCTTTCTGATCTTGTCGAGTTGTTCCAATTCTGCCTTCAACCGCCTCCCCATCCGTCGCTGAACAAATAACGAGACGAACAGGAAAATCAGGAACAATATGGCGAAGCCCCACTCGAGGGCAATCAACCATGTACTTTCTGTATGAGTATATAATAGCAGATTGGTCATAACCATCATATTGGGCACAAAAGTACGAAATTAATTTGAAACACATCATAATTTCATGATGAATTTTAGCAAAATACCATGATTTTTATTTGATTAACAGTCGAAAGCACGTTTTTTTGGTCAACTTATATTAACTTTGCAGGCAGAATTCCACACATTGTCCGTTATAGGCGGGCATGCAAGAAACACTATCAATGGAACAGAATTTCGAATTGATCGCCAAAACGTTTATGGGACTGGAACCTGTACTGGCGAAAGAGCTGACCCAACTGGGGGCTAATGATGTGAAGATCGGTAGACGAATGGTATCGTTTACAGGTAACAAGGAATTGATGTACCGTGCCAACTTTCAGTTGCACACCGCCATCAGAGTTCTGAAACCCATCCGCCATTTCAAGGCACAAAGCGCGGATGATGTTTATGAAGAAATCAAGAAAATAGACTGGACCACCTATTTGGACGACGACAAAACCTTTGCCGTCGACTCTGTGGTATTCTCCGAGGAGTTCCGACACTCGAAGTTTGTCTCCTATAAGGTGAAGGATGCCATCGTCGACCAATTCCGTGAGAAGACGGGCAAACGGCCTAACATCTCGGTGGCGAACCCCGATCTCCGTCTGAACATGCACATCGCCGAAGACCAATGCACCCTGAGCCTTGACTCCAGCGGTGAGTCTTTGCACCGACGCGGTTATCGTCAGGAGAGTGTCGAGGCACCTCTCAATGAGGTGCTCGCTGCAGGCATGATCCTGCTCTCGGGTTGGAAGGGCGACACCGACTTCATCGATCCCATGTGCGGCTCCGGCACCATCCTCATCGAAGCAGCCCTCATCGCCAAGAACATGGCCCCGGGTTTGTTCCGCAAAGAATATGCCTTTGAGAAATGGCCGGACTTCGATGCAGACCTGTTCGATGAAATCTATAACGACGAGAGCCAAGAGCGTGAGTTCCAGCACCATATATACGGTTACGACGTTGACATCAAAGCCGTCAATACGGCCCTCCTCAACGTGAAGGCCGCAGGTCTGACCAACGACATCACCGTCCGACAACAGGACTTCAAGGACTTCACCCAGCCAGGCAATAAGAGCATCATGATTACCAATCCCCCTTATGGTGAGCGTATCTCCACGCCCGACCTTCTGGGTACTTATAAGATGATTGGTGAACGCCTGAAACATGAGTTCAAAGGTAATGATGCCTGGATCCTCTCCTACCGCGAAGAGTGCTTTGAGCAGATCGGCCTGAAACCCAGTATCAAGATCCCCCTCTATAACGGCAGTCTGGAATGTGAATTCCGCAGATACCAGATGTTCGACGGAAAACTGAAAGATTTCCGTCACGACGGTGGTATCGTGAAGACTGACGAAGAGAAAAAACAGATGGCCCAGAAACACCGTTTCAAGAAAGAACGCGAGTTCAAACAGCGCCTTGAAGAGACCGAACAGAATGAGGAAGGCGACATCCGCAGTTTCACCTTCCACCGCCACGAACTCGACCACAACATCCGGAAAGACCGGAATATCCGGAAGAGCCGAGAAGATCAGAACGACCACGATAACCGAAAGAATCGCAAGGACCGTGATGACCGCAAATTCAAAAGAGACCGTAAGGACCGTTTCGACAGGAGTGACAAGAATCCCAGATCAGGCAGAGGAAAAGGATTTGACAAAAAGAACAGGAGGTTTGACGATGATAAAGATTGAGTCCTTGTTTGCTTTTCTGATGATGGCAGCCCTCTCCACCTCCCTGTCTGCACAAGACAAACTCTTCACCCTCGAAGACCTGAACTTCGGCGGCACGAACTACCACAGCATGCAGCCCAAGAACATGTGGCTGACATGGTGGGGAGACCAACTGATACAGACCGACGTAGAGGAGTGTTATACCATCGATGCAAAGACCGGCAAGAAAGCAACCCTCTTCACACTTGAAGAAGTCAACGAATGGGCAAATAGCGATGATGAGCGCTATGTACGTCACCTGATGAACGCCACGTTCCCCTACCCCGACAAGCCCATCGTCCAGGTTGGTAACCGCCATGCCGTCGTACTTGTGGATTTCAAGCAGAAGAAGATCGTCTGGCAGGACAGTATCTCAGGACAGACGGCCAACGACTGGAATGCCACTTCCAAGGCTACAGCCTATATCGAAGAACATCAGCTCTTCGTAGCAGATGCCGAGGGACAAAAACACCAACTCTCCACCGACGGCTCACGGGAAATCGTCTATGGACAGTCCGTACACCGTAATGAGTTCGGTATCGAGAAAGGCACCTTCTGGAGTCCCGATGGCCTGCGCCTGGCATTCTATCGCATGGACCAGAGTATGGTGACAGACTATCCGCAGGTGGACATTTTCCCCCGCGAGGCCACGTATGAGCCTGACAAATATCCTATGGCTGGGATGACAAGCCACAAGGTGACTGTAGGTGTCTATGACTTGCAGACCGACAAGACTGTCTATCTGCAGGCTGGTGATCCTACCGACCGTTATTTCACGAACATCTCCTGGAGCCCTGACAGCAAGACCGTCTTTATGTTCGAGCTGAACAGAGCCCAGAACGACTGCCGACTGGTGTCCTACGATGCCGCAACGGGTGAAAAACTTGCAGAACTATACCGTGAAACCAGCGACAAATATGTAGAACCCTTGCATCCCATTCAGTTTCTGCCTTGGGATGATACCAGATTCATCATGCAGAGTCAGAAAGACGGCTACAACCACCTTTACCTCTTCGATGCCAACGGCAAGGAACTGAAACAGATCACCAAAGGCGAATGGGTGGTCATAGAGGTTCTGGGTTTCAACAAGAAACAGAAGACTGTCATCTTCAAAGCTAACAAGGAGCATCCCCTGCATCACCGTCTTTATAGCGTCAACTTGAAAGGAGAGATCAAACAGCTGGAGACAGTAGATGGTGTTCATAACGCAGAATTATCGCCATCGGGCAACTTCCTGATAGACAGGTTCTCCACACCTATGAGGCCACGAGTCATCGACGTTGTAGACATCAGCCAGAAAACTCCACATCACACGAACCTGCTGGATGCTGAAGACCCCTGGGCTGGTTACCAACACCCCATTTTTGAGTGCGGCAGCATCAAGGCTGCGGATGGAGAGACCGACCTCTATTACAGAATGGTGAAGCCCGCAGACTTCAATCCCGATAAGAAATATCCGACGGTGATCTATGTCTATGGCGGTCCTCACGCCAACAATGTCCAGGCCTCCTGGCATTGGGCCTCACGCAGTTGGGAGACCTATATGGCCCAGAAAGGCTACATCGTCTTCATCCTCGACAATCGTGGCAGCCAGTACAGAGGCCGCGACTTTGAGCAGGCCACCTTCCACCAGTTGGGACAAATCGAGATGCAGGACCAGATGAAAGGTGTGGAATACCTGCGTACCTTATTTTATATAGATATGGAGCGTCTGGGCGTTCATGGCTGGTCGTTCGGAGGCTTTATGACCATCTCGCTGATGACCAACTACCCCGATGTGTTCAAGGTTGGTGTGGCTGGAGGCCCAGTAATTGACTGGAAATGGTATGAGGTGATGTACGGCGAGCGCTATATGGGAACTCCTGAAACAAATCCCGAAGGCTATGCCAAGATCAGCCTTATCAACAAGGCGAAGGACTTGAAAGGCAAACTGCAGATCATCACAGGCTACAACGACAACACCGTCGTGCCTCAGCATTGCCTCTCCTTCCTCGATGCCTGTATCAAAGCCGGCACACAGCCCGACTTCTTCGCCTACCCTGGTGAGGAACACAATATGAGAGGTCATGCCAGCGTCCATCTCCATGAACGCATCACTCAATACTTCGAAGATTACTTGAAATCAAATATTTAGCAACGGACTACACGACTAACAAGACTGATTTGCAAAAAGAAAAAGTCCTTAAGTCCTGTTGTCCGTTGCAAAAAAAAAGAAGAAAGAATATGAAAATACTTT
>JAEEGK010028147.1_pt1 | contig 11300 bp, 4 predicted proteins | sample 8958771 | NCBI WGS metagenome assembly JAEEGK01 (sample SAMN16246547, study PRJNA631951) | gut metagenome | biome: gut microbiome; feature: rumen; material: SC-attached | host: Bos | place: Iran: Karaj | collected 2018-10 | reverse complement strand
ATATAATAATAATTACACTAATGATAATGAAAATATAAATATTTATCCTGATAATAAAATTAATAACAAAGTATATAGAAATAAAATCCATACAAAAGAAAATATAGGAAATAATAAAACTGAAAAAAATTATAATATAAATAAAATAAAAGAATTAAATTCAAAAAATAACGAATTGAATCAAGAAAATGAAAACCTTAAGAAAGAATTAAAAGAATCAACAGAAAAAATATCAAATTTAATAAATAATATAAATAATACTAATTTAATAAGTTTAAATGGTTCATATTTTATAGATAATTGGGGAAATAATTTTAATAAAGAATATATAAAAAATGAAATATTTGATAATAAAGAAAATATTGAAATGATGAAACAAATAGGATTTTTTAATTATTTTGAAAATGATAATTTACAAATTGTAGAAATTCCTTTAGAAAAAGATAATATTAGTGCTTTAATATTATTACCATCTAAAAATAAAAATATTAATCAAATTATAAACGAATTAAATAATAATAATTTAGAATTAATTAATTCAAATTTAAAAAATCAAGAAATAGAATTAAAATTACCAAAATTAGAATTTAATTGTAATTATTCTCTAATTGAACCTTTAAAACAATTAGGATTTTTAAATTTATTTAAAGAAAATAATAAAATACAATTTAATCAAAGAATTTATTTGAATATTGCTGAAGATAAAAAAATAGAATCAGGAATTATATATAATAGTAATTCTTTTATAAATATGAAACATATGAATGTTAATCATCCTTTTATTTTAATTATTAAAATTAATAATGTTAAATCACCTTTTAATATTTTGTTTATATCAAAAATATCTAGAATTAATGAATTAAATGTAATAAATCAAAAAAATCCTTTAATAATTTCTAATAATAATAATGAAACTAAAGAAATAAATTTTTTACCAATAGGTCAAAATAATGATGTTCATTTAAATATTGAATGTGATAAATGTAAAACAAAAAATATTAAAGGAATTAGATATAAATGTTTGGTATGTGATAATTTTGATTTTTGTGAAAAATGTGAACTATATAATGCTCAAACACAAGAACATCCTCATCCTTTTATTAAAATATATAAAAGTAATCAAATTCCTATAAATTTTGGAATTACTATAATAAGAAATGGAAAAATAATGAATAATGAATAAAATTATAAATTAATTATAAAAATAACATAATATAATAAATTTATTATATTTTAATAATTTATAATAAAAAATTAAAATAAAAAAATAAATAATTGTAAATTTAAAATAAAAATATTATAATTCAAATTATAATTTTTTGATATGAAATTTATTAATATTAAATATTATAATATTTTCAATTTTATATTTCAATAAATTTATAATATATATTAAATCTTTAAATTTATTTTATTGTTTAATTTTTTCAATTAAATTCTCAACTAATTCTTTATGTTTAAATTTGAATAATTTTAATTTTTTTAATTTATTCATTTTTATTTTATTAACTTTTTTATCATTTTTAATTTCTTCTTCCTCAACTTTAACTTCTTCTTCATCATTTTCTTTGATTTCACCTTTTTTTACATTTATTTTATTACTTTTATTTATTTCTTCTTCTAATTCATTTCTTTTACATTGAAAACAAATTGCAATATCATTTTCTAAATTCACACATCTTAAATGATAACAATGTCCACATGGAAATATTTTAATATTATCAACTCCTCCATCTTTTATATTTTTATAACAAAATTGGCAAATATCTATAGAAAAATTTATTCCTTTATTTCTATTTATAATATCTAAATCAAAATTATTTAATATAGATTTATATATAATATCTTTTGTAACTTTATATATAATTTCAATTAAATGATAATTAAAAAATAATCTAATAATAATATTACTAAATTCTTTTATTCCCGCATATTCTTTAAAATTTTTTGAAACTTCTTCAATAGTTGATTTTAATGAAATATAATCTGTTAATTTTTCTAATACAATTTCTAATTCCTTATTTATAATATTAGTAAATAAATCCAAAGCTTCTTTTTTATTTTTATTATAATTTTCAAATAGAGAACGAAATTGTTTTTTAATTTCATATAAACAATTTAAAAATACTAACCAACTTTGATTATTTTCAGAATTAAAATCTAAATTTTGATTCATATTTTCTTCATTTTTATATTTTATTTCATCTATACAAGTTTCTATACCTAAAGATATTAATATCTTATAATATTCTATTTTATCTTTTATATATTCAATGTCAAAATTTTCATCAATTAAGTTAACAACACAATCTTTATATGTTGAATTAATTTGATCAATTGTTAAATTTAAAGCTTCTTTAAAATTATAATTTTTTATATAAATATATATCATACTATCATATATTTTTTTAAATTTTAAAATATCAAATATATTTTTATTTTCACATATAAAATTATATTTTTTTAATACATTTAAAATATCTTTACTTCTATTCAATTTAAGTAATAATTCAATTTTTAATGCAACAAAAAAACTTAATTCAATTACATTTATATCTTCATTTTTTTCTTTATTTTCTAAAAATATATCTAAATATTTAAATTGTAAATTTGGAATTGCATCTAATTTATGAATAACATTTTCCTCTTGCTCTTTATACCATTTATCAACTAATAAATTAACTCTATTAACTGAAATTTCTACTAATATTTGTAATTGCTCTAAAATAAATTCTTTAAATGTGATAAAATATTGTTTTTCATTATTATTTGATTTTTTTTTCTCTAAATTATTCAAATCTGTTAATGTTTCATCTATCCAATCAAATAATTCATTAATTTTCATATCTTCACTTTTATCATTAATTTCTTTATAAATATTAAGTTTAGTATTAAAACATTCTTTATAATCTTTTAATATTCTTAAAATATATAAATTTAGGTTATGAAATGGTGTGTCTTTTGAAATTATAAATATTTTTTTTAAATCTTCATCTAATAAAGGACTTTTTTCTTCAATAATTTTAAATAAATTTATTAATATTTTTTCAGTAGATTCTATACTATTTTCTGTAGAATGAGTATGAAAAATATCTTCTTTTATATGTTTTTTATATTTATTTACATAATTTATTAAAAATAAAGTAGTACTCATATATGTTTCATTATCTAATTCTATATTTATATATTCATATTTACTAAAAGAAGAAATAAAATCATATAAATCTTTTAAAATAAAAAAATTATTTAGTTTATTTATATATTCAAATAATGAATATAAAAAACCTTTAGGAGTTAATATTATTGATTCTGATAAATTTATTTTTATTATAAAATCTTCCATTTCTTTTTTAAAATCTGTTTTATTTATAATATTATATATGTTTTCATATGAATATAATTTTTTAAAAACATAAAAATATGAAAAACTATCAAAAATTAATAAAGTATCTAAAGTTTGATAATTTATTAAAAATAAAGCTAATTTTTTAACAATATCTTCATATAAATTTTTTGGAATTGCAGTTTTATTTGGATATGTTAATCCTTCTAAACATAAATCAATATAAGCTAAAATTCTATGTCCAAAATATTCTTTGCATGATAATACTTCTTGATTATATAAATTTTTATCATGATTAACTAATAATTCTTTATATTGAGGATTACTTTCTTTACTCAAAAAGAATCCCATAAAAGTTTCAATAGGTTTGTATAAATCAATATTTTCATTTTTTGAACCATCAGCTATATTTGGATTAACTGGATTCATACATATATAAATAAATGGATTTATTAAATCGTTATTAATTATTAAAGCTTGAATTTCTTCTTGATATAAACTTTTAACGTTTAAATGCAATAATATTTTATTAAGTAATATTTTTTGCTTTTTTTCAATATAGAATTTTATATATTCACTTAAAAATCCTGAATCAATATCTATTAAAATCAAATCTCCATTTAATATATATTTTGTAAAGCTAGAAAAAAATATATCTTGAACATTATTATTTATTACTATTCCAGTCAAAGGAAATAAATAATTTATACTATTTGTATTCAATATTTTTCTATGTATTTAATCCAAATTCTATGCACATTCTAAATCCTAATGATAAATATGAATTAAAATTATTATTATCTTTATTTTTATAAATTAATTTATTTACATATTGAAATAAAAATTGTGAAATTAAAGGTCCTTTAATTTCTTTAAAATCACTTTTTTCATTTACATTTCCTAAAGTAATTAAATGTTTTGAATCTGTATAAACTGTCATAGCTAACCATAACATTTTTTCATATTCTTCTTTTTCTGATAAATTTTTTATAATTTCTTCCCATGATTTAAGTTTATATAATCCAATTTTATTATTTTTAAAAAATATAATTAGACTTTTATCTAAATTTAAAATATATTTATCATATGTTTTATATTTTTTTATTAAAAATGAATTTATTTCTTCTTCTATTTTAAATTTATTAAAATTAATTTGATTATGATTAATTTTTTTATCTAAATTTATTTCTTCTCTAATAAAATTAAAAGTAAATATTATACTTAAATTATTTTCAATATCAATTATACTTATTACACTATTTGATATAGCATTTATATTTATAACATCTTTATCATATATATAATAACCGACATATATATATGAGATATTAAATTTTTCATCTTCTTTTCTTACATATAATTGAAAAATATTTCCCCAACATACAACTAAATTGATATTAATTTTACTACTATCTATTCCAATATTATTATCTTTTGACATAGTATCTTTAGGGACATATCCTTTAATAAAACAAATTTGAGGAATAATATCATTATTTAAATTATTTAATTGATTTGGTTTTTTAATTGTTAATATTGTATTTTCTTTCATATTTTCTTTAAATTTTTCAATTGAATTTTCTTTAGTATTAATTTTTAATATTTTAATATATTCATTTGTTATTAAACCTAGTGTCATCTTTTTCTTTTTAGCTTTACTTAAATCTTTTATTGGTGTATGTAAAACTAAATTAAAAACACTTAAATCATTTGTAACAAAATATAACATTTCAAAATTATTATTTAATAAAAATGTTTTGCTTCTTTGAATAAAAACAACATTTCCTAATAAATCACATGATATTAATGCAATTTTTTTTGGCTTTGTTTTTATAAATTTTACACAATTTACACCTTTTTTAAATATAACAAAAGAATCAATTATTTTTTTATCTAAAAAAATATTTAAACCACCATTTTCATTTCCAGTCACAATAAAATTTTTAAAAGCATCAATACATAATATTTTATTATTATTATTTAAATATGTATCCATTAATAATTCTGAATTAAAATTATATTGATATATTTTATCATCTGAAGCAATATAAAATTCATTTTCTGATGCAAAATAACTGAATGAAATATTTTTTTCTTTTATGAATTCATAAATTTTATTTTTAAAAGAATAATTTATTTCATCTACATTTAATATTTTCTTTTTTTTATATGTTTCTAAAGGATATAAATCAGTTATATCTTTTATTCCTTTTGTTGATATTCTCTCATAAATAAATTCCATTTTATTTATAAATTCAATTGGCGAATTTATATTTGAAAATAAATAGGATAAATATTCTTTATCTTTTAATTCTTCTAATAAATTTTCATCTGATATATCTTTATTTTCAAAATTCAAATAATTATTGTTTAAATTTTCTTCATTATAATAATCATTTATTATATCTTCAGAATTTTCTGGATATTGATATAATAATTCATCTTCATGAATATCGGTAAAAGAACGATTATTTTCATTTGAATTTTCTGATTTTTCACTAAAATTTTCTAAATTTATATTAAAAATTTTTTTTTCATTTTTTTCTTCTTCTTTTTTAAATTTAATTTTTGATGAATTTATTTTATTTTTATCAATATTTTCTTTTAAAGAATCTAAATTATTTTTTGTTATTTTTAAAGGTATGATATTAAATAAATCTATAAAATTATTAAAAACAATTCCATTTTCTTCTAAGATATTATCTATTTTTTCACTTAAATTTATACTTTGTTTTTTATAATTTTCAATATTTTTATTTAATTCTTTTATTTTATTTTTATAATTAAAAAAATTTTCATCATTTAAAATTTTATAATTAAAAATATTTCTTTCAGAAAGTTCTGATTCAATTTCATTAAATATATTTGAAGGATTTTGTTTTTCTTCAATTATATTGTTTTTCATTTTATTTAGAAATATTTTATTAAATAAAAATAAAAAATTAAATATTGATTTATTTAAATATATAAAAAATAAAAATTATTTATATTTAAATAATTATTATTAAATTTATTTTTTTAATTTTAAATTATAAAAAATTAATTTTTTAATTATAATTAGAATTAATAAATTTCTACAAATATAAAATTAATTATTATTTAAATAATTTAATTTAAAATGAGTACAACCATAATTTATAGATTAATTTCTCCTGTTTTATTTACAAGAATTGAAGTTCCACAAAAAGGAAAAATATTAGATTTAAAAAATGAAATTGAAAAAATAACGAAAATTCCTGCGAAAGAGCAAAAAATTTATTTTGATATGCAACATAAGAAAAAAATAACAAATAAAGATACAGATTTTATTTCATCTTTAAAATTAAAAGAAGGAGAAGCAATTTATTTAGATAATACTCCATCAAAAGATATAATAAAACCTACGAATGAAAATAAATGTAATCATGGAATAAATGAAGTTTGTATTAATTGTGTAGATTCAAAAAAAAAATCTCAAAAATCAAATAATTCAGAAACAAACAAAAAAAATGTCAATGAAGAACTTAGAAAAAAAATGGGTTTAACAGAAAAATGCACTCATGGTCCTGGACAAAAATGTTTATATTGTATAGGCCCAATTGATACAAAACAAGAACTTAAATATAAATGTCAACATGGAGAAGGTGGAAAATGTCCTAATTGTATTGGAAAAGAATTTATAAGTAATGCAAAACATATAAGTTTTGATCAATTTATAAATGATAAAAAACAAAAATGTAAAGGAACTCATGAAATAAATACTGTTTGTATTAATTGTATGCCACCTTCTCAAATTTCATATTTAAAAAAAAAAAATTGCCCAAATCATCCACCTGAACAAATTTGTAATGAATGTATGCCTCCAAATGCAATTTTGAATAGGCAAGTTTATAGACATGTTGATTATGTTTCTTTTTTGAATAAAGAAGAAATTGAATCATTTTTACAACCTTGGATCAAAGGATATTTTCAAAAACAAAGAATGGCTTATTTATTTGGATATTATGCAAAGGATCCAAATTATCCTGATGGAGTTAGAGCAGTTGTTGAAGCTTTATATGAACCTCCTCAAATCGGTGATGAAAATGGAGTTCAACCTTATAATGATAAAGATATTGAAAATATAGATGAAATAACAAAAGAATTATCATTTGAATGTGTTGGTTGGATTTTTACAACTTTAAAAGAAAAAGGAGTGGCACTTTGTAGTTATGATATACGTAAAGCTGCAAGATATCAACAAGAATATATGATTAATCATCCAAGTGGATGTAAAATTTCAAGATTTATTACTTGTGCAGTTAAACCAAATGATGTTGGAGATTGTGAAATTGAAGTTTATATGGTAAGTGATATGTGTCAAAGCTTAGAAAGAGATCATATTTTTGATGATACATTGAAAGATAAAAAAACTATTCAAATTAGAAAACCTAAAAAAGGAGAAATATTACCTACTATTTATATGGAAGGAAAACCAACTAATAAATTTGATCCTGACTTTTTTATTGTTAATATTGCTCATGGAGTTCCTCAAAATAAAAAAGATCAAAATATTTTAAAAACTTATGATTTTCCTATACCATCTAGAGAACCTAAAGGAATTGTCACTAAAAAAATGATTAGTGATTATTTTAAAAAACATTCAAATGATAAGCCAGAAATAAAATGTGCCAATTTCTATTTTTTACTTTATATTTCAAAATTTATTGATATTGAAACAGCTAAAGCATATGCAAAGCAAATTTATCAAGGAAAAATTGATTGGGGATTATTAAAAGAAATATTAAATGTATAAAGAATTAATATTTAAAATATTTTAATTATAAAGAATATTTTAATAATAATGATATTTTATTATTATTAAATTTTATATATTTTATTATTAAATTAATTTTAATATAAATATTAAACAAATAATATCAAATTAATAAATTTCTGACAAGTTATTTAAAAATATAATAATCGCAGAAATGAAAGATTAAAATTTTAATTATTAAAAGATGAATGGTATAAAAAAATTAATAATATTATTTAAATTTAAAAAATATTATTATAATATTTTCCTTTTTTTAAAAATTATTAATAATTAATATTATATTTCTAATAATTTTTTGTATATTTATATATTATTATATTATAATAAATTTTATAAATATTATATTTATTAACGAAGAAAAAAAATACAATTATTTATAAAAAAAATTTAAATATAAAAAAAATAATATTTTTAAAAAAGAGATTCCGACTCAAAATTTCATTTTTTTTTTTCACATATAAATAAGTATAAGATATAACTAAAATCTTTCTTTTGCTATATTACTAATTGTTTTTATCTTCCAAAAATTTTTTTTTAAAATTTTTTTATCAAAATTTTATTTATATATAAAAATTTTTTTCATATAATATAATAATTTAAAATATAAACATCATTTTTGTTTATTATAATTTCTTTTTTTATTTAATTATTATATTATTATTAAAAATATAATTAATAATTTTAATATTTTTTAAAATATAATAAAATAAATATAAATAAACAATGCATAAACGAAATAACTCAACAACAAATAAATATTTTATTAATCAAGATTTTAAATTAATGAAAAATTCTCTTTCTTCAAGAAATTTAAATGAAATTAATCCAAAACAAAATAATAATTACAAAATTATTATAAATAATCCTATAAATTTAAATGAAATAAACCAATATTTAATAAACTTTTATAATCAAAACAGAATTTCAAATAATCAATCTTCAATAAATATTTTAAAAAATAATATAATAGAAATTAAATTTAATAATTTTTATTTTGCAAATGATTTTTTAAATATTTTAAATAATATTAAATTATCTTCATCTAATTATAAAAATATGAATTTTAAATTAGTGAAAGATTCAAATAAAATTAATATAATAAATAATACTGAGCCAACAAATAAAAAATCAAGAAATAAAATTAAATTAAATTACTTAAATTCATCAATTAAAAATAATGAAACTAATCCTAATATATCATTTAAATTAAATCTAAATAACATAAATTATAATTATATGGATAATAAATTATTTAACAGTTATAATAATTATAATAATGTTAAAGATATTATTATTGATCCAATAACTGAAAAAGAGAATAAAAAATTAATATATAATTATTTTAAAAATCAAGTATATATAAGAAATTCATCTCCATATATAGATAATTATGAAAAAAAAAAAGAAGAAGAAAAAAAAAATAAAGAAAAATTTTTATATCATAAAAATTTTTTTACTTCAGTTGGACATTATTCAATGAAACCATATTATATTAAAAATTATGTATCTCAAACTCCTTCTGAAAGTCCTTTAAATTATAAATTTAGAAAAACAAACAAAAGTAAGTGGATAATTAAAAAAGGTTTTATTCTTTAAAATGTAAAAAATTTATTTTATAAATGTTGTATTTATATTTTTTTACATTCGGTTAATTATATTATTTTTAATTTATTATTTTTTTAATTATTAAATTATTTGAAAAAATTATTATTATATATATAAAAATAATTTAACTATGATTTAAAGATAATTTTTATTACTAAATTTTATAAATTATTAAATATAAAAAAAAATAATTTTATAATATTAAAAAAATATTATTTTGATGGAATTGATTTATAATAATAAGAAAAAAATACCATATTATAATATTAAAATATAAATTTAAAAAAAATAATATAATATTTCTAATAATATTATAAAATTATTATAAAATTTTTAAAATAAAAATAAAAATTTTAAATCTTTTATTATTTTAAATTATATTTTTTTTAATAAATTCAAGTTTTTTTTTTTATTTAAGTTATTATTTGTTTTATTTTTTTGTTTTTCAAGCATTTCTTCTAATATATTTAAATTATCTATTTCATTATCACACTGTTCAATTCCTAAATCAATTGCTTCTAAATTTAAATTATTTTCATTATTAATAGTTGATAATCTTAATGTATTTTCTCTACTTTGATTTTTTCTTCTTCCTGAAAATAAATTATTATTTTTCATATCAATACTATGTGATATTCTTTTATTATCAACTCTTGAAAATCTTGAATTATTTCTTGTTTTATTTGAATTACTAATAATAGAGTTATTATATATAGAATTATTATTTGCATTATTTAATTTTTGATGCATTTTTTCTAATTCCAATTTTAATTTTTCTTCTTTTTTTTCTAAAATTTTATTTGTTCTTTCCAAATTTTTTAACATTTGTTTAACTAAGGCATTATCTTTTTCTTTTTGAGAATATTCAAATATTCTTTCTTGATAATATTTTTCATTTTTATTTTTTTGTCTTAATTGTTTATTTAATCTTTCAATTTCTTCAATATATAAACTTATTTCTTTAAAGAGAATTATAAATAATTTATTATATGGATATGGAATTTCTTTTTGATTAGCCAATGATTCTGTTTCCCAATAAAATTTTAAATTTAATTTATCACATCTTTTTTTAAATGCAGAAGTTTCAATGTCATAATAATCATTTAAATTATTTAATGGAATACTATTTAATAATTCAACAAAAGAATCTTCTGAATTATTATTATCTAAATCATTGTTATTATTTTGAGTAGAATTTAATATTTTTGAATCTTTATTATTATCCATTATATTTGATAATTATAAATAAATTTAATTTATAAATAATTAATATTATTTAAAGTTTTATTTTTATAATAATAAATAGTAATATAAAATTTTTAGGAATATTTATATATATAAATTAATTAATAAACCTATAAACTTATAAATATTTATCACAAAAAACTCTATAATAAATTAACAAAAAAATAAAAAAACATATATTAAAAGCTTTTATTTTTTTAATTATTTATTTTTTAATTTCTAAAAATTTAAAATTATCCTTATTATTTATTTTTATATAATAAGGATTTATAATATTATATTGTAAATAATTTATTAAATTTATTAAAAAAT
>JAEEGK010028146.1_pt1 | contig 11300 bp, 13 predicted proteins | sample 8958771 | NCBI WGS metagenome assembly JAEEGK01 (sample SAMN16246547, study PRJNA631951) | gut metagenome | biome: gut microbiome; feature: rumen; material: SC-attached | host: Bos | place: Iran: Karaj | collected 2018-10 | reverse complement strand
TATGTTGGTTTGAGAACGGATAGTGTACAGGGAAGTGTATTTTATTTAGGAGATGTAACTTGCGAGATTAATGGAGTAAGGTATGTATCTTGGAATGAATGGGGATTATAGTTTACAGAGTTGACAAAGACATTCCATTCCATTACGGATAATATAAGAAATCAGTTAATAGGAGAAAACAAATGATAATACTTAAGAGACCGGCAAAAGAATATGAAGCAAAGGCAGCTGATTTTAAGCAGGAATTCATCGATAACGGTGAGAAAACGATAAACGGAAGTGAACTTTTGGATCAGATGGAATCTTATGATGAGTGGCTTAAATCTGTTACGGATAACATTTCGTCTGAAACAGTAAATCCATCATGGGTAGTTACCGATACCTATTTTGCTTTTGATGAAAATGACCATATCGTAGGCATCATTGATCTTCGCCACGAGCTAAATGATTTCCTGAAGGATTTTGGTAACAGCGGATACAGCGTAAGACCGTCGGAGAGACGTAAAGGGTATGCGACGGAAATGCTTAGGCTTATTTTGGAACGTGCACGTCACCTTGGAATGGATAAACTTCAACTCTCGGTGGAACGCACAAATGAAGCATCCGTAAAGACAATAACGAAAAACTTCGGAAAGTATGAGAGGAGCTTTACTTTTGAAGGTGAAGAAGCCGATGTATATATGATGTATTTAGATTAAAAACAGATGGGTCTAGTTCAAATTAAAACACACTTTAAATCAAACTTGATACAAGGCTGAATATAGAATATAGTTTTAGTTAATCAACGAAAACGATGTCGAGACGGTAGCACTATTATCCAAACTTCACTAAATTATAAAAATCTTAAATGAATTATGGCTAATATAATTACTTACATAAGAATCATGTGCAGCATAGCTTTGTTATTCTGTCCTGTGTTTTCACCGATGTTTTATACTTTGTATATTGCTGCCGGGCTCAGTGACATGATAGACGGGGCAGTAGCAAGGAAGACCGGGACGGCCAGTGAGTTTGGAGCAAAGCTGGATACCGTTGCTGATTTTATACTAGTAATTGTATGTATGATAAAGTTTCTTCCGGTTATCCATATATCGATTTGGCTTATTATCTGGATTTGCATGATTGCTGTGATTAAGACAATAAATCTGGTCTTAGGATATGTTTTAAGAAAAGATTTTGTTACTGTACATAGCGTGATGAATAAAATAACAGGAATCGCGCTGTTTCTTTTGCCGTTTACAATATCAAGCATTGATTTGAAGTATAGCGGGGTGTTTGTCTGTGCACTGGCAACCTTTGCTGCGATACAGGAGGGGTATCAATGAAACTTAAAAATGTGTTGATAGTGGTTAAAGATATAAACAAGGCAAAGCAATTTTACCATGATTTATTTGGTCTAGATGTAATACTTGATAATGCTGGGAATATGATTCTTACTGAGGGCCTTGTGTTGCAGGAAGAAAAGTATTGGAGAGAATTTCTCTGTAGGGATATCACCCCGGAAAATAATTCCTGTGAGCTTTATTTTGAGGAATCAGATATAGAAAGTTTTGTCGAAAAATTAGAGCACTACTATCCTGAAATTAAATATGTCAACAAACTTATGATCCACAGCTGGGGCCAGAAGGTGGTGCGATTCTATGACCCTGATGGAAACCTGATTGAAGTGGGGACGCCGATGTAAAATAAGAAAAGAGCGTAAGCGGCAATAGCAATTTTACACCAGAAGCGATACATCAGTACACGAAATGCTAGAATAAATTTAAAGTTAAATTGCAATCAAAATCATATATATTTATTGCAGAAAACATTGGAAGAAGGACGGAATGATGAGCAATTATACAATACGTGAAGCTAAGCTGGAGGATGCCAAGAGACTGGTCGAGATATATTCATACTATGTTGAGAATACGGCAATTTCTTTTGAATATAAAACACCATCGGTTGAGGAGTTTACAAATCGAATCAAGAACATTAAGGAGAAGTACCCATACCTGGTATGTGTTGATGATGGCAAGATTGTTGGCTATGTGTATGCTAGTGCTTACAGTCCACGAGAAGCATATTCCTGGACGGTGACGACTTCAATTTATGTGGATAAGGATTATCGTAGAAATGGCGTAGGGGCCATTTTATACGAGGAATTGGAAAAGCGATTAAAGGAGCAGGGGATTGTCAATCTTTTGGCTGGAGCTGCTTTTTGTGAAGAGGAAGATGAATATGTAAGTCATGATAGCTTCAAGTTTCATACTAGAAAAGGCTACTCTGAGGTGGCTCACATGAAAAAGATTGGAAAGAAATTTGGTAGATGGTACGACCTCATGTGGATGCAAAAAACACTTGAGTAAGACTGTTATCGTATATACGTAGTGGATATGGAGAGGGTGTTATGCATTTTGTTGATGCAAAAGGAATACTAACTGGAAACAATGGTATGTGTGGAATGAATATTTATCGTGGCTGCACTCATGGCTGTATTTATTGCGACAGCAGGAGCTTGTGTTACCATTTTACACATCCCTTTGAAGATATTGAGGTTAAGCAAAATGCACCAGAGCTATTGGAAAAGGCGCTAAAGTCAAAACGCAAAAAGGTTATGATAGGTACCGGAGCCATGTCAGATCCATATATGCATTGCGAGGAGCAATTACGACTTACCCGTAGATGCCTGGAAATCATCAAGCAGTACGGCTTTGGAGTAGCTGTGCAGACCAAGTCTGACCGCATACTACAGGATATAGATTTGCTTGATGAGATTAATAAATCTGCAAAGTGTGTTGTGGAGATGACCCTCACAACTTACGATGATGATTTATGCAAAATTATCGAGCCTAATGTTTGCAATACGAAAAGACGAATTGAAGTGTTGGAGGAGATGCAAAAACGTGGTATTCCAACCATAGTTTGGCTCACTCCTATACTGCCTTTTATAAATGACACAGAGGAAAACATCACAGCAATTTTAGAAGAATGTGTGCGAGTAGGTGTCAAAGGAATCATTACTTTCGGAATGGGACTGACACTACGGGAAGGCGACAGAGAGTATTTCTATGCAGCTTTGGATAAGCATTTTCCTAATCTCAAGGAGCGATACATCAAGACGTATGGAAATGCCTACGAATTACCAAGTCCTGCCAATGACTCACTTATGTCTATCTTTTATAAGATTTGCAGAGAAAACAATATTATGTCTAAGCCAGAACAGTGCTTCAAATACATGACAGAATTTCCAGAGCAATACCAGCAGATGAGCATATTTGATTTATAAAATTTTATAATTCAGAGCGTCGAGTATGACTTTTAGAGACTTTCTAGAAGTCATATTTTTTTTGTCTAAAAAATTATTTTTCAAAAAATAGTTGACAACTGTAAATTCATGTTATATATTTACTTCGTCAAACATACTACGATAGACGTGCTAAAGGTAACGTAGTACTAAACGCGTAGTATGTAAGACGTAGTAACTTGACGGATTATAGAAATGAGGGAAGAAATGAAAAGCTATTTAGAAACGGAGAAGTTAAATAAAAACTATGGCTCATTCGAGGCTGTTAAAAACATGAATGTGCATGTAAACAAAGGGGATGTATACGGATTGATTGGGCCTAACGGAGCGGGCAAGACAACACTTATGAAGATGCTTGTTGGTCTGGCAACGCCTACCGGCGGAAGGATAATTATAAATGGTGACAATGGAAATGAAGCCAAGATAGGCTGCCTTATTGAAAGCCCTGGCATATACGGAAACTTAGATGCCGTTGCAAACATGACATTGAAGGCAAAGGCGCAGGGTGTGTACAACAAGCAGGAGATATTAAACATTCTTGACTTTGTTGGATTGACAAACGCCATTCACAAGAAGGCCGGGAAATATTCACTTGGTATGAAGCAGAGGCTTGGAATTGCCATGGCCCTTATTGGAGAGCCAGATATTTTGATTTTAGATGAACCAATTAACGGACTTGATCCACAGGGAATAATTGAGGTTCGAGAGTTGATTCAAAAGCTGAGCTCAGAAAGAAATATGACAATTATGATTTCAAGTCATATCCTTGGTGAACTCCAGAAAGTGGCAAATGTATTTGGAATTATTTCTGGTGGGCATTTGGTTATGGAAGTAACAGCTGAGGAATTAAAAAATGACTACGCTAGTGATTCAGAATCACTTGAAGAGTTCTATCTTGATGTAATACAGAAAGGGAAGAAAGTATGCTAAATCTAACTAATATGAATCTTTCGAGATTATTTAAAACCAAAGTTTTTTATGTGACAATTGTAATTTTATTTGCGCTACACTTGCTTATATCAAAGGGAGAGGTGCATGTGGTAAATAATTCAGAAGAAATACAGCAGGCTATAGATGAAAAAGAAGATTTTTCAGCGGAAGATATGGACGAAATCATGGAGGATATAGCTGAGGACACCCATGCTACTTTTGATGAAGCAGTCAAAGGACAGCTTGGTTCCGGAATGCTTTTCATGATGGTCGGTATTTTTGCAGCTGTCTATAGCGACGAGGAAAGAAAAAGTGGATTCCTTAAAAACCTTAATCAGAAAAAAGGTAAGCCAATGATTTTCCTTTCAAAGATACCGGTTATTCTCACATTTTCAGCAATAGCTGTGTTGGTTTCATTCCTAGCAATTAAACTTGGTTTTATAGGTTCAGGTTATGCCATCGTAAACGCCTTGGATATCATAAGATTTATGGCTTATGAAGTGCTTTATGTAACAGCTTTTGGCATTGGTATCATGGCCTTATATGAGATGGTGCGAGGAAGCGTATTACCAATTATTCTTACAATCATTTTTGCAGGAAATCTTCAGGGACAAATCCTTCAATTTATTGAAGTTAAGCTGGCAGGTTTAAGTGATTTCTTTGTAAATATATTCAGTAAATTTGATTTGTCTCAAAACCTTATTGTTTCCAAGGCAGGTCAGCTACAAGCTGGTGCTGGCTTTTCATATACAGCTGGATTAATCGTTGGAATAGTCGGTTTACTAGTTTATGCAATCATTGGTACAACTATTTTTACAAATAGAGATACATATTAAGAAATAGAAAGAAATATTGATGTAGAGAGGAAAGAAATGAAAAAGTTTTTTAACGTGATGAAAAAATTATTGTTAGCTATTTTAATCGTTTTGATAGTAGTAGTGGGAGTAGCTTTTATATATAACAGAGTACAAATGCGTAAGGAAGAAGTTTATTGGCAGAATCCTCCAGGACAGATGGTGGAAGTAGACGGCAACAAAATGCACATATATAGCGAAGGAAAGGGGGAACATACAATTGTTTTTATGTCAGCTTGGGGAGATCCTAGCCCTTATAATCAATTTTTACCACTATGTAAAGCCCTTAATAAAGATTTTCGTGTGGTTATAGTCGAAAGATTTGGATATGGTTTCAGTGACATAGTAGATGGTGAAAGAGATTTTAAGACAATTCTTGAAAATGATAGAGCGGCATTAAAGGCGGCTGGAATCGAGGGACCATTTATTCTTTGTCCACATTCCATATCAGGTCTAGAGGCAACACTATGGGCACAGAATTATGCCGATGAAGTAGAAGGAATTGTGGGACTTGATATGTCAATCAAAGAAAATAAAGACATGAAGGATGGTGAAACCCTTCAGAATATTTTGCTTGGCGCAGCTAAGGTATTTAATAAATCAGGCATGTTAAGAGTAATTGAGAACATAGGAGATTCAACCTTAACTGAAGAAGATAAAATGGAACAAGTAATTACTTATAAAATATTAGGAAATAAAAATGTTGTTAGCGAAAATAGACAAATGGACGCTGCCTGCGAGTTAATAGAAAGCAAACCCCTTCCATCAGTTCCAACTGTCCAATATGTTGCTAAGAAAACGGCACAGGACTACCCATTATGGAAAAGCGGTCATCAGGCGTTAGCAGAGGCATCGGTTGACGGACAGTATATTGAGATGGATGCCGGCCATTATCTATACAAAGAGCAGCCAGGAGTTATTATAGATGGCATCCGTGAATTTGCCGAAAAACTATAGACTTTTACAGGTCTACAAGATTAAAGAAAATTCCAAAATAAATCCCTATACAAACAAATCATTATTGAAAAGTCAGGTCAAATATGGCCTGACTTTTTGCGTACTATTTATAGGAAAATGGGAGCTTCAACTAAATGCGTTATAAAATATAACGATTTTGACAAAAATTATCGCCAAACGTATTGTACAGGAATTAAAATAGTGGTATATTAATCGTACTAGCGGTACGATTAATATACTGATAAAGGTATCGATCATTATCAGTTGAATGATAATCATTTTATGATAAAAAACACAGATTCTATGATGGAGATATTATCGAAAATATCATAGACAGCAAAAACGAAGGAGATGATGAATGATGAAAGACAAAATTTCAGTAAAGACAGTAGTGTGTTTGATTTTGTTCCTGGGAGGTTTAATCTATGGGGCAACTACACTACAACTAATTGGCCACAGGCCACCAATTATTTTCATTACTCTTGGAGTTGCAATTCTTGGTTTAGGTTTGATGTTCTTTTACAGCATCAAGGGTAAGCGACCAGAGAATTTCAAAAAAGTGGTAATGATAGCTGTGGTATTATTAGCGGCTTACGGTATCACAGAAATGGTTTGCAACCAGAAGTATCAAGAACAGGTTGCAGCTATGCAGGACTGGGATGTAGACTTAAACACTGTTGAGGATGGCACTTACATTGGCACAAGCGATGTAGGCTACATTAAGGCAGAAGTCAAAGTTAAGATTAAAGATCACATCATTAAGGACATCAAATTGGTAAAGCATATTAATGAGCGTGGCACACCAGCTGAAAAGATTGTTGATGTAATTGTGCAGCAGCAGAAGGTAGATGTAGAGGCTGTCAGCTCGGCCACTAACTCAAGCAAGGTAATTAAGACAGCTGTTAAAAATGCTTTATTGCAGGGCGTTAGATAAACCTTTATAGTATTAAGTAGTGACTTTTTAAGGAGAATAAGGAGCATTAAACAATGACTAAAGCGGAGAAGATGGAGTTATTCCACAGAGATAATATTGCAAATGCGGCCGAGAAACTATTTTCTATAAATGGTATTGAAAAAACATCTATGGATCAAATCGCCAAAGAAGCAGACTATAGTAAATCTACTATATATGTTTACTTCAAAAACAAAGAGGAAATAGTACTTTATTTAGTATTGAAGGGGATGAACGAAATTAACACTAGTATTGAGGAGGTCGTGGATGACAAGACTGCAGGTACCAGTGACGTGCAAAAGTATTATCAAATCTGTCACATCCTTGCAGCGTTATATGAAAAGTCTCCCTTTGTGTTTTCCAGGATGCTAGAGAGCATTGAGATGAAAAAGGAAGAGAGACTGATGGTCCCGTTGTTAGATGACATCTATCAGGTGGGTGAGTCCATCATCGACAAGATAGCGGAGTTTCTTGAGGCAGGCAAAAACAAATCCAAATTCGATATTGCTGACGATGCAAAGAAGGTCAGCTTTATATACTGGATGATGTTAGCCGGTGTTATCATGCTAGGCAACAAAAAGTCCCAATACATCGAATGCCAATTTGATGAATCCAAAGACGAATTTTTAGAACAGGTCTTTGGAATGATGTTAGAAATCATAAACAAATAACGATTAAGGCAGCCTATATTCAGGCTGCCTTTGGTTTGCTTTATAGTAAATTTTTTCTTATTTTTCCAGTATAAAACGTGCAATAAAAATAATCCAAAAATGAACAGGATAAATAAAGTAGAAGAAATACTTGGAAAACTTGGTGTTTTTTCCTCTTTCGCCATTATAAGCAAGTATAAATGGTATGACTGTAAACAGAGCCCATTCGCCGTTCATACACAAAAAGTCAAAAAGAGATTCACTTGCAGCTAAAGAGTAGTAAGAGCTAACTGTAAACATTAAATAAATCATGCTGTAAACAAGTATACCGATACATTGCTTGGTTTTGCTTCCGTAGAAGAGCCATATAATAAATGGAATTGGTAGATAGAGAATTAAACCTCCTGCGAAAACACTTGCAGCTAAAACTATAAGTGTCAGTAAAACATTTAAAATTATATGGTTTTTACGTTTAATATTATCCAAAAACCAGATGAAGGCGAACATAAGCCCAAGCATCGTAAACATATTATAATCCACTAAGAACGAAATAGAGCTGTATTTAGAGAAATAAGATTTATCGAAATACAGGTAAATAATTGAGCTGCCAGCCCACATAATTAATGCTGCAGTAACAAGCCTAAGTAGGTATTTTACGCGGCTGCGGGTGTGATAAAATCCATCTATCATTAAATATATGAATAATGGAAAAACAAATCGTGTAGTCAGAGGGGTCCACCATGGCAATTCCGGCCAATTTAAACTCTCATGTGCCTGATAACTCAAAAACGAATAAAAATGATCCAGTATCATAAATACTACTGCTATTAATTTTAATTTGTATGCATCAAGTCCTTTTTTCATACATTACCTCCTTTGTTGTAACTTTATATGCTATACATATATCTAATTATTCACTCCTCTATTAAATACAACGATTCAAAATGAGAAATGTCTTCAAAAATTTTTATTAAGATAAAAAATTATATTATGGTTAGCAAAACTGTGAATTAATTAAGAATTATTATGGTTTTTGACACAGTAAAGTTTGTTCTGTGTTAGAATAAATGTACTCGGTTAATTTAAATGTGAAAGGAGAGTTTTATTATGGCAAAATATGTATGTCCAGTATGCGGTTATATTCATGAGGGGGATACACCACCTGCTGAGTGTCCAGTGTGCCACGTTAGCGGTGACAAATTTAAGAAGGTTGAGGGTGAGCTTACTCTTGCAGCAGAGCACGAGTTTGGTGTTTATGCAAAGACTGTAAAGAACAACCCTGACGTTTCAGAAGAGGATAAGAAGTACATCTTTGAGCAGCTTAAGGCTAACTTTGAGGGCGAGTGCTCTGAGGTTGGTATGTACCTTTGCATGGCTCGTGTAGCTCATCGCGAAGGCTACCCAGAGATTGGTCTCTACTGGGAGAAGGCAGCCTTTGAGGAGGCAGAGCATGCTGCAAAGTTTGCAGAGCTTTTAGGCTCTGACTTAGAGAAGAACATGACAGATTCTACAAAGAAGAATCTTGCATGGAGAGTAGATTGCGAGTTTGGTGCTACAGCTGGTAAGTTTGATCTTGCTAAGTGCGCTAAGATGAACAATCTTGATGCTATCCACGATACAGTCCATGAAATGGCTCGTGATGAGGCCAGACATGGAAAGGCCCTCAAGGGATTATTAGACCGCTATTTTAAATAAATTGTATTTGTAATTATATGCCATCAGAGCACAGGCTCTGGTGGCTTTTTTACTTTATACGAAATATCTCTCATTGATATACAATTTATTTAAATTACACTTATTTCGCCATGATTGTTTCACGGTTTCTTCGTATTTAGGTGGTATCATACAGTTAATGTGTATAAATATACTTTCTAATTAATGGAGAGGATAAAGCCCATGAAGCAGAGAAAAGGTAAATTAATCGGCCAGGTTGTCGGATTTTCTTGTATGGCAGCTGCCGTGGGATGTATTGTTCTTACCGTTATAAGCATCCTTAGAGTAAAGGGTACCTACCTGGATATGGTTCACGAGGAATTAAATACTGCAGGTACTATTGCTGACAGCGAATTTACAATGATGTGGGATGGAGATTGGGGATATGATGATTCCACATTGACAAAGGGCGGGGAGCCTGTTTATGAAGAATACCTAGAGACCATGGAGGAACTGAAAACCCAGACGGGGTTGGAATATACCCTTTATTATGGTGATGCTACAGTTATTACCACAATAAAGAAGCCTGGTGGAGACTATTATTTAAACGAAAAAGCTCCAGGCGAGGTTACATCTGCGGTTTTGAATGCTGGTAATTCCTACTATAGCTCTGGACTTCAGATAGAGGGCACTAAGTATTATGTTTATTTTGCACCACTTTCAAATGACGACGGTACAGTTGTGGGAATGATGTTTGTGGGACGTGACGCTTCGGCTATTTCGGCAACAATCAATAAGATGTCCGTTGTTCTAATAATAATAAGTGTTGTTGTAATACTTGGTCTGTTTTTAATTGGTTTGTGGGCTATAAAAAAGAGCTCCAAGGCAATGGACGATATTGCGGAGTCAATTAAAGAGGTTGCAGCAGGCAATTTGCAGGCACATATACCAGAGCATTTGTTAAAGCGAAATGATGAGCTTGGAACTATAACTGAGAGTACATTAAATCTTAGGGACAAGCTTTTAGATATTATTGGAACCAGTGTGAAGCTTTCCGGCGAAGTTACCTCATCAGGTGATGCCTTGGCAGAGACCGCGGAGCAGGCATCAGATACGTCCGAGATGGTTACTTCTGCAATTAATGGTATTTCTGAAGGTGCCACCAGCCAGGCGGAAAGCGTACAGGATTCTGCCAGCAATGTAAGCGAGATAGGTGTGGATATTGAAAATATCTCTGATAATGTTGGCGTGTTAAATACCAATACCGAGGATATGAAAGAGGCCTGCATAAATTCTATGAAGGCTTTGGATATTCTTGTTAATCAAAACGCTGCGGTTGTTGAGTCTATGCAAAAGATTGACGAGCAGATTAGAAACACCAACACTTCTGTTATAAACATAAGCGAATCTTCTAAGCTTATTACAGATATTGCTTCCGAGACCAATTTGCTTGCTTTGAATGCTTCAATTGAGGCTGCAAGAGCAGGTGAGGCAGGAAAAGGATTTGCAGTTGTTGCTGATGAAATCGCTAAGCTTGCGGCGGAGTCAGCACGTTCCGCAGAAAAAATTAATGGAATCATCGAGGAGCTTACAACAGAATCAGATAAATCCATTGCCATCATTGAGCAAATGAACGAAGAGCTCAATGCTCAGTCAGGTCATTTGGACGTGACCAAGCAGAACATGGAGGTAATGAAATCTGGCGTAGATACAGTTTCTGTCAACGCCAAGGAGATTTCATCGAGAGTGGAGAATCTCGATTCGGCGAAAGCCAATCTGATTGATATTATAGACAACCTGTCGGCTATATCTGAGGAGAATGCTTCGACCACAGCGGAGACAAGGGATTCTATGGATAATTTGAATTCTACCTTCGAGGTTATTACTAACGCATCAGATTCACTTAAGAATCTTGCTGGACAGTTGTACGAAAAGATTAGCTATTTCAATATTAAGTAGGAGCGGGGGTTCTTATGAACGATTATCAGTACATTTCTACCTAAGTTGGCAATATTCCA
>JAEEGK010028145.1_pt1 | contig 11301 bp, 7 predicted proteins | sample 8958771 | NCBI WGS metagenome assembly JAEEGK01 (sample SAMN16246547, study PRJNA631951) | gut metagenome | biome: gut microbiome; feature: rumen; material: SC-attached | host: Bos | place: Iran: Karaj | collected 2018-10 | reverse complement strand
GCGAACGCCGAAGGCGTCGCTACCAGTGCGCTCGAAATGGCGCAGTCGAGCCAGCGGCTCTTCTGGTCTTTCGAGGAGGTCGACGCGAAACTGAAGTCGATCATGGTCGGTATCTTCCACAACATCGACGCGACCGCCGAAAAGTACGGCAAGCCCGGCAACTTCGTCGTCGGCGCGAACATCTTCGGCTTCGAGAAGGTCGCCGAAGCGATGATGGCGCAGGGTATCGTCTGATCCCATTACAAATCAAAACCCCCTCCCGTTTTGGGAGGGGTGTTTTTTATGGAACGAAGCCGTCGGGGAGGAACCGCTTTTTACAGATCAGGCGCAGGTCGGGCGATCCGCCGGAAAACGCGCAGGTCGTGTAGAACTCGCCGCCCGTGTAGACCGCTTTCACCGTCGCAGGCAGTTCCTGCCGGAAGGAGAAATAGCGCGTCTCCCCGTGACAGCCGAGAAACAGCGCGGTCGTCCCGTCCGGCAGGTCGTATCCTTCTTCCGGGATCGGGACGGTTTCTCCGATATAGAACAGAAGATCGCCGTCCGCTGCAAGCGTCAGGGTAAGGGGAGAGGTCGGGGCGTCCGTCGGGGGATCGTATTTGACGAAGCCGAGTTCGTAACCCAAAACCGATCCGTTCCCGGCAAGAGACGTACGTTTGACCGACGTCCGATCGAGCAGACCGACGAGAGCGTCGTATTCGGCTCGCTCGGACCCCGTCGGCTCGGTCAGAACGACGGTACGCACGTACACCGAGGACAGCACCTCACGAAAACGGTCGGCAGCCCCCTCGTCGTAAGAGGCGACGACGTAGCGTTCAAGCTCCGCGATCCGGTCGGACTTCAATTCTTTTTCCAGCATAGGCAATATCCCGTCGGGGGAACCGAGATCCACGCAGGCGGCGGATCTTCCCGCGCGGAGAACGATCAGGTCGTTGTCGTTTCCGTCCGAGAGAAGCACGGCGCGACCGTCGGTTTTCACGGGCAGGGCGAAGATCAGGAACGCCGCGACGGTAAATGCTCCCGCGAAGGAACAGAGGACGATCCGTTTCCGCTTTGTCAGACCGAGGAACGCGACTGCAAGCAGGGCGAGGATCGGAAGAGTACCGGCGAAGGTCAGCAGTTTCGACGAGAAGGACAGGGGAGCCAACGGGAGTGCGGCAATCCTGCGGAGCAGGGAGAGAAAGACCGTGCAGCACCGTCCGGCGGCACACCCGACGAACGGAAACGGCAGGATCAGCACCGCGACCGCAAGATAGAGCAGCAGTTGAACGGGGATCGAAAGCAGCAGATTCGCCGGGATCGACAGCAGCGTGACCTCTCCGAAGAGCGCGCAGGTCACCGGGAGCGTGAACAGGACGGCGAACAGGGTCATCAAGGCGTACGAGCCGATCCTCCGCGCAAGAGAGAGGGGGAGCGGGCGTTTTTTCGGTTTCTTTTCGCGGATGAACTGCGCCGAGAGAAGGATCCCGAACGTGGCGAGATAGGAGAGCAGAAAAGAGACCGACGCGACAAGGTACGGCGCGAACAGAAGCATAACGGCGCCCGAGAGCGCAAGGGAGGTCAGGGAATCCGGCTGGCGCTTCGCAAACCAGCCGCCCTCGTAGAACAGAAGCATCAGAGACGCGCGTAGAACCGACGGCGTGAAGTTGACGAGCGCGGCGTAGAAGAAGGCGAACAGAACGACCGAAACCGAAACGCCGGGACGGGGAAGCCCGAGCCGCCGGAGCAGAAACGACAGAGCGGCGGAGAGAAAGACGAGGTGCATCCCGCTGACCGCAAGCGCGTGGGAGATCCCGGCGCGCCGGAAAAGAAGCCCCGTCCCTATCGGCAGTTCCTCGGTCTCTCCGAGCAGCACCGCGACGAGCAGTCCTCCGTTCTCGCCCTCCACGCGGGAGGCGACGGTATCTCGGACGGTTTTCGCAAGCGAGACGAACGGCGCGCGGAGCGAGACGGTATGCCCGACGATCCCGACGTCGCCCGAAAGATGCAGCCGTCCGCGGCAGCCGCGCCCGTAAAGACCGTTCCGAGCGTAAGCCGAAAGGGAGGCGACCGTCCCCTCCGCCGTGAATTTGTCTCCGGGTTTCACGGCAAGACCGTCGGGCAGATCGACCGAGAGCCGGCAAAACAGCGCACCGTTTTCGTCCTTCACCGATCCCACCAGCCAGACGTTCTTTTCCTCGTCGGTCTGTTCCAGAGCGCGGAAGGTATAACGGACGGTCTCGCTTTTCCGCCTGCCGATCCCGTAGTCGGGGAGATCGGAGGTCAGCGCGACGAGAAGCGCCGCCAGAGCGAGAAGAAAAGCCGTAAAGATCGGAAGCGGACGTTTTTTCTTCGCAAAAAGGAGAACGGTCCCGGCGCAAAGAGACAGACCGAATAGGATACACCGCCAAACGAACGGGACGTTCGAGAGCAGGAAAAATCCCGCGAAAAAGGCGAAGAGCGCCGCGGCGAGCGGGCGTTTTTTCAATAGTTCCACGGCGTTCTCCTTTCGATTCATTTCGACGATATTCTACCATAATCGACGCTTGATGTCAAACCCTTCCGTTTGTTTCGGAATTCGGAAATGATTTGATTGACAAGTTACGATCAATATGCTATAATAAAGTGATACGGGGAACGAATGGGAAGGAGGGAACGGTATGACCGACGACAGAGACAGATTCTGGGATCTTTCGGACTTGATCCCCAAGAAGAAAACCGCGCCTCTCCATCCCTTTTCACATACCGTTTCGTTCGCGGACGTGAAGCCCGGGAGCAAAGGGGAACCTGACTCCATCGAGCCGATCGACGGGACCCTGACCTTCCCGGAACTTCCCGAACAGAGACGGGAGAGCGTCTCCTACGTTCCCGAGAAGAATCGCCTGATCACGGGCGTTACCGTGACGCGTACGCTCGGCGGATACCGTTTCTACGAGGAATTCCGCCGCGACGCGACCGTGTTCTCCACGCTTCCGGGGTCTCCCTGCGATTACGTTCCGTTTTACTCCTCCATGCCGCAGTACGCGCATCTCGATCCCCGTCAGAAATCGTACTACCTGTATTTCCGCGAGACGGTCGCAAAGAAAAAACGCGTGCGCTGCGACGAGAGTTATCTCCGTCTCTATATCTACGAGATCATCAACCTGTCCGACAAGATCCCGCCTGCGGAGGGGGTCGTGCGGCTCATCACGCTCTGGCGGCTCTACCGCGAGCGGTTCCCGGGGCTCAATATGCAGCTTGCGGGCTGGATCGCGGATTACTGTCTCGTCCACCGGCTCTCCTGTCCCCTTGACGAACTGCGTCCGATCATGGATACCGTGATGAACGCGACCGATTTCAAGGAGTTCTATCTCGGGGAAGCGGCGGAGGACGCCGACGGGGGACTCGGGGCGCTTTTGTCCGCGCTCTCGGATTATTCCTTCGCGTCGGGGAAATACGCTGCGGGGGAGAACGCGGCGCTCTTTTCCGAGCATATCCCGGCGTCGCTTCTGCCGGTCGTCAGACGTCTGCTCTCGGAGGAGAAGACCACGCGTGACGGTACGGTCAAGAGGACGAGGCGCGCGTTTCTCGGCGCTCTCTGCTCCTATTTCGCCAAATACGAGATCACGGTGGAATACCGCTCGTTCTCGGGGTCGCTTTCGCTCCGCCACCGCGTCACCGCCGCGGTCAAGTACGCGGAGAACCGTCTGCGCGGCATTCTCGCCGTCCGCAGCCGGCTTGCCGTCTCCGATCTCGAGGGATGGGCGAAAGCGGAGATCGACCGCTATTTCGACCGTCTCGCGGAGAAGATGAAACTCGAACGACAGACCCGCGAACGTCCGGCGTACGAGGCGCTCTACGACGCGGAGGACCGCACCATCTCGTTCTCCGGCGCCGACGAGATCGAACGCGCGTCGTGGGAAAACGCCAGGATCCTGGTACCGGAGGACGAAGTGTCCGCGACCGTTCCTGCGCCGCCCGCATCCGAACCTCCGCAAAAAACGGTCGGGAACGGGGAAGATACGTTTTTAACCAACGAACAGACCGAGTTCCTTGCGGCGCTTCTCGCAGGGGACAGAGCCCGTCTCGCACGCGCGGCGGAGAGAGCCGGGACGTCGGTCGACGGAATGGTCGAAACCGTCAACGAACGCGCCTCCGAAGTGTTCGGGGACGTGGTGATAGAGAGCACCGGCGACGGTTACACGGTGATCGGTGATTACAGCGAGGAGGTCGCACAATGGACGAAGTCCGTATGAACGTTCCGAAAAGAATACTGAATACTTTGCTTTCCTCTCTTGCCGCGGGGGTCGTCCCGCGCAGCGGAGCGCCCTATATCGCGATCGGCAGGAAAGAGGAGATCGCTTCGCTTCTCGGCAATCTCGACGAGGTCGCGGAGGGGGGAGCCGCCGTCCGTTTTCTGATCGGGCGGTACGGGAGCGGCAAGAGTTTCCTGATCCAGCTGATCCGCGGATACGCGACCGATCGCGGTTTTCTCTGCGCCGACGCCGATCTCTCGCCCGAGAGACGGCTCTGCGGCGGCTCCGACGCGGGGCTTTCGACCTACCGCGAACTGATGAAGAACCTGTCCTCGAAGGCGTCGCCCGACGGCGGGGCGCTCCCGATCCTGCTTTCCCGCTACTACGCGACCCTGCAGGCGGAGATGCTCGAACGGAATCTGACCCCGGAGGACCCCGGGTTCGTTTCGGGCGTCGTTTCCTCGGTCGGCAAGATGCTCGACGAGCTCGAGGGGTACGTCGGCGGATTCGATTTCGCCCGCGTGCTCGCGGAGTATTTCCGCGCGACGGCGGAGGATAACGCGGAGCGCCGCTCGGCGTGTCTGTGCTGGCTGCGCGGAGAGTTCAACGGGAAGACCGAGGCGAGAGCCGCGCTGGGCTTTCGGATCGGCTCGGTCATCGACGACGACAACTGGTACGATTATCTGAAACTCTGGGCGGTCCTCTCCTGCAAGATCGGGTACAAGGGGCTGATCGTCTTTATCGACGAGTGCGTGAATCTCTATAAGATCCCGAACCGGATCTCGCGCGAGGCGAACTACGAAAAACTGCTCGCCATCTTCAACGATACTTTGCAGGGACGGGCGCGTTCGCTCGGCGTGATCTTCGGCGGGACGCCGCAGTTCCTTGAAGACACGCGGCGAGGGCTCTTCAGTTACGAGGCGCTCCGATCCCGTTTGCAGGACGGGCGTTTCTCGGACGCGGGGTATCAGAATCTTTCGTCTCCCGTCATCCGTCTGCGCCGTCTCTCGGACAACGAACTGCTGGCGCTGATCCGCCGGCTGACCATCCTGTTCGAGCAGCGGGAGGGGACCTCAAGTCTGATCTCCCCCGAAAGGATGGAGCGTTTCCTCCGCTGCGCGCTTGCCCGCGCCGGAGCAGAAGAGATGGTGACGCCGCGCGAGATCATCCGCGACTATCTGACCCTGCTCTCGATCCTGCGCGACCATCCCGACGCCGATTTCGACAAACTTCTCGAATCGACCGGCTCGCCCTCGGGTGGGGACGACGAGGGGATCCCCGCGTCGGAGCCCCTGATCGGCGGGAGCGATCCTGCCGCAAGACCGCAGGTTTCGGTCTTCGATATCGATCTTTGACCCGTTACCGTAAGAAAGCGAGGTGATCCGCGTGACCGAGGCGGACCGTCTGTTCGGGAGATTTCCCGACTTTATCAAGGAATATATTTACCGTCACGAGTGGAAAGGTTTCCGCGAGGTGCAAATGTCCGCCGCCCGCGTTCTTTTCGACTCGGACGACAATCTGCTCCTTTCTTCCTCGACGGCGTCGGGGAAGACCGAAGCGGCGTTTTTCCCGATCCTCTCCGACCTTTGTTCGGGGAACGCGGGGGCGGCGGGCGTATCGGTCCTCTATATCGCGCCCCTGAAAAGTCTGATCAACGATCAGTTCGGACGGATGGAGGAACTGCTCGACGCGAGCGGGATCCCGGTCACCCGTTGGCACGGGGACGTCGGCGCGTCGCATAAGACCAAACTGCTGAAAGACCCGAAGGGGATCTTGCAGATCACGCCCGAATCGCTCGAAAGTATGCTGATGAACCGCTCGAACGACGTTCCGCGGATCTTCGGCGGGCTGAAATACGTCGTCCTCGACGAGATCCACACCATGATCGGCTCGGATCGCGGGAATCAGGTGATCTGCCTGCTCTGCCGGATGGCGCGGCTGATCGGCTCGTCCCCCCGCCGTATCGGTTTGTCCGCCACGGTCGGGGATCTCGCCTCCGCCGCCGAGTGGCTCGGCGCGGGCAGCGGACGGAACACGCAGGCGCCGCCCCCGCCGAAGTCGAAACTGCATTGGCGGCTCGGGATGGAGCATTTCTATTATCAGAATCCGAACGAGGAACAGCGCCCGTCGGCTGACGACGAACAGAAGGAGGAACGCCCCGGCGTCGCCGTGATCGACCCGGGCTACGAGTTCCTCTACGATACCGTCAAGGACAAAAAGTGCCTCGTCTTCTCCAATTCGCGCGAGGAGACCGAGTACGTGACGGCGACCCTCCGCCAGATCGCGAAGAACCGGCGCGAAAACGATATCTTTCTGATCCACCACGGCAACCTCTCCGCCGCGCTCCGCGAGGACGCGGAAATGAAGATGAAGGACGAGGAGGTGAAAAACGCCGTCACCTGCGCGACCGTGACGATGGAACTCGGCATCGATATCGGACGGCTGGAGCGCGTGGCGCAGTTGAACGCGCCGACCACCGTTTCGTCGTTTTTGCAGCGGCTGGGACGGTCGGGACGGCGCGATCTGCCGCCCGAGATGATGATGGTTTACCGCGAGGAATCGGCGCTCCCCAACACGCCGCTCCCGAAACTGATCCCGTGGGAACTTCTGCGCGGGATCGCTCTGGTGCAGCTCTACGCGGAGGAACGCTTCATCGAGCCGCCCTCCAAAAAGGAGATGCCCTTCAGTCTCGCGTTTCACCAGACGATGAGCATCCTGTCGTCGGGCGGGGAACAGACCCCGAAGAATCTTGCCGAACGGGTGCTCACCCTGCCGCCGCTCTCGCATATCAAAAAAGAGGATTACCGCGAGATGCTGGTCTCGATGATCAACAACGAGTATCTCGAATTCACCGAGGAAAAGACGCTGATCGTCGGGCTGCGCGGCGAGCGTCTGACCGGGAGTTTCAAGTTTTACGCCGTTTTCCAGGACAGCGAGGACTTCACCGTCCGCTGCGGCTCCGACGAGATCGGCACTATCACCACCCCGCCGCCCGTCGGAGACCGTTTCGCTCTGGCGGGGCGCGTCTGGGAGGTACTCGAGGTCGAGGTCGAAAAGCACCTGATCTTCGTCAAGGGGGTCGACGGGAAGATGGAGATCTCCTGGCCCGGCGGGTTCGGGGAGATCCACACCCGCGTACTCGAAAAGATGCGCGACGTCCTGCTCGGGGACGCGGAATACCCCTACCTGATGCCCAACGCCCGCGAACGGCTCGCATCTGCGCGCAAACTCGCGGGGAGTACCGGGATGGGAGAACGTCTCCTGATCCCGATCGGCGGCTCGTCCTACGTCCTGTTCCCGTGGCTCGGGACCCGCGCGTTCCGTACGATCCGCCGCTACCTTGCCAAAAACGCCGGACAGTTCGGGATCTCCGACGTCGCGTCCGAGGGCTGCTGCTTCATCACCTTCAAGGCGAAGGACGGCGCGGGCGAAAAGCTCGAGTCCGCCCTGATCGACAAACTTCGGACCGAGGGGATCGACCCGCTCTCGCTCGTCGGGGACGGGGAATGCCCGGTTTTCGAGAAATACGACGACTGCCTGCCCGCAGAACTGCTCCGCCGCGCGTTCGCGTGCGACCGGCTCTCTCCCCGTGAAGTGATCCTGCGTTTCTCAAAAGAGGGAGGGTGCTTCGATGCCTGACGTGTATTCGATCCTCGCGCCGTATTACGACGGGTGGAACGCCGAACTCGACTACGCAGCCTGGGCGAACGGGCTTGAAGCGTTCTTCCGGAAATATGCGAAAGGAGAGGTCAGGGACGTCCTTGATCTCGCGTGCGGGACCGGACGGATGACGCTCGAACTCGCGAAGCGCGGCTACGATATGATCGGGGTCGACCGCTCCCCCGAGATGCTCGATTTCGCGCGCACAGCCGCGGAGCTTGCGGGGGACGCCGTTTCGTCCCGGATCCTGTGGCTTTTGCAGGATATGACGGCTTTCGAGCTTTACGGAACGGTCGACGCGGTGGTCTCGTGCCTCGATTCGGTCAATCACCTGACGAGCAGGACCGATCTTCGCAAATGCTTCTCGCTCGTGCATAACTATCTGAATCCCGACGGACTGTTTTTGTTCGACGTGAACTCCAAGCGTAAGTTCGAGACGGTCTACGCCGACAAGACCTACGTTTTTGAAGCGCCGGGCGTTTTCTGCACCTGGGAGAACTACTACGCGCGGGGGCTCTGCGATTTCCGGATCACTCTGTTCCGAGAAGAAGGAAAGGGGAACTACCGCCGCTACGACGCGCTGGAGCGCGAGCGGATGTATTCTTTGAAGACCCTGCAAACGCTTTTGAACGAATCCGGCTTCGAGTGGATCGGCTGCTATCCCGCGCCCTACGAAGGAAATCTCGCGGGCGACGAGGATCGCTGGTATATCGCCGCGCGGGCGAAAAAGAACTGAAAGAGAAATGAAAATGGAAAACGAAAAAAAGATCCCCTCGCGCCTTCTGCGGGGGATGACAAAGGACGGGAGCGCCCGGATCGTCGTCGCGGACACCCGCGGCATCGTCGAATACGCGCACAAGGTCCATAAAACGGCTCCTACGGCGACGGCGGCTCTCGGACGGCTTCTCACCGCTTCGTCTATGCTCGGGAGCATGCTGGGCGAAAAAAACGACTCTCTGACGGTCCAGATCATAGGAGACGGACCCGCAGGGCGGCTGCTTGCCGTTTCGGACTACTACGGATGCGTGCGCGGGTATATCGAGAATCCCGCCGCCGATCCGCCGAGAAAGACGAACGGCAAACTCAACGTAGGCGAGGCGGTCGGACGCGGATCTTTGACCGTCGTCCGCGACGTCGGGGACGGGGAACCGCACACCGGGACCGTGGAACTGGTCTCCGGCGAGATCGCGGAGGATTTCACCCGCTATTTTGCCGAGAGCGAACAGATCCCGTCGGTCTGTTCTCTCGGAGTTCTGGTTGCCCCGGACGGATCCTGCCGCGCCGCGGGCGGGGTGCTCATCCAACTGCTTCCGTTTCCCGACCCCGCGACGGTCGATAAGATCGAAGAAAACGTTCCGCGTATTTCGTCGGTCTCGTCGCTGCTTGACGAGGGCAGAACGCTTGAAGAGATCGCCGCTATCGCGTTTGACGGGATCGAGTTCGATCCGTTCGATACGATCGACGTCGACTACGTCTGCACCTGCTCGCGGGAACGGATGAAGCGCGGGATCCGCTCGCTCGGGAAAGAGAAGATCGCGGAACTGTTCGACGAGGAGGAAAAGGAGAACGGCAAGCGCGAACTGACGGCGGAATGCCGCTTCTGCGACAAGAAATACCGCTTCACCGAAAAGGATTTCCAAACGGTGATCAAATCGAAAGACTACGGCAAAGGAGAGAAGAAATGAGCCGACTGAAAGGAAATGCGGTCGTCGGTCAGTCCGGCGGACCGACCGCGGCGATCAACGCGAGTCTGGCGGGTGTGATCCGGGGCGTTCTTTCTAACGCCGACGCGATCCCCGCGCTCTACGGGATGAAGAACGGGATCGAGGGATTCCTTGCGGGCGACGTCGTTTCGCTGCTCCCGCTGTTCTCCGACGAAACCGAATTGCGGCGGCTGGAACAGACCCCGGCGGCGGCGCTCGGCTCCTGTCGGAAGAAACTGCCCGATCCCGCAAAGGACAGGGCGTTCTTCGACGGGCTGATCGAAAAGTTCCGTGAAAAGGATATCCGCTATTTCTTCTATATCGGCGGCAACGACTCGATGGACACCGTGGCGAAACTCTCGGCGTATCTTGAGACCGTCGATTACGAGATGCGGGTCGTCGGGATCCCGAAGACCATCGACAACGACTTAGCGGACACCGACCATACGCCGGGATTCGGCTCGGCGGCGAAATACGTGGCGGTCACGCTCTCCGAGATCGTCCGCGACTGCGCCGTTTACCGCGTTCCCGCCGTCACGGTGGTCGAGATCATGGGGCGCGACGCCGGTTGGCTGACCGCTTCCGCCGCCCTTCCGGGAGCGATCTCGGGGGAGGGGGTCGATCTGATCTATCTTCCCGAGCGCCCGTTCACCTTCGAGCAGTTTACCGAAGACCTGCGCGAAGCGTTCAAGCGGCATCCGAACCTTGTCGTGGCGATCTCCGAAGGTATCCGCTCCCCGGAGGGGCGGTATATCGGCGAGGGCGCCCAGAGCGGCGCCGCCGACGCGTTTGGTCACAAGTATCTCGCGGGAGCCGGCAAGGTCCTGGAGCAATTCGTCAAAGAGACCTTCGGCTGCAAGGTCCGTTCCTTTGAACTCTCGCTCCCGCAGAGATGCGCCGCGCACCTGGCGTCGGAGACCGATCTTTGCGAAGCCGCGCTCCTCGGTTCAAGCGGGGTCGGGGCTGCGGTCGAGGGGAAGAGCGGCGTGATGGCGGCGCTGGAACGCACGTCGGATCATCCCTATCAATGCGCGGTCGTTCTTCGTCCGGTCGGGAAGATCGCCAACGCCATCCGCAAAGTTCCCGACGAGTATATCAACGCCGCCGGCAACGGGATCACCCCCGCCGGGATCGCGTATCTTTCGCCTCTGATCCGCGGCGAACGCGCCGTCGAATACAAGGACGGGCTCCCGATTCACGTTATAATCTGACTTTATTTCAAGGCAGACGGCATTTTCAAACAAAAAAAGCGACCGACGGTTTGTCGGTCGCTTGTTGTTTTATCGGTCGCGCGATCAATGCCGATTGGGTTTGTTCAGCAGCGTGTAAATGTCGTCGAGGTCGATCTCGTCTTCAAACGGCGGGACCGTGTTTCCTTCCGTGGGGGCAGTCCCGGCGGTCGCCGCGGGATCGGGTCCGAAGCCGGGGGAAGGAGCGGCGGTCTCCAGCACGGTTTCGTCGGGGGCGGGCTCGCTCGCAGTCGCGCCTTGGGGCTCGTCCTCGGTCTTTTTCAACTTGTCGAATCCGGTCGCGATGATCGTGATGCGAAGCTCGTCCTGCAGGGCGGGATCAAAGGCGGCGCCCCAGATGATGTTGGCGTCGGGATGCGCGGCGTTCGCGATCATGGTGGAGGCGAGATACACGTCGTCGAGCGGAATATCGGGGGCGGCGGTGAAATTAACCAGAACGCCCGTCGCGCCCGAGATCGAGGTCTCGAGCAGCGGGGA
>JAEEGK010028144.1_pt1 | contig 11301 bp, 10 predicted proteins | sample 8958771 | NCBI WGS metagenome assembly JAEEGK01 (sample SAMN16246547, study PRJNA631951) | gut metagenome | biome: gut microbiome; feature: rumen; material: SC-attached | host: Bos | place: Iran: Karaj | collected 2018-10 | reverse complement strand
TAATGAGAACTGGTTTTGGCGGAACACGCTGTGTTGAGTCTGGCGGCCCAGAGCCTGGAGTTGGATGCGCAGGACGCGGTATCATCACTTCAATCAGCATGCTTGAAAATCTTGGTGCTTACACAGACGACCTTGATTTTGTTTTCTACGATGTTCTTGGTGATGTTGTCTGCGGTGGTTTTGCTATGCCAATCCGTGAAGGAAAGGCCAAGGAAATCTATATTGTAGCTTCCGGCGAAATGATGGCTTTGTATGCTGCCAACAATATTGCAAAGGGTATAAGCCGTTATGCAAGGACCGGCGGCGTCAGACTTGGTGGAATCATCTGCAACAGCCGTAATGTAGACCGTGAACTTGATCTTCTCCGCGCTTTCTCTAAGGAGCTTGGAACTCAGCTTTTATATTTTGTTCCACGTGACAACATTGTTCAGCGCGCAGAAATTAACCGTAAGACAGTTATTGAATACAAACCGGATTCAGCACAGGCTCAGGAATACCGCAACCTTGCAGAAGCTGTAATTAACAACACAAACTTTACAATCCCTACTCCAATGACTCAGGAACGTCTGGAACAGATTCTTCTTCAATACGGTCTTATGGATGCACTTGAGGACGATTATAAAATCTAAAATAAAGGAGAAATAAAATGAGTAAGATTTACAATTCAATTACAGAACTTGTTGGACACACACCACTTGTAGAATTCCATAGACTTGAAAAAGCTCTTGGACTGAAAGGCCGCATTGCAGGAAAACTCGAATACTTTAATCCTGCCGGATCTCACAAGGACCGTGCCGCTTTAGAAATAATAGAACGAGCAGAAGAACGTGGAGAAATCGCTCCGGGAAAAACTACTCTCGTAGAATTTACATCCGGTAATATGGGAATTGGAATTGCAGCTATTGCCGCAGCTAAAGGATATAAATTTAAAGTTGGAATACAGGAAGGAGTTTCTGTTGAACGAAAAAAACTTCTAGAAGCTTATAATTCAGAAATCGTAAATCCTCCTAAAGATTTGATTGCAGGTGTTTTTGAGAAAGGAATTGAAGCTTTTAATGATGTATATAAATGGATGATTGATACAACACCTAACAGCTGGACAACATACCAGCTTGCAAATCCAGATAACCCGGGTGCCCACTATAAGCACACAGGTCCTGAAATCTGGGAAGACACAGACGGTAAGGTAGATATTTTTGTTGGTGGAGTTGGAACCGGTGGAAGTACCCATGGTGTCAGCAAATTCCTTAAAGAAAAAAACTCGAAAATAAAAACTGTTATTGCACAGCCGGATAAAGCTGACGTTGAGCATCCTGTAGTTCAGGGTGTAGAAGACGGTGGTTTCCATGGAATTCATGCAGTGCATGATGAAAACGGTTTGAATCCTATGGCTCCAACAAACTTTAATGAAAAGGTTGTAGATGAATATGAGACTGTAACTTATGCAGAAACCCTTCGTGCAATTCATCTTCTTGCTCATTATGAAGGAATCTTTATTGGTGCTTCAAGCGGAGCAGCTCTTGCAATCGCAATCAAGCAGGCCCTGCGTGAAGAAAACAAAGATAAGCTTATTGTTCCTCTTTTACCAGATAACGGTGAACGCTATTTGAGCGAAGACTTACAGCACGTACGCGAGGATGTAGAGAAGAAAGCAGGATTTTAAGGGCGCAGCCCTTAGGCGAAGGGGTGGCGAGCAACAAAGTGCGAGCCAGGGGAAGGCTTTCCCCTTTCCCCGAAATTATAGGAGCATTAAAAAATGGCAATAAATACAAACTCATCTAACGTGGCGACTCGCGAGAATCGTATCGGGTCGATTACTGGTTATATAGGAGACTTAAAGGATCTGGCAGAAAAATCTGAATGCGGAACACTCAAGGGCTGTTCCCGCTGTTTCAGTCAGTCTAGTTCCTGCTTGTCTTCCTGTGCACTCGGTCAGCTTAGTGCAATCAGAGACGTTGCTGTAATTCACCACGGACCTGCAGGCTGTTCTGTTGCTAGCGCAGGCACTTATTATCTTGATAAAGTAATGGCAAAAAAACGCGGCGTAACCACAAGTACGGTTTACGTCGGAACTGATATGAACGAGCAGGATACAATTTTCGGCTCAACTTCTCAGCTTGCAAAAATCATACGTCAGGTAAATGAACGCTATAGTCCAAAAGCAATTTTCGTTGCAAGTTCATGTGCAACTGGAATTATCGGAGAGGATATTGATAGCGTTGTAGATGAAGTCCGCGATGAAATTGGAATTCCGATTGTTGCAGTTCACTGCGAAGGTTTTAAGTCTCGTATCTGGGCAACTGGTTTTGATATTGCAGACCACGCGGTTTTGTCTTCGATTGTTCAGCCGCCGAGAGAGGGCGTTAAATCAAATAAAATCAACTTTAAAAACTTCTACGAAAGTGCACGTCCTGAAATCATAGAAATCTTTAAGAACTTTGATCTTGATCCTGTTTTCCTTTATTGTAACTCGACTGTTGATGAGCTTTCGCATATTTCGGAATCTCTTGCTACAACCTGTATCTGCGGTACTCTGGGAAACTACCTTGGAAACGGACTCGAAGAAAAGTACGGTGTTCCTTATGTGCGCTCGATTAACCAGTGTGGAATCGTCGGCTTTGAAACCTGGCTTCGTGAAATTGGCCGCGTAACAGGCCGCTCAGAAAAAGTTGAAAAATACATTGAAGAGCAGCGTGCAATTTACATTCCTCAGATTGAAGAAATTAAAAAGGAACTTAAGGGACTGCGTGCGGTAATCGGAATGGGCCCTGGTTATACTTTTGAAGTTAGCCGCGTTTTGAATGAACTTGGCATTGAAGTAGTGTGGGCTCTGGCATGGCACTACGACAAAAAATATGAAAACGGAGATGTCCCTCCTAGCATGAAGTATCTTCTGGAGAATAATATTAACTTTGAGGCTAGTGTTTCTGACCAGCAGAACTATGAGGTTATGAATATTCTTCACAAGTACAAGCCTGATTTATATTTGTCACGCCATCCGGGGTCAACTGTATGGGCTATCAAAAACGGAACGAGTGCAGTTTATGTTGCTGATGAATATATGATTTTCGGCTACAAGCACACTCTTGAATTTGCAAAGACAATTCTGGATTCAATCCGCAACAGAAGCTTTGAACAGAATCTTGCAAAGCGTGTAAAGCTTCCATATACCGACTGGTGGTACAAGCAGAATGTTGACGCTTTCTTTGAGCAGTCAAAATCAGAAGATAAAAAAGTGGCGGGGGCAAACTAAATGGCAAAATTACTTGATAAACAGAGATATAAATGTGCACTCGCTTCTATGCAGACAGTGCAGGCAATAACACGCGCAATTCCGATTCTTCATTCTGGTCCTGGTTGTGCGCAGAAACTTTCTGATGGAACCGGAAGCTCGGGATATTTTTCTCCTAACATTTTCCCTTGTACAAGTATTAATGAAAAGGATGTAGTATTCGGTGGTACAAAAAAACTTAAGAGTACAATTGAAAACGCCCTTAAGGTTATTGATGCAGACTTGTATGTAGTTCTTACAGGTTGTATTCCGGAAATTGTAGGTGATGATTCGGGCGAAATTGTAAGTCAGTTTGAAGATGCAGAAAAGCCTGTAGTTTATGCAAATACTGCGGGATTTAAGGGGAACAACTACAAGGGTCATGAGCAGGTTGTAGATGCAATTATTGATCAGTATCTTCCTCGCGTTGAAGGTGTAGATGGAAAGAATACAGAAAAAATCAAAGGGCTTGTAAATATCTGGGCTGATGTTCCTTATCAGGATTTGTTCTGGCTAGGAAACTTGCGCGAGCTTGAAAATCTTATGCGCGAGCTGGGGCTTACTCCGAATACAATCTTCGGCTATGACCGCGGAATCAAAAATATCAATCTTGTGCCAAAGGCAGAATTCAATCTTTTGATTTCTCCATGGGTTGGTCTGAAAAACGTTCAGAAGCTGGAAAAGAAATTCGGAACACCTTATCTGCATTATCCGGTTCTTCCAATCGGCGCAACAGAAACAAGTAAGTTCCTGCGGGCTGTTGCAGAGTTTACTAAGGTTCCTTCTGAAAAAGTAGAAGCCGTAATTACTGAACACGAAAAATACTTTTATTACATCATCGAACGTTATGCAGACCTCTTTCTTGAAAACCGTGTAATCAACAAGCAGTTTTCTGTTGTGGCAGATGCCCAGTACACTCTGGCTGCAACAAAGTTTCTTGTAAATGATCTTGGGCTTTTCCCTGCAAAGCAGTTTGTTACAGACGATACTCCAAAAGAGTATCAGGAAGCAATCCGCGGGGAATTCAAAAAGCTCAATTACGGAATTGAGGCTGAAGTTGATTTCAACACCGACAGTTATCTGATTCATGAGGAAATCAAAAAGCACGATTACCATGGCTATCCTCTGGTTCTGGGAAGTTACTTTGACAAAGAGATTACCGGCGAGCTTAAAGGAAACTTCCTGAATGTGTCATGGCCTTTCCAGGATCGTGTTGTAATGGATACTTCTTATGTTGGATATCGTGGTGGTATAAAGCTGATAGAAGATATCTATTCGGTTGCCGTTCAGAGATTTAACTAATCTTCTTATGACAATTCAGCAGATACGCTATTGTTTGGGAGTCGCAGATTGCGGCTCCTTTAACAGAGCGTCAGAAAAACTTTATATTTCTCAACCATCGCTCACAAGCAGCGTTCATGATCTGGAAGCTGAATTAGGCTTTGAGATTTTTAAGCGAACTTCTCGCGGTACAAGTCTTACAGAAAGGGGGAGTGAGTTCCTTTTAGATGCAAGACAGCTCTTCCAGAATTACGAGTCACTCTTAAATAAATATACAGGGCTGGAAAAGAAATCTTTTTCTGTTTCTGCCCTGTATTACGCTTTTGCCAGAAAAGCCTTTGTTCAGGTGGTAAAAGAATTTTCCGATATGGATTACGATTTTTCCTTCTGGGAAAAGCGTGCTCTAAATGTTATTGAGGATGTAGCAGCCGGTAACAGCGATATAGGACTTTTATATCTAAGTGAACGAAACCGTGAGGATATTTTAAAAAGACTTGCGGCTAATTCTCTGGTTTTTACACCTCTTACCGAATGCGGTGCCTTTGTTTATCTTCACAAAAATCATCCTCTTACCAGAAAGAAATGGATTTCGCTTGAGGACCTTAAGCCTTATCATTTTGTGACTTTTGATACCGACGATGTAAAATCTTTTTTTTCAGATGAAATAATCAAAAGCTTTGGTCTGGATCAGCCTATTACCGTTGCAGACAGAGCTACAGAATTAAATCTTATTAAAAATTTAAACGGTTATACTTTTCTTTCTGGTGCTTCAGAAGAGCAGGCACGTGAAGACGAAAGTGAAGACTTTCTTACCATTCCTCTGCAAAGTCTGCATGATTCTGATTCAACATCATTCAGTCTAGGCTATATTATTAAAAAGGATTCAAAAATAGGAAAGCCGGCAAACCTCTATATTTCAGCTGTGAAAAAAATCCTGGGCATAAAATAGCGTGATAACAAAAATCTATAACACATATTAAAAACTTATATTAGACAAGAGCCTGAAAAAAATATATACCTACTACAACACTAGGTTATACAACAAAACAAAGAATCTGGTGCGGAGGTATATTATGAAAAAATCACTTACAAAAATCATTATTGCGGGACTTATCGCACTTACTATGGCTTCACCAGCATTTGCTGCTAAAAAGAAGAAGGATGCAAAGCAGAAGGTAAAAACAATTATTATCGGAACAGGAACTGCTTATAACCCTTACTGCTATCTTGATGCAGATGGTAAGCTTGTTGGTTATGAAAAAGATGTTCTTGATGAAATCGACAAGCTTTTGCCACAGTATCAGTTTAAGTATGAAACCTTTGATTTTTCTAACATTCTGCTTGCTCTTAGTGCTGGAAAAATCGACATTGGTGCTCATCAGTTTGAAGAGAGTGAAGAAAGAAGAAAGAATTATCTTTTCAGTAACGAATCTTATAACTCCTTCATCACTCACATTGTTGTCTTAAAAGAACGCAACGACATCAACGAATTTGATGATCTGATTGGAAAAACTGTTCAGATTAATGTTGGTGATAACAGTGCTGCAACTATTCTTAAATACAATGAAACAGCTCCTTCGGACAAGCAGATTAAAACCTTTCTTACAAAATCCTTGCAGTCTGAACCACTTGTAGCAGGACTTAAGAGCCGTCAGTTCGATGCAACCTTTATGCCTCTTCTGGACCTGGACAAGGATAACCGTGAATATGGCGACATTCTTAAGGCTGTAGGCAAGCCTTTGAACTCATCATTCTCATACTTCCTCTTTAGAAAAGGTGATACTGAATTACAGGAAGCAATTGATGGTGCTTTGAGAGAGCTTAAAAAATCAGGAAAACTATCGGAACTCGCTATCAAGAATCTTGGTCGCGATACAACAAAGGGAGAGTAGTTAAAAAAGTATGTAGGTTTTAGGGGGAATTATGAACGAGTTTTTTTCCTGGCAGCGGGTTTGGGAGAATTTCCCTCGCCTTGTGGTAAAGCTTCCGATTACGTTTGAAATTGTAGTCATTGCATTTTGTGTAGGAATTGTACTTGGTATTCTTATTTCGTTTGCAGAAATAAAGAAGACCCCGGTCCTTCATCAGGTTTTGCAGGTTTTTATTTCCTTTGAACGCGGTACTCCGCTTCTTGTACAAATGCTTGTAATGTACTACGGCCTTCCTCTTGTTTTACAAAGTGTATTCGGACTTGATACCCGAGGCTGGGAAAAACTCACGTTCGTAATTATAACCTACACCCTTAATCAGGCTGCATTTACAAGCCAGCTTTTCAGAGGTGCAATTCTTTCTATCCCAAAAGGACAGAAGGAAGCTGCTCTTGCCTGCGGACTGACACAAGTCCAGAGCTTTGTGAGGATTGTGCTTCCGCAGGCAGTCCGAATAGCTGTCCCTGGAGTTGGACTGGAGCTTATCGGACTTTTTCAGGATACATCTCTGGTATGTATGGTGGGAGTTGTAGATATTCTTGGACGAGCCCAGGCTCTTGGAAGTCTTACTCGCCACACCTTTGAAAGTTATCTGATAGTAGCTTTTGTTTTTGTTGTAATAAGTCTTTTACTTGCAGGGCTGAATAAATTAATTGATAAAAAACTGAGTTTTGAAAGCCATAACAGTAACAAGGAGGGCAAAAAATGAGTTTTAATGTTTCTTACTTAATTGAATGCCTTCTTTCGGGCGTAAAATACATACATGTTTCGCTTATACTGGCCTTTGTACCGCTTACAGTCGGAACAATTTTTGGAACTCTTATCGCCTTGACCAGAATCTTTAAGGTACGTTTTGCCGGAAAGTTCTTTTCAATCTTCATTCCGATTTACAATGGAATTCCGGGTATTGTAACACTTTTTATTTATAACCTGATTTATCTTTTGTTTTTTAAGCCGACAGTTACGGGTGTTATCTGGGTGGCACTTTTTACCTTTAGTCTTGGACAGGCAACACACCTTAGTGAGAGTATTCGTGGTGCTTTTCTTGCAATTCCAAAGGGACAGTATGAAGCCTGTTATTCTGCTGGTCTTACAACCTTTCAGACTTTACGAAGAATTATAATTCCGCAGGTTATACCTGTAATTCTTCCTGCTTTTACTAATATGACGGTGGGAGCAATAAAAAATTCTTCAATAGTTTTTGCAATTGGAGTTACAGAAGTTTTAAACGGAGCGACAATTCCTTGTGGAACAACTTACAGCTATCTTGAAGGCTATGTTGCAGCCGCAATTATTTACTGGATTTTGAACATAATCGCAGAAAATCTTTTACGTCTTGCAGAAAAACGTTCTGCAAAATATAGAAGCGGAGGAAAATCATGATTGAATTAAAAAACGTAAAAAAAAGTTTTGGACATCTTAAAGTTTTGCAGGACGTTTCGCTGACGGTGAACGAAGGTGATGTTGTTGTAATCTTGGGACCCAGCGGTTCTGGAAAGACAACCCTTCTGCGTTCAATAAACTTTCTGGAAAAAGCTGATGAAGGAAGTCTTACAATCGGAAGTACAAAGGTTGATCTGCATTCTGCAAAGAAAAAAGAAATTCTTGAGGTGCGAAGAAAAACTGCAATGGTTTTTCAGAATTACAATCTTTTTGCAAATAAAACCGCGCTTGAAAATATTACAGAAGGTTTAATTACGGCCAGAAAGATTTCAAAAGCAGAGGCTGAAAAACGTGCCCTGGAGGAGCTTAAAAAAGTTGGACTCGCAGATAGAGCAGATTATTATCCTTCACAGCTTAGCGGTGGACAGCAGCAGAGAATTGGAATTGCCCGTGCAGTAGCTCTTGATGCCGAGGTAATTTTGTTTGATGAACCTACCAGTGCCCTTGATCCTGAGCTTGTAGGTGAAACTTTGCAAATCATAAAGAACGTGGCTAAGGAAGGTCATACAATGATTGTCGTAACTCATGAAATGAGCTTTGCAGAAGAGGTTGCAGACAAGGTTGTTTTTATGGATGGCGGCTATATTGTAGAAGAGGGAAGCCCGCGTGATATTTTTTATCATCCGAAAGAAGAACGTACTAAGAAATTTCTGCGTCGCATAATACCTGTTGGTGAATATACAATTTAATTTTCCTGGAGTTTTCTATGGAAATGACAAGCGGAAGAATTGCTCCGGCCTTTGTAAAATTTTCAATTCCTCTTCTGCTTGGAAACCTCTTCCAGTTTTTTTATAGTACCACAGATATTCTGATTGTAGGAAACTATTGCGATACTGCATCCCTTGCTGCAATAGGCGCGAGTGCAAATATCATTTTTACACTTACAGGCTTTTTTAATGGACTTGCAAATGGGGCAGGGGTTCTGGTTGCTCATCTGTATGGCGCAAAAGACGGAAACAAAATAAGAAAAACAATACGGACAGTTTTACCGCTTTCCCTGGCATTAGGAATAATACTTTCTTCTGCCGGATTTTTTATAGCACCATTAATGCTTAAAATGATTTCGGTGCCGGATGATGTTTTTCCTAAGGCTATTGCATATCTTCGAATTTATTTCGCAGGGCTTACCTTTGTACTTTTTTACAGTATCTGTACTGGAATTTTACGTTCTCTTGGCGATTCGAAAAGACCTCTGTATATACTGTCTCTAACTGTATTATTGAATGTAATTCTGGATTTTCTATTTATTTTGGAATTGAAGACAGGACTTGAAGGTGCGGCCTGGGCAACAATTATTTCGGAGTTTGTTTCTGCTATATTTGCCTTTTTTATTTTATTAAAGCGGATAAAAGTTGAGGTAATTTTTTCTGCTGTTTCAAATCAAATCTGTACAATTGGATTTGTAGTGCGTTCAGTTTTAAAGCTGGGGCTGCCAAGTGCAATATCAAATAGTATATTAAATTTTTCAAATACCTTTATGCAGCGTTATATAAATTTCTTCGGTTCTGATTGTATGGCCGGCTGGGCTGTTTATACCCGCTTTGATCAGCTTACAATTTTGCCTATGGTAAGCATCTGTATGGCGGCAACAACTTTTACAGCACAGAATTATGGGGCAGGGAAAATAGACCGCGTAAAAAAAGGAATAAGAGTGTCTTCTGTTTTAGGCTTCTCTGTAGTCCTTGTAATTTCTTCAATTCTGATTATTTTTGCCCGTCCCTTGATTTCTGTTTTTAATTCAAAGGAAGAAGTTGTCCGTTATGGTTCGCAATTTATGCGAGCATCATCATTGTTTTATGTTTTTTGTTTTGGGGCAATGCTTTTTTGTCAGATTTCACAGGGGCTTGGCTCAACTGTAATTCCAACAAGCATCACCTTCTTTGGCTTTGTAATTTTCAGACAGATTTATTTGTTTTCTGTTTCTCATATATTCAATTCATCTCTTCTGATAGCGCTGGCATACCCATTTGCCTGGCCGCCAAGCATGCTTTTAGAAATCTGGTATTTAAAGAAAAAACTCTCGCGCTTTATTACCTATTGACATACTAGGTAATAAAGGTTATTATCTACCTATTAAGCAAGTAGGTAATAACCTTCTAAAGGAGGCATCATGGCTTACAAAATTGCTGTGGTTTCTGGTGACGGCGTAAATGTTGATTTGCACTTTGGTGCAGCAGAAAGTATTGATATTTATGAAGTTCAGGATGACGGAAGTTTTTATCTGTTAGAAAAACGGGAAATGAAAGTACCTGAGGAAGGTCTTGCTGCTGCTGATACAGCTTGTGCTTCAGGTGGCTGTGGAAATGGTAATGGTGGTGGTTGCGGTAACGGTGGAGGCTCTGCCAAGGTTGAGTTGATTTCTGATGTACGTGCCGTTGTTGCTGCAAAAATTGGTTTTAACGTTACCAAGTCATTAGAAAAAAAAGCAATTGCAAGCTTTGACGTGGAATGCTCTGTGCAGGAAGCGTTGGAAAAGATCACAAAATATTTTTACAGCGTGGATAATCACGTTAGATTTGGAAAATAGGAGCAAAAAATGGCAGTTCAGTATTCAGGTGTGCGAGAAAGTAAAGAAGGCCGAATAAACGATTTTGGCGGACAAAGTAAGACAACAGAAGAAGAGTTCAAAAAAGGCTGCTTAAAGCGTGCAGACCGCAGCTTTGCTCAGGGACTTCAGTGCCAGCAGATCAACAGCATGGCATGTCTTATGAGTCTTGAGGATTCTGTATTTATTTCGCATTCACCACAGGGTTGTGTAGGCTGTACGATAATGGCCGTAGATATGTTCCGCGTAGGACAGGCTCACCGCGGTGAAAAGCTTATTAAAAATCCGCGCATCATCGTTACAAACCTTGATCAGAAAAGCGTTGTCTTTGGTGGCGAACAGAAGCTTCGTGAATCTGTAAAAAAAGCAGTTGAACGCTATAACCCAAAACTGATTTTCGTTTATGCTTCCTGCGCCTCAGGAATTATTGGAGATGACATTGATTCAATCTGCCAGGACCTGGGAGATGAATATCCTGACCAGACAATTATTCCAATTCACTGCGAAGGCTTTAAGAGTAAGATTTGTGCAAGCGGATTTGATGCAGCCTTTCTTGCAATCAATAAATATATCTTGAAAAAGCAGAAGCTTCCTACAGTTCCAAATCTCATAAATCTTTTTGCGCCTACAACAGTAAGTTATGCAGATCAGAAGGAAATGGAACGAATGCTTAAGTTGATTGGAGCTGAAGTAAATTACATTCCATTCTACAGCTCGCTGGAAAAGATTAAGCGTATTCCTCAGGCTGCTGCTTCGACAAGTATTTGTAAGGTTTTTGCAGATGAGTTTATGAAGACTCTTGAAGAAGATTACGGCATTCCTTACTCGCATAC